>Ga0265294_10009366_pt1 | contig 11303 bp, 9 predicted proteins | sample MunlanPumphouse3_FD_192504 | JGI IMG/M metagenome (GOLD analysis project Ga0265294, IMG submission 192504) | Groundwater microbial communities from a municipal landfill in Southern Ontario, Canada - Pumphouse #3 | ecosystem: Environmental > Aquatic > Deep subsurface > Groundwater | place...
TATAGGATTAAGTTTTGACGACCCAAATATTTCAAGTCATGAGCAATGTCGTTTTTATGCATGTATTTCGACAGATAAACCCCTAAAACCTGAAGGGGAATTTGGGTTACAGACTATTGAAAATGGAAAATTTGCTGTTTTTACACATCAAGGGGCATATTCAGGGTTGAACAGACTCTATCATTCAATTTACATGGACTGGTTACCAAGCACAAATGAAAAACTACGACATAGCATGCCTTTTGAAAAATATCTTAATAACCCTGATAAAGTAAAAGAAGCCGATTTGATAACCGAAGTTTATATTCCAATTAAATAATTTCAAAAACTAAAAATTATGGGAAAACAGAATAAAATGTGCCAAAGTTGTGGAATGCCAATGAGTAAAGACCCACAAGGCGGAGGAACTAATGCAGATGGTTCAAAAAATATAAAATATTGTAGCTATTGCTTCCAAAATGGAGCATTTACTTACAATGGCACAGTGACGGAATTTCAGGAATTTTGTCGAAAAAAAATGATTGAAAGCGGACATAACAAATTCATGGCATGGCTCTTTACTCGTGGCATGAAACGATTGGAGAGATGGAAAAACAACTAAACTATGGAAAAGATAATACAACTTACGCCCGAGAATATAGACAAAGAACATATCTGCTGTGCGATTTCTGACAAAAAATGCAAGGATAGTTATGAGTTGAAAAAGGATTGGCTTAGACAAGAGTTTGATAATGGATATGTTTTTCGCAGAATTGATGCCAGAGCAAAAGTATTTATAGAGTACGGACCAGCCGAGAAAGGTTGGGTTCCAGTTGATGCACCAAATTACTTATTGATAAACTGTTTTTGGGTTTCAGGACAATATAAAGGACAAGGATATGGTAAGGAACTGTTAAGACTTGCTATTGAAGATGCTAAAAAACAAGGCAAAGATGGTTTAGTAACAGTCGTCGGGACAACCAAGTTTCACTTTATGAGTGATACCAAATGGCTGTTAAAACAAGGATTTGTGACTTGTGAAAAATTGCCGTCGGGATTCAGTTTACTTGTATTAAAGATAAAACCCAATGTTGACAACCCAAAGTTTAAAGATTCTGTAAAAAGCGGAGAATGTGAGGATAAAAATGGATTAGTGATTTATTATTCAAATCGCTGCCCTTTTTCGGAGTATCATGTAACGACTTCATTGACAGAATCCGCAGAAAAAAGAAAATTGCCATTAAAAGTTATCAAACTTGATACAATTGAGAAAGCACAATCGTCACCGACACCAGCGACAATTTTTAGTTTATTCTATAACGGAAAATTTGTGACTACAGATTTAAGTGCTTGTATGGACAGTAGATTTGATAAAGTAATAGAAAAAGAGATGAAATAAAGCACGAACGCACAACACATGGTATAGTGCATGCGGGTTTCAGTGGTATGCGAGCGTTTGTGGCACGTAAAAAAAGTCGGTGTAAACTGATAGGAAATCGCTTCGTAATCCCGCACGACACCATACCATCAAACGTTGGCAACAAGTGTAAAAGACCGCTACGACAGGTAAATGACTACAAATTTGACAAGTTATTTGAAAATACAAAATATGATTAGTGCAACTGGAAACTCCAACGCATGGGGTTTTTATTTTTTTGCCCACCCGATTTGTACCCTTCGGGATGCATTAAGATTCAAAACATGCCACGCACATTGCAGCACATTTGCAAACCCACACAAGTCAACGCACAAACCAAAGGTTTGCAAAAGAGCTGCAATTTTGCCACGCATCAATTTCGTCGATAAGTTGTTAATTGTAAATAAAATACATATATTGTATTTATTTTATTAAATTTCGATAATGAGAGACAAAATATTCATAAGTCATGCTACACCAGATGACAACGATTTTACAAAATGGTTGTCATTAAAACTTATTGGTTTGGGTTATGAAGTTTGGTGTGATATTTTGTTTTTAGATAAAGGTGTAGATTTTTGGAGTAATATCGAAAAAGAAATTAGAGAGAATGCTTGCAAGTTTCTTATTGTTTCATCCTCTTATTCAAATCAACGAGAAGGAGTTTTAAAGGAATTGGCTGTTGCGGCAAAAGTCAAAAAGCAATTAAATGATGACACTTTTATTATTCCATTAGCTATTGACGAAAACCTTTCATACGATGATATAAACATTGACATAGTTCGCCTTAATGCAATTGATTTCAAGAAATCTTGGGCAAGTGGGTTAAGAGACTTATTAGAAGCATTAGAAAAACAAAATATTCCTAAAAATATTCCTGACCCAACAAAAAGCAATCAGCTATATCAGCAAATCTTTTTACACGATAAAAGTGTAATTGAAAAGGAAGAGATTTACGATTCTAATTGGTTTTCAATTATTTCTTTTCCAGATGAGTTGAGATTTCATGAATATGGTAAAAGAATTCCAAAAGGTTTTGATACGAGAACACTAACTTTTCCTGCCATTCCTTATAAAAATTACTTATGTACATTTGCTTGGGAATATGATTTTATGCATCAGTTACCAGAAACTGAAACATACAATAGTAGTCGGACTATCAGGATTCTAACAAAGGATATTTTTTCAGGCAATTATAATTCGGATTTTATTGGAAACTTTGAGTGTCAAAGGTTAATTGTTCAAATACTTAATAAAGCATTTGAACTAAGAATGAAAGATAAAAACATTCGAGAATATCTAATGTCCAATAAAATTGGCTATTGGATTGAAAAAGGGAAATTAGAAAAAGACAAATTTGACAAAATTCAATTAGTCGGAAAACAAAAAGATAAAAATTGGCATTTTGGAATTTCTGGAGCAACTAAACTTTATCCTTTCCCTGTTATTATGATTTCATCACATATCTTTTTCACCGAAGACGGAACAAAGATTATAGATACAAAAAGTATTCAACATTCATCACGGCGAAGGCAAGGAAAAAATTGGTGGAATGATGATTGGAGAACTAAATTATTAGCTTTCATTAAATATTTATCTGATGACGATAATTCCTTTTATTTGGAAGTAGGAAGTGAAGAAAAAGTTTATGTTGCAAATGCACCTATTCAGTTTAAGGGAAATGTCAGCTATAATATCCCTGAGAACAACACTTTGGAAGAAGAAATTGAGTTAGCTGATTTAAACGAACTTGACAATTTTGATGAAGTTGAGTATGCTGATAATGTAGAAACGAAATGAGAGAATTGATTTATATAGAAGAACCAAATATCCTTTTTGCACACGGACAGAAATGTACTGACGCAAGGGATGGTCTTTCTTTGTTTGGACCGTTAAACAATCTTTATGGAATTAAAAGTGGCGTAATTGCCACAAAAGACGGATTGAATATTTTCAAAAAATTCTTGAATTATATTCAAAAGCCAATTTTCAATTCAAATAATATTACAAGACCTATGTTTCCAGGATTTGAAGCAATATTCGGATGTAAGTGGGAAGCACAAAGTATTGTTTTTAAAGAAGTCACTAATGAAGAAATTGGGAAACTTCTTTATAACGACAGTACACATAAAAGAACATATGATTTGGTTACCTTGTTTATCAATAAAATAATAGCAGCGAATAAAAACGAAGATGAAAAGGTTGATGTTTGGTTTGTGATTGTTCCAGATGATATATATAAATATTGTCGACCAAACTCAATTCTACCAAAAACAATGGTTCAAACAAAAGCAATAATTTCTAAAAGACAAGCAAAAAATTTCAAGTATGAGCCCACCTTGTTTGAAGAAATAAATATTGAATTAAAAGAACAAGAAAAAGAAGCTGAAACTTATAATTACGATGCACAATTTCATGACCAACTGAAGGCAAGATTACTTGAATACACAATTCCTACACAAATTTTGAGAGAAAGTACACTGGCTTGGCGTGATTTCAAGAATAAATTTGACAGACCAATAAGAGATTTTTCAAAGATTGAAGGTCATTTAGCTTGGACTATTTCAACAGCAGCATTTTATAAAGCAGGAGGAAAACCGTGGAAACTCTCTGACATACGAAATGGGGTGTGTTATCTTGGGTTGGTTTACAAGAAAGTTGAAAAAAGTAAAAGTCCAAAAAACGCTTGTTGTGCCGCCCAAATGTTTTTGGACAATGGTGATGGAACTGTATTTAAAGGAGAAGTTGGACCTTGGTATAATCCTGAAAATGGAGAGTATCATTTAAAACCGAAAGAAGCTAAAGCTTTGTTGACACAAGCATTAAATTCTTATAAAGAACAAAATAGTGAATATCCCAAAGAAGTGTTCATTCATGCTAAAACGAGATTTAACAATCAAGAATGGAAAGCTTTTCAAGAAGTAACGCCCCAAGAAACAAATCTTGTTGGAGTCACCATAACCAAGACAAAACCTTTGAAGTTATACAAATCAGAAGGAGATTATGCAATATTACGAGGTAATGCATTTGTAGTAAACGACAAAAGTGCTTTTCTTTGGACAGTTGGACATGTTCCAAAAATTCAGACCGCATTATCAATGGAAGTTCCGAATCCTATTTTTATAGAAATAAACAAAGGTGAGGCAGACATTCAACAAGTATTGAAAGATATTTTGGCCTTAACTAAATTAAATTACAATGCATGTATTTATGCAGATGGAGAACCAGTAACACTTAGATTTGCTGATAAAATAGGAGAAATACTAACTGCAAGCACAAATATAAAAGCACCACCACTTGCATTTAAATATTATATATAATTTGTTCCGAAATTGTAAATTATTGTAAACTGCGATGCAAATCAACATATCTAAAAATTTGTATTTCTTTATCTCATCATATAAAAATTCAGCTATATGATGATAATTGGATGAGTATTCAAAATTAAATTATTCCAACCTTTTTAGCATATAACAATGCTTGCGTAGTATTATCGGTTTTCGTTTTACTAAGAATATTTTTGCGATGGTTATTCACCGTATTTACACTGATAAATAACCTATCAGCAATACTATTACTATCAAACCCCTGTGATATTAGGTTTAGTACATCTATTTCTCTTTGAGTAAGCAACTTGTCCGATTTCAAATCATCATCATGAAACAGGCATAATTTCCCCGTATGAATGTTTATCATCCTTCTTTGCAAAGGAGTGCTTTGTGCCCTTTCCGAAATTAAGTCCGTAATAATAAGTACGAGCCAAGACTTTCCTTGACAATCTTGTTCAAGAACTGCAAATTGATGAATAAATCGCATATAAATGCCTGAAGTGTTCTTTACCCTGAAATCATACACCATTTTATAATGTTTTTTTTCTGATGGTGGTAATTTACTATAAAAAGTGTGAGCCATATTTTCAGTTTCCAAAACAAAAGGTAAATCTTCGGGGTGTATTAATGCGTGAAATAAATCCATATCGTCATTATCAATATCCTCAGGATTAGTATAACCCAACATTTCTTTAAACTTGGAACTTCTCAAAATATACTGGTTCCGATGCATATCAAATACCGTCATTGTACTCTTTTCAATTTCAGAAACTCTTTTTAATAACTGAATTGTAGGTTCTATTCTTTTATAATCATCTTCTGTAACAGTACAGGTATGTGATTTTGCATTTTGCTTGTGTTTTGTGTCAAGTTGGGATAAATCTGTTTTCATAAAAATGACGAATTGTAGCTATTTTATACAAAAATAGAAGAAAATACATTTGCTACAGCATTATCTCAATTAAGAATTATAATGAACCACAATATACTCGTTGATAAATATCCACCATCAAAATCATGTTCCTGCGAAATATGTATTGGTTACTGTAATCGTCCTGGTTGGTGGACAGTGGAAGAAGCAAGAATTGCACTTGATAAAGGATTAGGTTCCCGCATGATGCTCGAAATCGCCCCCAACTTTTCATTTGGTGTTCTATCTCCTGCTTTTAAAGGTAACGAAGGTAATATTGCTTTACAAATATTCTCTCGGAATGGATGTACTTTTCTTCAAAATAATCTATGTGAATTACATAATACGGGACTTCAACCTTTAGAATGCAGATTTTGTCATCACGACAGAAAAGGCGAAGGTATTAAATGTCACCTTGATATTGAAAAGGAATGGCATAGTGAGATTGGACAAAAACTTGTTAAAACATGGACATATCATTCTCAAATTAAACTTCTGATAAATGGATAATAAAATAAGTATACAACTTGGCGAGGTGCAAAAAACACTATTTATGCCAGTATGGGCACGGGCAAAAGAAACAGCTAAAAAGAAACCATTGTTAACTGATCCTGTAGCTGAAAGAATAATTAATTCAGTTGATTTCGATTTTCGACAACTAGAAAAAAATATAACAGAAATCAGTCAAGTAGCATGGATTGCACGTTGTATGAGATTTGATAAAATAATAAAAACATTTATAGAACAATATCCCGATGCAACCATAGTCAATATTGGTTGCGGTTTAGATACCACATATGAGCGGATAAACAATAAAGAAATATTTTGGTATGATTTGGATTTACCTGATGTCATCGCTCTTCGCAGACAATTTTTGAAAGAAACTCCTCAACGGAAATTTATTGCTGCTTCACTTCTTGAACAGGATTGGATGGACAATATTACAGGGAATCATATCTTATTCGTATCAACAGGGGTCTTTGTTTATTTTGAAGAAAAAGAAATAAAAAAATTTGTGCTGACTTTAATTAATAAATTTTCTGATGCAGAGCTTTTTTTTGATGTTACCTCACCTAAAGGAGTGCAAATCGCAAATGATGTCATTCGAAAATCGGGTTTGCAAACAGACTCATATTTTAAATGGGGACTTATTGATAAATCTGTCATTTGCCACTGGCATCAGAATATACAGCTGATAAACATTTATCACACTTTTAAAATCAAGGGACTGAAACTTAAATTCTCAAATAAGATAAAAGCATATTTCTCTGATAAATTGAATATACAGTATATGATTCACCTAAAGATTAAAAGATAGCAAATAATTTTTACACCCCCTAAATTTATATCTATGGCATCAACATCAGAAACAGGACACGCAAAAAATGTAGCAAATTTTGACGATTTAATTTCATTCGTTGCAGGTTATGGCACGACTTATAACCCTTCAAAAGCTACAATCAAATTAACCGCATTACAAACCCTTTCAACTAGTGCTAAAAATGCAATTAATGCAGTAAACACTTCATTTCCTGCATACAGCAATGCAGTTGCAGCCCGAGAGGCAGCATTTAAACCATTAAGCAAACTCATTACACGAGTAATGAATGCCCTCAAAGCAACCGATACCACTGAACAAGTGGACGAGAGTGCAAAAACTTTAGCTCGTAAAATACAGGGTACAAGGGCAACTGCAAAAAAGACAGAAAAAGAAATTGCGGTAGCAACAGCAGAAGGAAAAGAGACCAAAGAAATTTCATCATCACAAATGAGTTACGACAGTCGTTTAGACAACTTCGACAAACTCATCAAACTTTTGACAAGTGTTACGCTTTATGCCCCGAATGAAGTAGACTTAAAAGTTACGGCATTAACAACCCTGTACAACGATTTAAAAGCTAAGAATGTCGCCGTTGTAAACGCAACCACACCACTAAGCAACGCCCGTATTGTACGAAATGATATTCTCTACAAAACAAATACAGGCTTGGTTGATATAGCATTCGACACCAAAACATATATCAAATCGCTTTATGGAGCAACAAGCCCCCAATATAAACAAGTATCAAAATTGGAGTTTAAAGCAGTTAAGGTGTAATTGCAAACAGGAAACATTCTTTGAAAAATTTACACATTTTATCAAAAAAATAAAAGAATGTCATATTCATAGTTTTCTTTTCATACCTTTGCGTGCATTAAAATAATTGGATGTTTACTCTTAATTCGGATATTGTTCTGTAAACAATCTGTACTTTCTGTACCGATTGCATCTTCGTTTGTTCTCCGATAATTCTTTTCGGGAACGGTTTTCTATTAAATTAATTTTAAGTTTTAATCTGCGTACAATAATAAAAGTATTGTGTTGCTTTTCGTGTACGCAACAAAATATAAGAAAATGAACAAAGAAAAACAGTCAATTCACGAATTTGACTTGAATATTATTTACGATTTTTTTTCAAATACAGAACGTCAAGGTCCCGGAAATTCCGAAGAAACACTTAAAGCATTGGGTTTTATAGGTAATCTTACCCCAAAGTCAAAAATTGCCGATATTGGTTGTGGAACAGGAGGTCAAACAATGACATTAGGAGAAAACACACCGTGTGAAATTACTGGTGTTGATACTTGGCCTGATTTTATAAATCAATTCAACCGAAATGCCCAAATCAAAAATCTTCAGGATAGAGTGAAAGGCATTGTAGGCAGCATGGAAAATCTTCCGTTTCGAGAAGAAGAATTAGACCTGATTTGGTCGGAAGGTGCAATTTATAACATTGGATTTGAACGAGGATTGAACGAGTGGAAAAAATTTCTGAAACCGGGCGGATATATCGCAGTTACAGAAAATACTTGGTTTAGCGAAGAACGACCTACCGAAATTCAGGATTTTTGGCAAAAAGCCTATCCCGAAATAGATACAATCCCAAATAAGGTTGCTCAAATGCAAAAAGCCGGCTATCTTCCGATTGCCACTTATATTTTGCCTGAAACTATTTGGACAGACTATTATACTTGGCAAACATTGAGACGAGAATCCTTTCTGAAAGAGTATGAAGGTAACAATGCCATAGAAGAACTTGTTGCTTCCATGCAATATGAGGCAGAGTTATATTACAAATACAAGGCATATTATGGCTATATGTTTTATATCGGAAAGAAGATTTAAAGTATGATGAAATCAACCGAAATATGCGGTTTGATTAAAATATGAAATTGAAAATTCCTTTCGTGTGAGATTTTTACGCACGAAAGGTTTTTTACTAATTTCGAGAAATGACAATTGGAAAAAATGGTAGCTAATAATATGGGTGATATCTCAAGTAGTATAAAACATAGAAAGTTTTTAGCTCTCTGAAAATATAATTGCAAACAGATAACTTCATTCTTTGAATAATCTACTCACTTTATCAACAAACAAACTGTGGTTGTCATTGCGACAACTGCGGTTTTAAATATTTAAACTGAAAATTTAGATAAACGAACCGCGACTTACAAACAAACAACTGCAAAATACAAATAAAGAACTGCGGTAGTAAAGAAACGAACTGATAAATACAACAAGTAAGCTGAAAAGTTCGAGCAATCCTCCGCACAATTCCAAGCACATTTGCAATTCGCACAAATCCCACCCGCAAACCAAAAATTGCAAAAGAGCTTGTCCTTTTTACCACCCGCATGAAAACAACCGAGTGACTTGAAAATATTTAAAAGCCCCACGCTAAAAAATCTAAAACCACCAACGCATCACCTGCCCTGATTGAGAAACAATTCTTCTTGATAGGTTTACAAATGAAAAAAATGATATATATTTGATGTTTAATAGGATAAAGGATGAACACCAGTTGCCAACAAACGCTATAGTTAATTGCCGGTGCAGTACTTACTCAAGCGACACAGCTCGTATCAAAAATAGTTGTAACCTGATAAGATAGTGCTTCTAAATCGGCAACTAACCATAGCGTCAACCGTTGTACGCAAGCCGAAAAAAGACACAGCAGTAACATGATTGCAGATTTGAAAAGAGAAAAAATGGAAAATGCCAACCCACAAAAGCAAGAGTTTGGCAGCCCATCCCTGCAACCGTCCCTTCGCTGCCAAACACATGCTTTTTTCCCAACGCACGCAGATTAGCATGATACTTTCGGATTTATATTGACAATAAAATTGTATTTTGCAGATTGATAACTGGATTAAAAATGAGATTAAAAGGTTAAAATGAGTTTGTTTCAAAAATCGGTAGAGAATAAATATTTAAGTGAATTAGATTCAGTTCTGATTGACAAGAAGTACAAGGAATTTCAAGACTATTTTGGAAATCCTTCGATTCAAGAGAACATCAGAAATTCTAAGGAGGAGCAATTTCAAGAAGGATTTTTACGGGAACTTTTCGTTTCGATTTTTGGATATACACTCAATCCGCAACCTAATTTCAACCTGACAACAGAATTAAAAAACATTGCCAACAGCAAAAAAGCTGACGGAGCGATTTTAAAAGGCGAAGATGCTATTGCAGTTATTGAATTAAAAGGAACAGAGACAACAGACTTAGACAAAATTGAAATTCAAGCATTCGGGTACAAAAACCATAATCCGAAATGCGTTTATGTGATAACGTCGAACTTTGAGAAACTCCGTTTTTACATACAAAATGCAGTTGACCATATCGACTTTGATTTGTTCAACCTGACACGGGAGGAGTTTTCGTTAATGTGGCTTTGTTTGGCAAAAGACAATTTGCTAAACGGATTACCTCAAAAGATTAAAGAATCATCGCTTTTACAGGAAGAAAATATTACCAAAAAATTGTATGCGGATTATTCAAAATTCCGTGAAGCGATTTATAACAACCTTGTAAAGAACAATCCAGAAACCGATAAACTCTTACTTTTCAAGAAAACTCAAAAATTACTTGACCGTTTTCTGTTCATCTTTTTTGCTGAAGACCGTTTGTTGTTGCCACCAAATTCAATCAGTGAGATTGTAAAACAATGGACGACATTAAAGGAGGAACTTGACGAATATGTTCCGTTGTATGACCGATTTAAAAAGTATTTCGGTTACATGAATACAGGTTACAAAGGCAAAAAATACGATATTTACGCATACAACGGTGGACTTTTCGCACCCGATGAAATTCTAGATAACATTTCGATTGATGATGAAATACTTCACAAACATACGTTAACATTAAGTCAGTATGATTTTGAAACCGATGTTGACGTAAATATTCTCGGACATATTTTTGAACATTCATTGGGCGAGATAGAAAATGTTCAAGCAGAAATTAAAGGCGAGAAAATTGACACCCAAAAGACCAAGCGTAAGAAAGATGGAATTTTTTACACGCCAAAATACATAACCAAGTACATTGTAGAAAATACCATTGGTAAACTTTGCGAGGAAAAACGGAAAGAACTATATATTGTTGATGAAGAATACGCTAAAGGGCGTAAAAATCGCAAAAAAGACACTATAAAAATCCTTGACGATAAATTAACTGATTATCGGAACTGGCTTTTAAGTTTAACTATACTTGACCCAGCTTGTGGTTCGGGAGCATTTTTAAACCAAGCTTTAGATTTTTTAATTACGGAACATCGCAAAATAGACGATTTGCGTGCACAGCTTTTTGGAAGTGGTTTGGTTTTCTCCGACATTACAACCGACA
>Ga0265294_10009367_pt1 | contig 11303 bp, 9 predicted proteins | sample MunlanPumphouse3_FD_192504 | JGI IMG/M metagenome (GOLD analysis project Ga0265294, IMG submission 192504) | Groundwater microbial communities from a municipal landfill in Southern Ontario, Canada - Pumphouse #3 | ecosystem: Environmental > Aquatic > Deep subsurface > Groundwater | place...
CTCTAAGGGCAACTGATAAGCTTCCGCTGCTTCCAGGATATAACGTGAACAGGCTTCGGTTTCCTCATCCCAAGGGAGATAAAAACTACCAAAAGCATCCGGATGAGCCACAAAGGAAAACAGCCCGGATTCTATACCGGAGACGAGAAGATCTGTATAAATCTTTAATTCTTTAACTCCTTTAACATCCTTCCAGAAAAACACCAACTGTCCTTCACTATAAAACAAATGCTGACCCAAAGCCAGGTAATCAAATCCCCATTTACCTAATAACTCTTCCTGAAAGAAACTATGATATTTTTTTTGATATTCACATTCCATTCCCTTCAGAATCTTTAAGCGGGGATATTTTTTTTGCGCTTTTTCTATTGCCTCAACATAATCAGGCAATTCCCCGATATCCATTCTGATATCGGGCACCCAATTATCAGGAAGCGCTGTATGATCTGATACTCCTAAGACCTTAAAATCATGGTCCCAAGCATATTTAGCGTAATCTTCGACGTCACCTTGTGCGTGTTTACAACGAAAAGTATGTGTATGATAATCCTGCATATAAGTCTCTCCCATTAGTAACTGTATAGAATTTAGATTTTACTTTCCTCGATTAGAGCAGCTATTTCCTTCTGGATCTGACCATAACCGGTCCAATCACCAGCGGCAATTCTCTCCTGGCCTTGCCGATATAATTGAGCAAAACGCCTCAAGATTTGCCTGTAGTCTCCTGCTCCGTTGCCAATCGTCCCCTCACCATTCTCTTCCGGAGGCGAAGTTGTTTCTTGGCCGATACCGTCACCAAAAATTTTAATCAAACCCTTTTCTAAGGTATCTTCCATGACAATTGTATCATTATAATAAACAAAAACCTTCTTCAGCTGAGGATACTGATTTTGCTCTGCCTCTAAATACAAGGGTTCCACATAAAGAAGCCCGCCTCCAATCGGATAGACCAGTAAATTACCTCTTAAAACCCTACTACCACCCTGTCCCCATAAGGTTAACTGACTGGAAATGTCTGGGTGCTGATCAATAACTGATTCAACCTGTGACGTTCCGGGAATCTGTTCACCTTTCGGAAAGGTATACAAAAGAAGTTTACCGTAATTCTCTCCATCCGAACGAGCCGCCAGCCAAGCCACCATATTCTGTTTACGAGAAGGAGAAAATACCCGCATCAGAATAAATTCCTCTTTTTCCTCCCCGGGGAGACGAATAATACTATAATAGGGTTCTTGATCCTGGAGTTCACCCCAATAAACCTCTCGACTAAACTGCCATCTGTCTTCCCGTGTGAAAAAGACGGTTGGGTTTGTCATATGATAATCATTAATAATCTGCGATTGTACATTGAAAAAATCTTCAGGATAACGAATATGGTCTAGCAATTCTGCGGGAAAATCCGCCTTACTCTTAAATAGAGTAGGGAAGATCTTACTATATACTTTTACAATCGGATCGGCTTCGTCAAAGATATAGAAATCCACTGATCCTGAATAAGCATTCATAACAATCTTTACACTATTACGGATATAGTTTAAACTACCCGTTCCGTTAATCGCCTGTGAATAAGGATATCTATTCGTTACTGTATACGCATCTAACAGATAATATAACTGCCCGTCTTTTCCTAAGACTAGATAAGGATCACGGTCATAAATGAGGAAGGGAGCTATCCTTTCCACTCTCTCCATAATATTTCTGGTCTCTAAGTATTGGCTTTCCGGAGTGATATAATCGGAAAATAAATACTTATATTGCATATCCCGAATAGCTAAGAGTATTTTATTAGAAAAGGTCATGGGTATACCAACATTTTTACCTTCATAGACATATTCCTGATTATCATTCCCCACCGGATAATCAAACTCTTTTAAAGTAGTGTTCACAATCACATTGTCATTAGTTAATTCCCCAAAATAAATACGGGGTTGTTCAATTGCGCCTACTGCCGACTCAGGAGGAATATCCTGGATTAAATATTGCGGCAGGCCTGTGGCACTAACACTATTGGCTGGACTCATGGCCAGACCAAAACCATGTGTATATTTAAACAATAAATTATTAAAGATCTTGGCTTGTTCAGGCAAAACCTCTCTATTCAATTCACGGGCTGAAAGTAATACTTGCGTTAGTTTCCCATCTACTAAATATCTATCCACATCTACATCTACAAAATCATAATAAAGACGAATCTCCTGTTGCTGGCCGTATGTACTTTTCGTAGCTCTATGGTCGAGGAGGCGAATATTATTAATTATCTCCTGATTCTCATTGATTTCGGTGCTCGTTAACTCATCAATTGCATATTCGACTGTGTTTAGATGATCTAAGCCATAGGCTTGACGAGTAAAGCTAATATTCCACTCCAAATAGGGCATTTCTTTACGTAATTCATCCGGATCCACTAACAATTTCTGGTATACAGCCGGAAAAAAGCCCATAACTAAAGGAACAGCTATAAAATAAGCTACTACGGAGTAGAGAACTTTTTTAGGGTTTTTACGCAGTAACACCAAGATTAAGATACCTAAAACCAGCGAGAGAAGCAAGAGGAGGTTATATCCAGGTAATCTTGCTCCTAAGTCCGTTACACCAGCCCCTATAACCGAACCTTCTTGAGAAAAAAGTAGTTCATATGTCAACAGTTTATAGCGAAAGGCCTGCCACATAAAATAGAGGGCTGCCAGAACGCCGACGTGTTTAATGGCCCTTTCCCCTTCTGTTGAAAGAATACGTCTGGTCATATTCTGAGTAGATATTTCAATTTTTCCGGTTACAAGAAAGAGATATAAGGGTATGCCCAGAATTAAATTGAAGATTATCAACAGATTAATCAAGCGGTAAACAAGCCACAAGATAGGCAACTTGAAGACATAAAAGCCAATGTCTAAATTAAATTGAGGATCCGTAATCCCAAAAGGCTCGGCATGAAGATATTCTAAGATCTCCAGCCAGAGATGACTCCCATTACCGGTTACTAAAAGAGCCGCGATAAAAGCCAAGGCCAATGATAAAAGATGCCGTAGTGGTTTCCCGGCAATTTTGTAGATCAAAAAAATATTTAAATACGTCAGCAAAAAGCTCAGGATAAAAAGGGAGGCCCCTAACATCAACTTTCCTGTGAATACATCCCAAAAAACCTGAGGAAAGCCTAATGTCTCAAACCAGGTCCAATTTAGTTTAAAGGAAACAAAAAAACGCACAAACAAAAAAAGTGCTAATAAAAGTATAAGCAATACTATTGGCCCTTTGCGCGTTATAAACCCACTACCATTAGATTTATCTTCTTCCTTAGGCGGGTAATCAAAGATTTCAGCCAACTTAGATCCTCCTTAAATACTGCTAATTAAATTCAAACTTCTTTCTTTAAGATTAAACATTTGTTTTAGTATATCATATCCAATCAGGCGGCACTACCTAAGTTAATTTAAAATAGGCCTTAGTTCTGAGATATGGAGATTCACTTTTTTCTCATTTTTTTAATAAAACTTTTCCTTTGTGACTTTTTTTCCAGGCGCTCGATAAATCTTTCCCCTTTCCAACGAGCCTGCTCAAACTTCCCGGAAAGGCGAGGGAATTTCCTTCTAACTTTTCCTAGAATTCTCTTGGCCCACACAGTTCTCTTAGAGAGAATAAACAAGCCGATTAATAAAAATAAGATGCCTTGCAAAAAGGGTAAAAAAAGCCCTAAAATACCTAAAACAATAAAGACCCAACCCAAAGCCAAAATTATTATCTCTTTATACGCCTGATGCATCTATTCACCAACTCTAATTAAGATCATTATTCACTTACGCTGATTTCTTACCACAAAAATTTTTTCTTCGTCTAATCCGATTAATTTCAATGTTACTCCTAAGTCCCTGGCTACCCTGTAGAGAATGAATTTTTGGTTTTCCGCTACTAAGCTAATAGCAATCCCTGATTTCCCGGCCCTGCCTGTCCTACCCACCCTATGGAGATAATGTTTAGCATCCAAAGGTAAATCAAAATTAAAAACATAATCAACCTGGACAAAATCCATACCCCTAGCTAACAAATCTGTCGTGATCAGAACCGAGGCTTTGGACTCACGGAAAACTTTAATGATGTTTTTACGCTCATTCTGAGTTAAGTCACTATGCAGTCCTACTGCCTGAAACCCCTTCTTCTGTAAATATTCAGCTAAGGATACTACCCCTTCAGGGCGAGTAATAAAGACCAGCCCATGCTTGGGCTGGGTAACCTTTAACAGTCTTTCTAAGGTCATAAACTTTTTCGACCGTTCACATAATAAATAATAATGCTTGATCTCCTCCGGAACTTTGCCGCTACTTTTAATGAGGATATAGTGTGGTTGTTCCATTAATTCCGAGGCTTTGTTTAAAACTTCGCCAGGTATTGTTGCCGAAAAGAAAAGAACCTGTCTGGAGCGTAAAGTCTTTTTTAAGATAGCCAAAACATCTCCCATAAAACCTGCGCTGAACATCTTGTCAACTTCATCTACTACAACAGCACGGATAACCTGTCCGTTTAATTTTTTCTTCTGGAAGAGTTCCAGAACACGTCCCGGAGTTCCTACAGCTATTTTAGGTTTATCTTTCAAACTAGCAAGCTGTCTTGGCAGATTAACTCCTCCGCTAAGAGCAGCCACTAGCATATTCGGAACTAACATTTGTATTACCCCAATCACCTGAAAAACCAGTTCACGGGAAGGAACAAGGATCAGCACCTCTAAATCCTTGGTCTCTTTATCCAGCATTGCTAAAAGCGGCAAGAGGTAAGCTAATGTTTTCCCTGTTCCTGTGGGAGATTGTACAATCAGACTTTTTCTCTCTAATACAGCAGGAATAACCTTACTTTGTACTTCTGTCGGGACATTAATCTCTTTCTTACTTAAACTTTTAAGCAAAGGGGAAGGGATCCCCAAAGACCCAAAACCATCGCTACTAACCATCTTTTCAACCTCATTTATGATTTAAATAGATAATATCTCCGCAAGTTGTAAATCTTCCAGACTTACTGTCTTAGATTGATTAATTACCCAATCAAGATCAAAATTTCTGATTTTCTCACCATCAAGTGCCAACATCTTTTTTCTTTGCCCACGCATCAGTAGATTTACTGCTTCAGAACCCATTCGGCTGGCTAACAGTCGATCCTGTGCCGTAGGTGTTCCTCCGCGCTGAATATATCCCAAAATGGAGAGACGTGTTTCTAGACCTGTTTTTGTCTCAATTTCTTTAGTTACCTCACAAGCATCAGCTGCGCCCTCTGCAATGACAATAATACTATGCTTCTTCCCTCTCTTTAAACCTCTTTGCACTTTTTTAATGATATCATCAACTTTCAGAGGAGCCTCAGGGATTAAAATGGATTCTGCACCGCCGGCAAGACCTGCTTTCAAGGCAATAAACCCGGATTTTCTCCCCATGACTTCAATCACAAAAACCCGTTCATGCGAAGTTGCTGTATCTCTGATTTTGTTAATCGCATCTAAAACCGTATTGACTACCGTATCAAAACCAATCGTGGCAACCGTACAGGGAACATCATTATCAATGGTACAAGGAATGCCTATCACGGGTATACCTAATTTATCTATTTCCAAAGCGCCTTGAAAAGACCCGTCTCCGCCGATGACCACCAGTCCCTCAATGCCTTCTTCCTGCATATTAAGGAACGCCTTTTGCCTTCCTTCCTCAGTGTAAAACTCCTCACAACGAGCAGTAAGAAGGATGGTCCCGCCCCTCTGAATAATATCTGCCACAGAGCCTAAACTTAAATGGATAAAATCCTTGTCAATCAAACCTTGAAATCCCCTTCTCACCCCGACAACCTTTAAACCATAGTAAATAGCTGTACGTACAACTGCTCTAAGGGCGGCATTCATCCCTGGAGCATCTCCGCCACTTGTTAATACGGCAATCTTCTTCATGCTTTCCCTCCCAATATTCTTTTCCTTACTCAATATTCTTTCCTTAATTGACACTCTTTTCTAAGCCCTCTGCTAGGGCATATTTTTTAACCATTTCTTCCTTCTGACCACAGGAGAGCTTTCCTTCCGGACATTTTCCTAAAACATAACAACTAGGCCCAAACTTGGTGAATAAGTCCGGAGAAATCTTTCTTAGTAGAGCCAGCATTTCCATCGCTATAGCTCTAATCTCCCACTGGGCCCTAAAACAAGTTCGTAAGCGGAAAAAGTGAAAGAGTTCTCGCCCATTCAGCGTAGTAACCACATCTACCATATTCCCGCTTAAAGATAAGTACACTAAATCTTCTTTTACTATCCCCGCCTGCAGAAACTCCGCATACAATTTCTGTTGTTCTTCCCAAGCCTTTAGATATCTTGTTAATAAATCTGAGCGAGCTTTAATGGATTCAGGTACAATAAAATTATCACTAAATCCGAACTCCGTAAATGAAGGCACATTGAGGGAATGGATCCGATGCCTTGCTAAATGGGTCAGTCCGGCCAAAGTCAGATTGTTAATCCTCACAGTAAAGCAGATCTGTTCCAACTCGCGTTTCCTCTCGTCTTGACAAGCAAGCTCCAGTAGCTTGTCCCTGAGTAGCTGGTTTTCCTCCACAACTTTAAGCGCCTGAGCACTAGAACATAGCGTATGCTTCATTAACATGGCAGCTGCCACTAAATTCTCCGGTTGTTCCGGGTAGCTTAAGATTTCGCAAAAAGCATCCTGCTTATTCTGCCCTGAACTTAATTCTCTTTTCCTTAAAAGCCCCACTTCACATGAATCCGCAAATTCTTCTTCTGTTAAGAGTGCTCGTAATTGATCCTCTTTATCATCTTTATATTCCTCTAAATCCGTTTCAAAAATACCCGGCGCAATTCTTTGTGCTTGCGTGAGCAGAGACTCCCCGATCTTCCTAATCTCCGGATACTTACTACCCCTGCCCTTAAGTGCTGTTTTAATAATCAGCAGTAATTCTCGGGCATTCACCGTACAATAAAAATTACTCCGGTAACAATATGGCAGGAGAAAGCGCGCATCTTCGCGTGGGATGCCATTTTCCATCAGATATTCATATTCCGAAAAAAGTTTTCTGATTTGATTATTGTATGTATTATTAAAATATTGATGAACCTCTGGGCTAACCTCTTCTCGAAATCTAAACTCAGGCTGATAATAACCCATTTGACTAAAATCCACATAACGTCGCGACTTTACCGTAAAAGAAGCCAACCTAAATTCGATCATATACTGTTCTACAAAAGCTGAAACATTTTCAAAAGCGATGGTAAAAGTGGCATGTTCAATCGTCGTAGCATGTCCCAATTTTAATACATTTTTAATTAAGCGCCGGGCTTTAGCTAGATCCTCGTTTTGGGTATATACCTCCAATGCTGTTCCCTTAGTAGTGGAAATACCTGCCGCCGAAGCACAAAGCCTTTCCGGTTCAGGTGTATGGGCTATAATTACGACCTTACTATTATTCATTCGGATCCCTCTTTCTGTAAACAGCAGTCAATTTTACAATAAAATTTTATCATAAAAGCACGATAAAAGAAAAGTCCCTCCTGGCTAAAGGGACTCGCGACAATCTGGTCTTGAACATACTCATTAAGATACGCCTATTTAGAAACACAATCAGCAAAATCATTGATCCAGTATATATCATCAGCATATGACTGTATATCCGGAGAAACCCCGCCTTTAAAGACACATAATTCAATTCGTTTATGCAGATATTCCTTTACATAGGCGATGGAATCTTCCAAATCACCGTCTCCAGAAGATAAAATTAAATTATCATAACTTTTCTGATGGGCAAGTTTAACAATAAACGTAGCTAAGCCTACATCTACGCCTTTTTGCACCTGACAGCTAAACTCTTGATGACAATGTGGGCACTTGTTTTCACTTTCCTTCAATTTATATAACTTTACTAAAAATTGTGGCCCGTTAGGTCGGGCTGTTTTCAGCCAGGAATGAAACCCATTTTGCCCATCATTAGGAGGATTCTGCGAAGAGTTCAAATAATATGCTCGATTAATCTCCCCATCTTTCTCTAATCTGTTTCTCAATTTTAAATAATCGAAATTATAATCACCCCCCATTGAGCGCTGTGCATTAAAGAGATATGCCGCGTCAATCAACCACACCGTTTTACCGGTTCTCATATAAAGACTCCTTCCAATTTCTAGTTTAGTTGGTTCTAAATCTTTTCTATTTTATCCTATTATATATAATAGTTTCAACACTGTTCCTTTAATCCCTCCTAAAAAGTCGAGAATTAATCCTCTAAATATCCTTTTTTTACGGCCTCATCTAATATTTGTAGCGCATAGTCCCATAATACTTTAGAACTGTTCTCTATATGATTGTTTCTGTTAAGGCATTGACTTCTTTGGACCTCATGTTCGTGCCACGATAAGCCTTGGGAAGCGTAATTTAAAAGTAAGGGTTGCAGTCTATCTAAGGCTGCCGCAAAACGTGCTTCGGGGGTGCGAACCTCCTCGAATTCTTCCCACAACTCCCACATTTCCTCGGCTTGATCACTCGGTAATAGATTAAAAATTCTTTCAGCGGCCTTTCTTTCTCGTTCCGCTTTATCTAAAGCCGCTATCTCATCATAACAATAAGTATCTCCGGCATCTATCTCTACAATATCATGGATTAAAACCATTTTCATGGTCCGCAGAAGATCAATCTTGGGCTCAAGAGTATGCTCAGCCAAGAGAAAGACCATTAAAGCTAAATGCCAGGAATGTTCCGCATCATTTTCTTTTCTGGTGCCATTGGCTAAGTATGTTTGCCGCATAATATGCTTCAGCTTATCTACTTCTACAATAAATTCTATCTGTTTTTTCAATCTATCCGAGCGTTCCTTTTCCGAGCTATCCTTTGGAAAATCAATTTCATCTGCTTTTTTACCCACTTTTCTTCCCCCTTTTAATAACGTGACACCTGAAAAACAGTAACCCCTGCTCATTCAGCAGGGGGGTACTGCTTTATTTATTATCAACAAAGACAAGCATATTTATTTACTTATATTATATAGCATGATACTTGAAAATTACCACCACTCACATTACCATAAGGCAAAATATATATAATCAAAATTCAAGAAGTATCCCCACCTTTACCTCTTCCAGCCGCTGGTTTATTGCCTCAAAACATTAATATCCCTTTCTCCCTGTACAGGGAGAAAGGGATATTAAAATACTTCCAAAAGAATTTTAACAATAGAAAAACAAAATACTAAGCCTGCTTAATCTTTTCAAGCAGCTTCGGTAAAAACTTCGCCGCATCAGCAACAATACAAACATCCGAAGCGGCAAAAATAGGAGCATTTTCATCAGTATTAATACTGATTACTAGTCCTGAATCCTTCATCCCACACAGATGATGGGTAGAGCCGGAGACGGCGGCACCAATATAAACTTTAGGACGTACTGATTTACCGCTGGTACCAATCATTTGATGTTCGCCTTCGGCCCAATTTTCATCAATAGCCGGGCGGGTACAACCTACTGCGCCCCCTAAAAGCTTGGCCAGCTCCTCCAAATAGTGCCAATTTTCATTGCTCCCTATACCCCAGCCGCCGGCAACGATTACCTCGGCTTTTTCCAAAGGAATCCCCTGAGATTCCTTTTTATTTATCGCAACAGCTTTTACTCTGCCAGTAACTTTTTTTAAGGATTCTTCTGCCTGATACTCGGTGACCTTAAAACTAGCTCCTTTTTGAGGCACAGGTTCTCCGAGAATTCCCGGTTTTAAGGTAGCCATTTGCGGTCTATGGTCAGGACAGAGAATATCTCCTAAAACTTTACCACCAAAGGCGGGAACCACAGAAACTAATTCCCCTTCCTCATTAATACGGACATCCACACAATGAGCTGCCACACCTGTATTTAAAATTCCGCCCAGCATGGGGGCTAAATCCTGCCCGATAGCCGTAGCACCCATTAAAATAATTTCCGGTTTTCTTTCAAGAATCAAATCGCTGAGTACTGCAGCATAAGTGTCGTTCTCGAAAATTGCTAAAGCCTCGTGATCAACCACAATAACTTCCTCTGCCCCGTATTGGCCTAACTCGTCAGCCATATTCCTCACGCCGCTTCCCAAGATAACGGCTGTAACAGGCTCGCTGCTTTGCAGCTCTTCTTTCATTTGTCTCGCTTTACTTAATAACTCAAGACTTACTGAATTAAGACTACCGCCGATTTGCTCGGCAATTACCCAGATACCCTTCCAAGCACCAATCTCCATCCTATTCCCCCCCTCCCTGACTACCGTTATTTATCTCTAAATTAATTCCAGCAGCACGTAATTTTTGTAATAACTGTTCTACAACCTCATCCATATCTCCGGTTAGTCTTTCTCCTTTTCTGTCCATAGAGGGGGCAAAAACAGCACCTGCTTTAGTCGGTGAACCATTCAACCCAATTAATGTTCTATCTAAATCCACATCATCAACCGTACATACCTTTAAAGGTTTCTTTTTAGCTTTCATTACACCCATAATCGAAGTAAAACGTGGTGTATTGATGTCACGGGAAACTGCTAGAACAGCTGGCAGCTTTACCACATACTCAATATACCCGTTCTCGATTTTCATTTTTGCCTGCACTTCTTGCACCTTTTCCTGTCCCTGTTCATCATTCAGCTTTATTTCCGCTACATTCCATAAATGAGCCATCTCTAGCCACACAGCTAATTGGGAGGGAACTTGGCTTGTGGAACCATCAGCGCTTTCCGTTCCCGTAAAGACAAGATCAAAATTGCCTAATTTATTCAAGCCCTGTGCCAAAGTATACGAAGTAGCTAAGGTATCCGCTCCCCCAAAAGCCCGGTCAGTCAACAAACAGGCTTCATCAGCGCCCATCGCCAGCAGCTCTCTTAAACTTTCTTCTCCATTAGGAGGCGCCATCGTAATAACAGTAACAGTTCCCCCAACCTGCTCTTTAATTTGCAAAGCGGCCTCCAGGGCATTTTTATCTACTGGATTAATGATTGTGGGAATACCTTCACGCGTAATCGTTTTTTTGACAGGATGAATCGTAATTTTATCATAATGATCAGGATCCGGTACAGGTTTAATACATACTGCAATCTTTAAAGTCATCTTCTAACCCCCTTTCTGATAGTCAACAGGGGGAACGGCTTTCGCCATTCTCCCTGTTTTTTCGTGCCCTCATAATTACAAAAATAGTTTAACTTTTTTCGCTACAGCAAAAACCGTTTTATCTACCAGCTAAAGTATTACCACCAATAATCATTTTCTGAATATGAGTTGTCCCACCTGCAGGAATAATCGCTTGAGCATCTCTTAAATAGCGGCCGATCGGGTATTCA
>Ga0265294_10009368_pt1 | contig 11302 bp, 10 predicted proteins | sample MunlanPumphouse3_FD_192504 | JGI IMG/M metagenome (GOLD analysis project Ga0265294, IMG submission 192504) | Groundwater microbial communities from a municipal landfill in Southern Ontario, Canada - Pumphouse #3 | ecosystem: Environmental > Aquatic > Deep subsurface > Groundwater | place...
GATTTCAATATTGCCAGTAATAAAAATAATATTACGAAGCTGTATGAAGGTTCTGATATTCATACCGGCACTATTAGCGGTTCCGGTGCTCCCAGTGTGGGCATTCAGATTATTCGGGAAGGAGAAGCTTATGGCTCATTCTATGGCTACGAATATGAAGGATTAGATGCCAATGGTAAAGAAATATTTACCGATCTCACCGGTGATGGAATTACATCTGCAGACAAGACGATTATCGGTCATGCGCTTCCGACAGCGACAATGGGTCTAAGTTCGACCTTAAAATATAAAGATTTTGATTTGAATATAGGATTCAGAAGTTGTGTCGGAAACAAAATCTACAACAATACCAGAGCCGAAATTTCTCAGACGAATCGTTTGGTAGGTCAGAATGTCAGCAAGGAAGGCTCACAAGGTATTGCTCATGCTGCTTATGAATATGCTTCATCCCGTTGGCTTGAAGATGGTAGTTTTTTACGGCTGGACAATTTGACTTTGGGGTATAACCTAAAGGATATATTCGGGACAAAGAGTAAAGTACGAATCTATTGCACCGGTCAGAATCTATTTGTAATCACAAATTATTCAGGTTACGATCCTGAAGTGAATTCTAAAGCAGGAAATTCCTCTGCTTCTTCTATAGGAATAGATTATGACAATTATCCTAAGTCACGAGGCTTTTCTGCCGGTATAAACATTAACTTTTAATAAATGAGCATTATGAAAAAAATATTTTATTTATTGCTTTTAGCAATAACAACGACCATAAGCTGTACAGACCTAGAGATGAATCCATTAAGTCAACTTACTGATGAGAATGCTTATTTGACGAAAAATGATTTATTATGTGGTTTGTCGGGCGTTTATGCTACCAGTGGTTGTTATTTAGCCAGTTTGTTTGTGGTTAACGAACCCTGTACGGATGAAGCCGTCGTGCCGGCACGTGGAAGCGACTGGAAATCAACAGCTTTGCAAGATTTACACAAACATACATGGACCAGTGACAACAGTGAAATTAATGGTCCATATACTGATTTATCTTCAGGAATAGCCCAGGCCAATCTTTTTATCAAAGCACTTAATAATTCGGGTCTGACAGGCGACGATGTTGATATTATTGCTGCTGAAGCAAGGTTCGTTCGTGCCTTTCATTATTATAATATGATTGACATGTTTGGGAATATACCTATTGTAACAGATGTTGTCGATCCGTCAAATCCACCTAGTAACAATACCCGTATTGAAGTATTCAATTTTCTCGAAACCGAATTGAAAGAGATTGCCGATATTTTACCTGCCACCAGTGATTATGGCAGAGTAAATAAAAATGCTGCATACTTTTTATTGGCTAAATTGTATATCAATGCAAAAGTTTTTACCGGTACTGCTCAATGGGGTAAAGCTATACAATATTGCAACTTGGTAATTGATGACGGCACTTACCACCTTGCCGATGATTATCAATCCATCTTCAAATGGGATAATGATAATTGTCCTGAAAACATTTATGTTTACCGAAATAGTTCTGAAACCAGTACATGGGGGGCCGGTCTCTATATCCAATTTTACACTTTGCATTACAATCAAGGCCCTCAATTTGGATTAACAGGTACTGGCTGGAATGGTTATTCGACAACGAAAAGTTTCTATGAAAAATTCACTTCAACGGATAAGCGCAAATATATCTTTCTTGTTGGGCAACAATATGGTCCAGAAGGCGAACAATTATTTTGTAGAGATGGGATTACTCCCCTCATTTTTACGCCTGAATATACAACAGCCGAAGGTATGGATAATGCTTCAGAAACAGATGGCGCACGTGTAATAAAATATATACCAGGTGGTCCGGCACCTCTCTATTTTCTCAATAACGATTTCGCGATATTCCGTTTTGCCGATATTGTATTGATGAAAGCAGAAGCAATTCTTCGTGGAGGTATTGATCCGAAGGGTGAAACAGCTTTGGATTTGGTCAATTCGGTAAGAGCCCGTGCTTTTGATGTAACTGATCCTGCAAGAGCTTTACCTTCTATAAACCTTGATATATTGCTTGATGAACGTGGACGCGAATTTGCATGGGAACTTCTTAGAAGAAATGATCTGATTCGTTTTGGAAAATACAATGATGCCTGGGATATGAAAGCTGCATCTAATGAAACGTTTAGAACTTTGTTTCCAATACCCAGTCAACAAATTGGAGCCAACAAGAACTTGACTCAAAATGATGGATATAATTAAATTTAGAAGCTCTCTCAGATATGATTTTTTTATAATTAAAATCTTTAGAGTGGTTTAAATCTTTCAACATATTTGAGGAGCTTCTAAATTGACTTAGGTATTAACAGGTATGATTAACTTTTGTGAGGTTGCTCAGAAGGAAGCTCCTTTTGAACAACCTCATAAATTTAAAATTCAGAGCCCTCGAAATCATTTAAAATGCACAAAGAGCATTCATCTTTTCAAAAAAATCATTATTAATCATCTTAATAAGAAATGACAAACCATCCAATCTCCATTCCGGTAAAGACTCTGATATTGATTATTTTTTTCCTGACATCCACGCAACTTTTTGCGCAGACAAATCCATGGATCATTCAAGCGGATAAAATAAATCCATCTGATTATTATGGCATTACAGTAGCCAATGGGATGGTTGGTATTGTTTCTTCGCCGGAACCATTTAAAGTAAAAGATGTGATACTTGCAGGATCTTATGATCTATATGGGAGAGGGCGCGTGAGCAATTTTCTTAACGGTTTCAATTTATTGAATATGAGATTTGATATTAATGGAAAAGAAATGGATGCAAGTTCAGTCAAGAATTTCAGCCAGAAGCTTGATATGAGATCTGCTGCTTTCACTTCTTCTTTTGACTACGAAGATCAAGCAAGTGTTACATATACCTATTATTCACTCCGTCAATTGCCTTTTTGTGTACTTATGGAAGTAAAGGTAACAGCAAAAAAGGACATTACTATCAACACAGCCAGCATTATGCAGGCTCCGGATGCTTTACGCGATGTTCAGAATTATTATAACGAGATAAACCGCCCCCACGTTACAATCAGTTTGCTTACCTCAACGGCAAAAAGCCCAACAGGGAAGCTACAACTCTGTGCATCAACCTGTTTTCTGTTTACGGAAGCGCACTTACAGGAACCTCGCATCATTCATAAAATGTGGGATAACAACATGCACCTGATGGAATTCAACAAAGCCATAAAAGCAGGCCAAACGTACACTTATTGCATTGTAGGGACTTCCATATCGTCCGCACATCATGATGATCCTCTAAATGAAGCTGAACGTTTAACCATTTTTGCGAGATTACAAGGACGCGATTGGTTGATCAATTTTCATAAAAAAGCATGGGCGGATTTGTGGAAAAGTGACATTCAGGTTGAAGGTGATGCACAATCGCAACAAGATATACACAGCATGTTGTATCATTTGTACTCCTTTGCCCGTGAAGGAAATTCATTCTCCCCTTCTCCGATGGGGTTATCGGGTTTAGGCTACAACGGTCATGTGTTTTGGGATACTGAAATATGGATGTTCCCTGTTTATTTGGTGCTTCATCCGGAAATTGCCAAATCATTGATAGAATATCGGTTCGAAAGACTTGAGGCGGCAAAACGCAATGCTTTCTCTCATGGATTTAAAGGTGCTATGTACCCGTGGGAAAGTGCAGGAACAGGAGTGGAGGAAACGCCGGTATGGGCACTTACCGGTCCGTTTGAGCATCATATTACGGCTTGTGTCGCATGGGCTGCATGGAATTATTATTGTGTTGTACATGATAAAAACTGGCTCAGAGAAAAAGGCTGGCCGATACTTTCCGCAACGGCCGATTTCTGGGCAAGCAGGGTAGAGCGTAACGGCCCCGGTTGTTACGATATTAAGAATGTCGTAGCTGCCGACGAATGGGCTGAAAATGTAGATAACGATGCTTTCACAAATGCCGCAGCAAAAGCTAACCTGCAGCATGCAATCCTTGCTGCCAAAGTACTTGGATACACTGCCGATCCTGACTGGGAATTGGTAGCGCAGAATATACCCATACTTAAACTACCCGATGGAACGACCAAAGAACATGCCGCATATCATGGAGAAGAAATCAAACAGGCTGATGTGAATTTGCTGGCTTACCCTTTAAATGAAATTTCAGATTTCAATCAAATAAGGACAGATTTAGCGTATTATAGTAAACGGATACCTGATGCCGACACTCCAGCCATGACACAAGCCATCTTCGCTTTGTTATATGCCAGATTGGGCGATGGTGGTAGTGCTTTTCAATGGTTTAAGGAGGCTTATGAGCCGAACCTGAATCCACCTTTTAGAGTGATAGCCGAAACAAAAGGAGGTTCTAATCCCTATTTTGCTACGGGGGCGGGTGGAATATTGCAAAGCGTTTTAATGGGCTTTGGCGGATTGGACATTACTCCTGACGGCATTATACAAAAGAAATCAGTATTGCCCGAAAATTGGAAAAAGCTTACAATTACAGGAGTGGGTATCGATGGGAAAACCTTTGAGGTTGACAATAAATATTAAAGCAAATGTCTATTTTGGATTCCATAGCTGTTTGCCGGAAAAAGCTTAAAGCGTCTAGATTTTATTTTCTTTCAAAAAATCACAGGTGTCCCGAATGGTTTGAAGTAGTGGTATAAAATTGAAATTCAGCGTGCTTCTAATCTGTTGATTTGAATATTTTTGAGGGTTTTGGGCTGTTTCTACAGTCTCTTTTGTTAGTTGTGGAACTTTCCCAGAAATTATTCCGTATGATTCTGATAAAAAAGCACCCAAAAGAAGTATGGTTTTACCCGCAAAAAAACGGGGAGGCTTTTTGTTGAATTCTGAGGCAATCATTGAAAACAGCTCTTTATTATCGATGTTTTCAGATACCAGAATGAAATGTTTTCCAAATTTGTTTTTCCCCATGAGCTCCATTCCAGCCCGGCAAACATCACGAACGTCTACATATCCGGTTGTCGCTTTGGTATAAAAAGGCATTCCTTTGCGTCCGGCCTGAATCAGCAGCAGGCTTCCTTTAGTCGGAGTCCCGGGACCGAGAATGATGCCCGGGTTTAAAATGACGGTGTTCAGCCCTTCATTGCCAGCCCGCCAAACCTCCAGTTCGGATCGGAATTTGCTATCTGAATAGACGGAAGATTCTCCATTACTTTTTCGCGGTGTATTTTCATAGACAAAATCACCTTTTTTAGCATTGCCAAGTGCCCCAATGGAGCTAATGAAACAAAACCGCTTGATACCGCATTTCAAGGCGGCATCGACCATGTTTGATGTGCCTTGGATGTTGGTTCGGAGGAGTTCCTTGCTATTTTTGCTGTTAAAAGAAACGATTGCAGCGCAATGATAAACATCTTCAACTCCTGTCATTCGTTCGCAAAGTCCGACATAATCCAGTGTGTTCCCCCAAATCCACTCTACGGAATCATACAATTCATCGAAGGATTGGTTGTAAAAGGCGCAAATCAGCCGGACCTGGTCGAATGAAGAAGTGGAACGAACCAATGCACGAATATGATATCCGGACTGGTAAAGGTGAATCAAAAAATGTCCTCCGACCAAGCCGGTACAGCCTGTGAGGAAAGCCAATTTGCGCGTGTCGGATTTCATATGAATCTTGATGAGGCGCAAAAATACGAAAAGAAATGCTTATTTTTGCGAAAATTTAGAATGCCGGGTATAAAAAACCAGATCATGGAAGCCGATACGCTCACAAGGATTGACATTACAACTCAGATAAACAATACTGTATATTCGGATTCAACCGCACTCATGTTCAATGAATGGAACTATTCCGGTGATGCAACCCCTTTGCTGGATACAAAAACCTGGCTTCAAGACACCATTCAAGCTTTTCACCAAAGACAATCACTCTATTATCCCAAACATGATGGCATTGTTCGCTCAAATAGGATCATGTCGGAAAGTATCCTTCTGATTATTTTGATTTTGGAGATTGCTCTTGTGGCTTTTCTAATTAAGAACAGTTTAAAGTTTATCAATAAAACTGTTAAAAGATCTTCTGGTCAGGATGACTGGAGGGAATATTCAGAGGATGTGGGGCGAAGCCATTCTTCTCATGAGATTCTGTGGCTTATCAGTGTTGTCGTTTTTGCGTTGATGATACCTGTCCTATTAAACTTTCAGGGAGTTCAAGCTAATTATGATCAGGACAATTTGCTTTTTTTCAGATATCTAATGTATGTCCTCTTGTACTTTTTTGTAAAGTTTTCCATATACAGGATGGTGGGTATGACTTTCTTCAGTATAAATCAAACGAGACAATGGATTACTGTTAATAAAACCATGATTTCTTTTTATGCCTTGATCCTTTCTCCTGTACTGATTCTTGCAGAAGTGGGATTGCCCGTGCAGGCTTCTTTTGTCTATGCATGGATTATTGTGAGTATTATTTTAGCCAGAATCTGGCAACTGATAAATGCGGTTGATATTTTTTCTATAAAAATTGGGGATTTTTTATATTTGATTTTGTATCTTTGCGGCTTGGAAATATTGCCTATTTTATTGTTTTATAAGGGCTTATTTCTGATATGATAGTGCATCCATTTTTTTAAATTTAAGATTTTGAAAATCAAGAATTTGTTAGTGTCTCAGCCTAAGCCGACTACTGAAAAGTCTCCTTATTATGATATGGCTGAAAAATATGGTTTAAAGATTGATTTCCGTCCCTTTATTAAGGTGGAACCAGTTTTGGCTAAAGAATTTAGACAGCAGCACGTATCTATTTTAGACCACACTGCTGTTATTTTTACAGCCCGCACGGCTATTGATCATTTTTTTCGCTTGTGTGAAGAAATGAGAATATCCATTCCGGAAACCATGAAATATTTCTGTATCAGTGAGCAAGTTGCTTTGTATCTGCAGAAATACATCGTTTATCGCAAACGTAAAATATTTCATACAACAACCGGAAAACTGGAGGATTTGGTTCTTTTGGTCCAAAAACATGTAGGTGAAATATTTCTGGTTCCAGTTTCTGATGTGCATAAAGATGACTTACTTGTCCGTTTTGATGAAAAGGATGTAGATTACACGAAAGCTGTTATGTACTGTACTGTAAGCAATGATTTCAAGTCTGGAGAGGCCTTTGACTATGATATGTTGGTTTTCTTCAGCCCTTCCGGGGTTGCTTCGTTGTTAAAAAATTTCCCTCATTTTGAACAAGGTGAGATTGCCATTGGATGTCTTGGTGCTACTACCGCAAAGGCTGTCCATGACGCAGGATTGCGTCTGGATGTTGAGGCTCCGACTGCTGAGGCTCCTTCTATGGTTGCTGCTATTGAATTGTTCATCAAGGAAAACCACAAAGCTGCGAAAAAAAATTAATGATATAAACCTTATTATAACACGCTGTTTTCCGGTAGAATCTCTACCTTTGTGAAAACAGCGTGTTCCTTTTTATGGTTGACCATCCATTTAAATTCCCCAAAACAGAACGGCTTTGCAGTGAAATTCAGATTACTGAACTTTTTCAAGATGGCGAGTCTTTCATGTCCTATCCGGTAAGAGTTGTGATGCAGCTTTCAAAAGCTGTTGAGAACACCGAGATATGGGTTGTGATGAGTGTTCCAAAAAAAAAGTTGAAACATGCTGTTGATAGAAATCGCGTAAAAAGACTTTTACGTGAGACTTATCGGTTAAACAAGCATATCCTTTTTGAGCAGGCAGTAATGCAAGGGATATCCGTCCGGATGGCCTTTATTTGGATACCTCCGGAAGTCCTAGATTATCAGCGTGTTGAAAAGAAGATGAAGGAAGCGTTGGTCAAAGTCGCACAATGTATTTTGTCACATGCCACAGACGAAACCATCTATACCAAAATTGAGAATTGAACGTCTATATATTAATATCTAGCACCATTGCGATGAACAGGATATTCAAGTTGTTTTTTCTGGGAATCATCAGATTTTATCAATACGCCATTTCTCCTTACACCCATCCTTCTTGCAGATATATTCCTACATGTTCCCAGTATGCTGTTGAGGCCATTCAGAAATATGGACCGTTTAAAGGAGCATGGCTAGCACTCAAAAGGATTTTGCGCTGTCATCCATGGGGTGGCCATGGTTATGATCCGGTACCTTAATAAATATTGATAAGATGCTGATTGATATACATAGCCATCATTTCCATATTCAGCCATGCCGGAAAGAGCTTTTAAACCTTCAGGCGGCATCTTTGGCCGATGCGCGGGCGTCCATGCTTACGTATGAAAATAATAGATTTTTGAGCCTTGGAATTCACCCGTGGGACGCATCGCTTTGGTGCTTGGATGATATACCTGCTTTGAATTCATTTTTTTCTGATCACCGAGTCTTGTTGATTGGAGAAATAGGATTGGACAAAGCTTCTTCGGTTTCTTTTGATTTACAAAAGAATGTTTTTGAAGCCCAGGTCAGAATGGCTGAACAAATCAGAAAGCCTGTCTTGTTACATGTGGTACGTGCAATGTCTGAAATTTTTGAGATAAAAAAGGTTCATCAAAGTGTTCCTGCATGGATTATACACGGATTTAGGGGTAAAAAGCAAACCACAGAACAGTATATCACGAAAGGATTTTATCTTTCATTCGGAGCTATATTCAATGAGGGAGGCTTGCTTGCTTGCCCTATTGACAGAATGTTTTTTGAGACAGATATAAATACGGAAGATATTGAGCTTGTTTACGAGCGGGCTGCCAAGGTCTTGGACTGTTCTGTTTTCGAACTGGAAAGTCAGGTAGAAAAGAATTTCAATTCGGTTTTTAATAAATAAACCACAGAATTTAGTCTGTGGTACAAAAGTAAAAGGCTGCCTGGAGGCAGCCTTTTTTGATGTTTATTTGTTCCAATTAACCCACAAACTTATATCCGACACCTTTGATGGTGCAAATGTATTTTTCTCCGATTTTTTCACGAATTTTGCGTACATGAACATCGATGGTGCGATCTCCAACAATAGACTTGTTGCCCCATACCAATTTGAAGATTTCTTCACGTGTGAAGACTTTCAACGGCTTTGAAGCCAATAAAACCAAAAGTTCAAATTCCTTACGTGGTAAGAAAATGTCTTTACCATCTTTGAAAACAAGATAACGTTCGCGGTCTATAACAATCCCTTTTTGAGGTACCATGTCTTTGGTGTTACCCAAGTATTTGGCAAGTATGTTAAGAACACGGCGGGAGATTAGGGCCGAGTTAGTATCACGTGTACCAAATTCATCAATTCCTAAATCGAACCATTCGAGTTGTTCTTCGATGTTTTGATTGTTGTCAATCAGGAAGTATACGTTAAAACGCATTTCTTCTTTCAATTTTTTGATTTTTTTGCAAAGTTCAATTGCTTTAGGATCATCCGACGGCGTGTCAAAAAAGATCAGGCAAGGTGTTTCTTCGGCAATAAATTCAAAGGCTTTTTGAACGCTGTATGTATATTCTACTACAGCTCTTGTGTTCAATAAAGCCTCCTGAACTTTTGTACCAAGAACAGAACCTTTTACAGAAAAAATCAACACATTACTTTGGAGTGGTTTCATAAATGTTTGATTTTTTAATAAATGAATAAAAAATGTTGGTAAAAAATTCCCCTAAAGGTCTAATACCAAAAGAATAATATCACACAAAAATAATTCAACGTATTGGTTTAGGCAAATTTTTTAATGGATTTCTCTTTAATAATGAAATAAGACGTATTTTTGTACTCAAATGTTCATTTTCTCTTTCATATTTTTTAGATATAACATAAATTAACAATCTGTCAATATAGAAACCAAATTTTTCAAATGGATTTCATTCAAGAATTACAATGGCGAGGCATGATACAAGATTTAATGCCCGGTACAGAAGAACAGTTAAAGAAAGAAATGTCTGTTGCATATGTGGGCATAGACCCCACAGCGGACTCTCTGCATATTGGTCACTTGGTGAGTATCATGATGCTAAAGCATTTTCAACGTTGTGGTCATAAACCAATTGCATTGGTCGGTGGTGCAACAGGAATGATAGGCGACCCTTCCATGAAATCTCAGGAAAGAAACTTATTGGATGAAGCGTCCTTGCGTCACAACCAGGAATCAATCAAGAAACAATTGTCAAAATTTTTAGATTTTGACAGTGATGCACCAAATGCTGCTGAACTGGTCAATAACTATGACTGGATGAAGGACTATTCCTTTCTGGATTTCATAAGGGATGTCGGTAAGCACCTGACTGTCAATTATATGATGGCAAAAGATTCCGTTAAAAAGCGGTTGAGCAGTGAGTCGAATGAAGGCATGTCTTTTACAGAATTTTCCTACCAACTTTTACAAGGTTACGATTTCCTGCATTTATATCAGAAAAAGAATTGCAAACTTCAGATGGGTGGATCTGATCAATGGGGAAATATAACAACCGGTACTGAACTGATTCGGCGCACTTGTGGTGGTGAAGCATTTGCTCTGGTTTGTCCGTTGATTACTAAAGCAGATGGAGGTAAATTCGGTAAAACCGAAACTGGGAATATCTGGTTGGACAGTCGATATACCTCCCCCTACAAATTTGTACAATTCTGGCTAAATGTCAGTGATACTGATGCAGAAAAGTATATCAAGATTTTCACTTTTCTAAGCCGGGAAGAAGTAGAAAATCTGATTGCCGAACATCGTCAGGCACCACATTTACGTGTTCTGCAAAAAAGACTTGCCAGGGAAATAACCTGCATGGTTCATTCAGAAGAATACTACAATGCTGCTGTTGACGCTTCTGCCATCTTGTTTGGAAATTCAACGGCAGATACGCTCAGAAAACTTGATGAAGAAACATTCCTTGCCGTTTTTGAAGGTGTACCCACTTACGAAATATCCATGGATTATTTAAGCACAGGAATTAAGGCTGTGGATTTGCTTGCAACGGAAACAGCTCCTGTTTTTCCTTCAAAAGGTGAAATGCGAAAAATGATCCAGGCCGGCGGCTTTTCCATCAACAAGGAAAAGTTCACAGAAGTTGATGGTATATTGAATACTTCAAATATAATAAATGGACGTTATATACTGGCGCAAAAGGGTAAGAAAAACTATTTCTTGCTGATCGCGAAGTAAAAATATCATCGAACTATTTGCCGGGTAAAAGTTATTATGTACTTTTGCCCCCGCTTTCAAAGGAGAGCAAAGAGGATTGTCCTATGGTGTAATGGTAGCACTGCAGTTTTTGGTACTGCCTGTCCTGGTTCGAATCCGGGTAGGACAACACGAAAGTCCGGTTATCTGAAAAGATGACCGGTTTTTTATGCC
>Ga0265294_10009369_pt1 | contig 11301 bp, 11 predicted proteins | sample MunlanPumphouse3_FD_192504 | JGI IMG/M metagenome (GOLD analysis project Ga0265294, IMG submission 192504) | Groundwater microbial communities from a municipal landfill in Southern Ontario, Canada - Pumphouse #3 | ecosystem: Environmental > Aquatic > Deep subsurface > Groundwater | place...
TGGAAGATCCGGATATTTTTTCAGCCATCTGATGCCAATCCTGACTGACAACCCGGCTCATCCCCGGCACCGGGACCACTTTTGTGCCCGAATGCAGTTTAACACTGAGTTTCTCCCTGAATTCATCTGCAACACAGGATTCAATCCTGTACCATGCATTTTCCTCAAGAGGCGTAAGCTGCGCTTTTACCCAGATGACAAATTCTACGGCACCGCTCTCATCTGCAATAATGCCCCGCTGTGCGATGGCAGGATTACCTCCGGGAGCAAGCATCACTACCTTTCCCTCAATGGTGGCCCAGTCATTGGCCTTGAGTTCGGCGATATTCTTTTTATCTTCTGCTTCACGCTGTATGGTGATCTGCTGTTCACGCATGATCTCATTTGTTACCTGGCGTTCGGCATCCTCTGGTGGAATAAGAAACTCGTTTATCAGGAGACGGAGTTTTGCCTGAATGTTATTTGTATCCGGCTTTCCCCCCCGTTCTTCAATAGTTTTGGAGATTCTTTCTGCTGTTTGAGTAATTTGATCCATTTTACATCTCCGTGGTTTTTTTAGTATGTAGTGTTCATCAAGCGATACATAAACCTGTTCGGTTTGATATGGGGTAGCACAAACTGATGATTAATACTTCTCCGTGCGGTGCGAAAGTGATCGGGAACAGGCAATAATGATATAAAATAAATACTACGAATGTCAAACAAAAGGGCCATGACAGTTACCGCAGACAGCACTATAGCAGATGTATTAAAAGAAAAGCCGGAAGCACCAGATATCCTTTTCAGGTTTGGAATGGGGTGTATCGGCTGTGCTTTGGCAAACGGAGAAACCCTGAGACAGGCAGCACTTGGTCACGGAATCCCCCTTGCTGAGCTTCTTGAAGCTCTCGGAATGGAAGAATAAATACAATTATTCGTTTTCTTTTCCTTTTTTTCGTAGTAATGTAAGTTCTTCGAGGGTTGCCTCAGGATGCGCTGTAAGGTAGTCTGCAACAGCCGGAACATGGACGAGAGTACATCCTTCGCATGACCAGATTCTCCCCTGATTTTCCCTCTCCAACCATTTCCCCAATGATTCATCATTACATGGGTAAAGAGGACAGTAGCAGAAGTCACATCGTTGACCCGCACACGATGGGTGGCAGGGATAATACGGACATCCATCAGGGTTCCATCGTGACCAGCGATCCCCATTGATAGAACTGTGGATGTAGAATGCCGGTATTCGTGGAAGTTTAGTTTCACTCACTGCCCATATTTCAGGGATGCCATAAGCAATTGTTTCAGATATGAGGGTCTGTGCCCGCGATAGTCGCTCATGAAGATTGGGCGACTCTTGCATTCCCTCAAAACACATAAAGACAGAATTTCTCTCAGAATGGCCGTCAGGATACCCTGCTGTGGTAAAGGCTTTCTGCACGGCCTCTTCAGCAGTCGCCTGAAGTGTTCTGAGTCCTGGTACCGAAAACGGCTCACGGGAATAGATAATGGTAGTAACTGTTCCGGGGGCCCCTTCTGCTCTACCGAGGGCTGCAAGAATAAAAACCATAATCCCATCATATGCAAAGATACAGAACCGGTCGATGGGAGTCGTAACAGGTAGAGTAAATGCGCCCTCTTTGTATCCATTTTTCCTGAGGAGTGCCTCAAAAATGAGATCATTCTGTTCTTTTGTATTGGATTGGGGCAGATGATTGGCGATGATGGTTGATATGTGAGCAAGGGTGCCCTCCTCGCCCTTACCCTCCCTCTGCACGCCCGCCCTGAGCATCGTAAACGCGCCGCGGATAAAGAATGCCCCATCTTTGATAAAATACCGCATATATGAATATATCTTTAACCAGAGTTGAAAAACGCTGTGAATGAGTGAAAAGAATATCGGGTAGCCTTTTAGGCAACAGTATAACGGGAACGGTCTTTGAGCTCCTGCTGTTTGCCCTGATTCCATCCGGCTACATCTGCCAGATATCCGGTCACACGGGAGACCTGAGATACATCATGACTCCCGCATTCCGGACAGACTGGCTGGCCACAGAGGGGGCAGTATTCAATAGTCTCTGTGATACTGTGGGTGCAGTGGCAGTGGTCAAGCGGGCACATGATCACCAACTGTGTTTCACCACAGGCAGGGCAGGGTGTGTCATCGACGACATGGTAACAGGTGTGGCACTTGTACTTGCGTTCTTCAACGGGGATATCTTCAAGAGTGGGATATTTATCTTTAAGGCTGAGTTGTTCCGTCGTCCAGTTCATAGGGATCTTTTCAGCCACTTGGTTTATAAAATTATGGGTTGTGCTATCCGGAATAATCTCTGATTTACGCTTCAGTGTCCGATGGACGTATTCTTCCGGCTTTTGCGTAAAAAATTTTCATTTCGTTAAATAATGGAAGAAAAGTGTGCTACGCCTCACCCGCTGTTTTCGGTGTCAGCCAACAGAAACAAACGGCATCAAAAGAGGAATTGCCTCAGGTGACTCATAGGGATCATCACCAACAGGCCATGACGGCCTGTTTTTCAGAATCGGTCACTCATCATCGGCGGTATTGGGCATAGGCGCGTGCGGCCTCTGCCAGGTTCTCTGCAGTGTAGATTGACCGCCCCACGATCATGCCATCGATCAGGGAGGCAATGACTGCAGGGTCACCACCCTGTGCACCGACACCGGGCGAGAGAATCTTTCTCTCTCCAATAATGGTGCGCAGTGCCGCTACGCGCTCAGGGCGGGTGGCAGGTGCAATAATGCCATGAGCACCACAATCGACTGCCATCCGGGCCATGCGTTCAGCATTGGTTCCGCTTAAATATTCAAGGGCACCGGGATGGCTCATCTCTGTTACGACATAGCACTCTCCACCAGCATCATCAGCTGCTTCCACACAGGCAGTTACAGAATCACTCCCGCAAAATCCCTGACAGATAATGGCAGAGAATCCAGCCGCAAAGACCTGCTCTGCAATCAGCCGGTTGGTGTTCGGGATGTCAGCCACTTTAAAATCAGCGATGAGAGGGAGGCCAAACTCGCTCAGGGAACCTGCAATACCAAGACCTGCGGCAAGCACCAGCGGATATCCTATCTTTATTGCATCCAGATGCGGGGCCGTTGCCTCTGCCACCCTGAGTGCTTCCTCGCGACTGAGGACGTCCAGCGCAAGAATCAGATCAGGCATGCTCAATCCGTTCCCGCATCGCTGCAATGATCAAAGGCAACGTAATGGTGGCATCGCCATAGACCGTCTGGGCATGTGCTTCACCCGTTACCTTACCCCATGATTTTGCCTCGGCCAGTGTGGCACCGGAGAGCCCGCCAAGATCAGGCCGGTCGCCGGTTAACTGAACAGCATAATCAAAGCCCTTTGGTGTCATGAGCATGCTCTGGAAGATATAGTTCTTGGGCACACCGCCGCCGATCAGAAAGGCCCCAGCCTTTTTTGCGTTGAAACAGATATCCATCATCTGGCTCATATCGCCAAATGCATCAATCGTTACCTTGTGCATCTGGTTAAAAAGCCAATATTGGAGACCAATCATGGAATCCTGAATAGCCGGACAGTATATGGGAATATCCATCTCTGCTGCTGCCGAAAGAATGCCGGTATCAAGGTGTTTGCCAAGGTGACGGAGCAGACCGGATATCGAGAGAGTAGTGCCGTCCTCGAGTTCTTCGAGAGTCTCCTGCATAAACTCTTCAAACCGTACGAAGGCGTCAGATGGGAGGTAAATATCGTAAATCCGGTTAATCTCCTCTTCATAGAGTTCATCGTCATCACAGATCTCGGTGCCATGATAGTGGTGGCATCCGATTGCTTCTATCGTGTCATGCGTCATGTTGGCACCGGTTGATACCAGCACATCGACATACCCGTCACGGATGAGATCTTCAACAATTCCCCCCATGCCGCCCGGTACCATTGCTCCTGCAAATCCCACAAACCGGGTGGTCTCTGCATCGGAGAACATCTCGGTGCAGATGTCTGTTGCGCGTGCGAGATATCCTCCGTTGTAGGCTCCGGCTTTTGACATCTCTGCCACCAGCTCATTCACTGTCATGCCTGCCCTGACCCGTGCCTGTATGACCGGGCTGGTGCAGGCGGTCTTCCCATTCCCGCTGCTCATATAACTGGTAGCAGTATTTGACGGATACTGCATTAAACGATTGGGCATTGGTAAAAAAGAGGGGCGGGGTGACTCGTTTTCTTTCGGAACCAAACCTTTTCAACCGACCTAAATACGCACTATTCTGATTGCCTCTCTTTTCTGCCAATAGGCGGCAGACCACGGCAGAGGGGTTTTGCAAGGTGGCGGCGTGCAGATGGGGGAACTTCATACCAGCCGGGAGATAGTGTCCGCGATTCACGAATGATATCCGGTTCGTCTCCCCGTGTTTTACAGCGGCGGCATTTCCATCCCTTATCAGCACCGTCACTTGTCATCCTTTTTCCACAGGTTGGGCAAACGGGGGGACGGTGCAGGATAATCTCTGCGCAGGTGATGACATGAATTTTTTCCAGATTGATGCTTTCGTTCTTGTAACTGCCACAAACAGTGATCAAATCACCCGGTGCAAGAGCCCGGATAATGTCACGGAACCCTTTGGTCGGTTCATATGCCATGCACCTGACCTCACCCGAGGAATCAGTGACAATAAATGAAACATGTCCACCACATCCTGTTTTCGGCGTATCAGAAACAGTCCCCGTGAAACGATATGAACATCCATCGACAAGGGATGCAATCTCTCCGTCGATGAGGTGGGCATCGGTTCCCTGATTCGTGGAATAGATTATTTCAAGCACGGGTTCTTGGGACAGCACATAGCTACGTGCTTTTGTTACCCATTCAGGCGATTCCCCACGAATGCCAAAGATGACAGGGTCAGGAGTATGGGGAAAACAAACGATGCAGTCATTTTCGGTGTCCACCGTGTCCCAGGTGTGGGGAAAGGTTTCAGCTTCTGCGCGAAAGAGGCTGTCTTTATCGACAGTCCGAACCCCTTTGTCATTTGGTGCACGATATACAAGAATTTCTGCAGTCATATCGTTCTGTTCCGCTGCAATAGCCGCAGTTGCCCCAACTATCCCCCTGCCGTTCTTCCATTTTCTGAATCGTGCCCCTGCGGCATGGCAAACGGCCTCGGCCTCTTCGATGGTGCAAAAACCACTGACTGCCTGCAGGTAAAATGAGACGGGCAATGCTGTTTCAGATATGACAAGGCCAGGATTTGTCTTTTCCTCACTAAATTCAGCCAATTCCTCAATACATGCCGATGCAATCCGGAATGCCGTGTCTGGATCACCATCGGCTTCAATGCAAATGGCTGCATTTCCCCTGGTTTTATATATAATATTGGGGTTCAGTCGTATGAGACGCTGACCGGTTACGTTGATTCCTGCCTCATTTAGGCGGCATATCAGCACAGCTCCGAGATATGTGGTACACATGCCAGCTGGAGAATCCGTGTCATCAATCCCGATACGCATACAAGCTACTCTTTATATGAAGTTCGCCTCTATAACAGTTTATAGCCAGATGTCATATGAACGGTTGCTCCAAAGGGTCACAAGTATTCTTATTATGGCGGAATATGCCGTATCTGAGCGATGCGGAATGCGCCCACGGAGTTTTGACCTGATTGCCCGACGGGGCGATGAAATTCTTATTATCAGGACCGTTGCGCACATCGACAGTATGAACGAGGAGACGGCCCACGAACTGGCAGCAATAGCGCATTTTCTTAAGGGAAAACCCATTGTAGTCGGTGAAAAGGCCCGGGATGCCGAACTCGAGCGGGGTGCGGTATATCTCAGGTACGGCATTATCTCTACCAGTGCCATGACGCTGTATGATCTGCTTGTTGAAGAGATTCCTCCCCTCGTCTACGCACAACCCGGCGGCCTCTATGTAAATATTGACGGAGGGCTGCTCCATACCCTACGAGAGGAATGCAATATGTCACTCGGTGATCTTGCCTCTGCTCTCGGCGTCTCACGGCGGGCCATATCAAAGTACGAAAGCGGGATGGGCACGACTCTTGACATTGCCTCCCGGATGGAAGAGATCTTTGATACGGCGCTCATTGAAGCAATAGACCTCTTATCCCATCCAAACCCATTTGAGGACACTACAAAAGACCACCCTGCAGAACTTCTCCCCGGCTTCGGACGGATTGGGATTGGGTATTTCAGTACACACAATGCGCCCTTTGAGGGACTCGCATTCTACGGCGATGATACGATTCTCACCAGTTACGGCCCTGCACAGAAAGTCATGCGGCGTGCGGCGCTTATCGCGAATCTTTCAGGCATTAGCAATTCACGTGCAGTGTGCGTCATAAAAGGATATAATAAACAAAAGAGAATTGGCATTGCTCTCATCATTGGTGATTCGAAATTTGATTCCCTTGAATCCGGATCAGACCTGATAGATCTGATCGACGATTAACAAACTATATATAGAACTACAAACCTATTTTTGTATCGCATTTGGTAATAACTATGTCAGCAAATCTAGGAGGGCAGCCAATTTTCATTTTGAAAGAAGGCAGCCAGAGAACCCGTGGCCGCGATGCTCAGAGCTCTAACATCGCAGCTGCAAAAGCCGTTGCAAGCGCAGTACGGACTACACTCGGCCCAAAAGGCATGGACAAAATGCTCGTTGACACCATTGGCGATGTCGTCATCACCAATGACGGTGTGACCATCCTCAAAGAGATGGATATCGAGCATCCCGCAGCAAAGATGATGGTAGAAGTCGCAAAGACCCAGGATGATGAGGTCGGCGACGGAACCACAACCGCAGTTGTCGTTGCAGGTGAACTCCTGAAACGGGCAGAGGATCTCCTCGATCAGGATGTCCACCCAACCGTTATTGCACACGGATACCGTCTTGCAGCAGACAAGGCACAGGAACTGGTCAAAGCAATTGCAATCGATGTGAAAGTTGACGACATTGCAATGCTGAAAAAGATCGCTGAGACCGCAATGACCGGCAAGGGTGCAGAGGCCGCAAAGGAAAAACTCTGTGAACTTGTTGTCCGCGCTGTCACCATGGTCGCTGACGAAGACAACACCGTTGACACTGACTTCATCAAAGTTGAGAAGAAGGTCGGCGGCACTATCGATGACTCTGAGATCATCGAAGGCGTTGTACTTGACAAGGAACGTGTCCACCCCGGCATGCCAAAACTTGTTAAGGATGCAAAGATCCTGCTCCTCAACGCTGCGGTCGAATACAAGAAGACCGAAGTTGACGCTGAGATCTCTATCACCAGCCCGGATCAGCTCCAGTTGTTCCTTGATGAAGAAGAGCGTATGATCCGTGGAATCGTTGACAAGGTCATCAAATCCGGTGCAAACGTCCTCATATGCCAGAAGGGTATCGATGACATCGCACAGCACTACCTTGCAAAGTCAGGTGTGCTTGCGGTTCGCCGTGTCAAGAAGTCCGACATGACCAAACTTTCCCGTGCAACCGGCGCATCCGTTGTCTCATCCATTGATGCAATTGAAGCATCAGAACTTGGTGCAGCAGGCCGTGTCGAGGAAAAGAAGGTCTCCGGCGAAGAAATGATCTTTGTAACCGAATGTGTCAACCCCAAGGCAGTGACCCTCATTCTCCGCGGCGGCACAGAACACGTTGTCGATGAACTCGACCGTGCACTCGAAGACGCACTCCGTGTTGTCTCCGTTGCCGTGGAAGACAAGAAGTTCGTCGTAGGCGGCGGTGCACCAGAAATTGAAGTCTCCCTGCGTCTCCGTGATTACGCAGCGACTGTCGGTGGCCGTGCGCAGCTCGCAATTGAAGCATTTGCAATTGCACTTGAGATCATTCCCCGCACCCTTGCAGAGAATGCAGGTCTCGACCCCATTGACATGCTCGTTGAGCTCCGCTCTGCACATGAAACCGGCAACAAGACCGCAGGTCTTGATGTCATGGCAGGAAAGGTAACTGACATGCTTGCAGCTGGTGTCATTGAGCCACTAAGGGTTAAGACCCAGGCAATTGCATCCGCAGCTGAAGCGGCTGTTATGATCCTCCGTATCGACGACGTCATCGCATCTTCCGGCAAGGGCGGTCCATCACCAGAAGAGATGGCAGCAATGGGCGGCGGCATGGGCGGAATGCCACCTGGCATGATGTAATCCCCAACCCATTCAAACCCCCTATTTTATACTTATTTTTGTCGAAACCACGGTTTCTTTCAGACTCAAAATCGGAATATGAGAATTGTTTGCTAACAAACGATGCACTCAAGAGAGATTTTTACGGCCTGGTTCAGAGAGTTATTCAGTCATTTTTTATCCAGTACATAAAAAGATATTTGCGGTGTGCACGCATGAGAAAGGATTTTTGTGTGAGCATTACCTAACCAGCGATAAAAATAGTCCTGCAACCAGCCCATTGGCTGATCACCGGGTGCAGAGATTTTTCAACCCATAATGAACACATTTGGACATACCCATTTATTCCGGTTTGAACGGGGGTATATTCTGAACCGTGATGGGCCGGTAGAAATTCAATAGCACCATCAAAATGGATTATGTTCTCTTTTCAGAATACCTGCAGGTGACAAACAGGCCGACTGCCAATAATGACACGATAACAGAAAAAAAGGACGCAGATAACCATTCAGAGGCAGGTGGGGTTTGCATCGTGATATCACATAACCGTGCTTCTCCCGCCGAAAGAACGACTGAACTCTGATAGTCAGGATAGTCTGTATATGTCAGTTTTATCTGGTGCGTTCCCTGAGCCAGACCCGTTACCGTAAGTGGTGTAACACCCCGGATCACTGAATCCAGACTTACCTCAGCTCCTGTAGGTTTTGATGTGAGGGAAAGAGTGCCTGACATATTTGTTGCCTCCTCTATTGTTTGAAGAGAAAAAGATTCGACTGTTACACCCGTATTGGTGACCGTTACGGTGCGGGTAGCACTGGTATACCCAACCTTTTTGATCTCGATGCCATGCAAACCTACAGAAATGTCACCCACCGTCATAGGCGTGATGCCATAATAGACTTCATCCAGATAGACCTCTGCACCCTCCGGTGATGAACGTACAGACAAACTTCTGGCATAATGCTTCTGAAGGAGAGAGGCAGACACTTCAGTGGTTTTTTCTGCTGAAACGATGGCGGTCTCACTCCACGTCTTATACCCCGGAGAGATTAGTTGTATCGTATATGTCCCTACCGCTAATCCGGTCACAGTATGGGGGGTATTGCCATATGCTTCCCCATCGATCAAAAGTTCTGCATGGTCCGGGGATGATGATACGGAGAGGTTGCCGGTTTTTGGTATTAATTGCTTCATCTTTAGATGGATGGGCACATGCTGCAGTTCACCGGCAACCACCGGGAGGGGCATTATAGTGGTTTCGTATCCATCCATGATTGCTTTGACCCGGACATACGGTCGGGGTCGGGAAGAAATAACGCAGACGGTTAAGGATCCCTTCGAGATCTCTCCCTTGTATTCATTGTCAAAATAAATGGCAGCACCGTTTACGTTTGCATAGATATCATAATATGAGATTATCTCTGGTCGTTCCGCTGTAACAGGGATGATAGCGGACAGGCACATCAGACACGTGACAAGCACCATAAACAAACGGAGGGATGGCATTTTGTTCATGCCACGTAATACGGTGGTTGCTATTTATCATTATCTACGGACATGTAGTTTGAAATGTCTTTTTTTGAATGAAATGGTGCGATATAGAAATTATCGTTCCAATTTCATCTTAACGCACCATTTGAGTGATAATCAATATATCATTCAGAAAATCGGCATTTTTGTCAGGGAAAATATTTGGTGAGACCGATATTGCCTCCTGTGTCTGCGTGAGGAGACGATGTTACGTCATAAAAGGGAGAGAAAAGTGGCGTTCAAGCAAAGCCCCCGCTCGGGGCGGTTTGGATATGAGAACCGAACAGATGGGGGCCTTCAGCGACGCAGAATAAAGACGGAGAACACGGAGAACACGGAGAACACGGAGATCATGGTGATCATACGGAGATACCGCACGACATGACGTCTGTAGATGGAGCCGGATATGAGTAAAAAATATGGAGAAATGGGTAACCGAGAAAAGACGAGTTAATCTTCATCCCGTTCCATGATAATGGCTTTTTTTGGGCACTCTTCGGCGCAGATGCCACAGCCTTTGCAGTATTCAAGGTCGATTTCAAGATCGACACTGATCGCTGCATCCGGACAGTACAAACGGCAGAGTCCGCAGTCGTTGCATTTTACCCGGTCAACTACCGGCCGGAACGTACGCCATGTGCCCGTCTTTCCTGCTGCACCCTCGCCGGGTCGGGAAATCGCCAGTTTAGCACTCATATCTCAAGCTCCTCATAGGCACGCAGTGCCGCTTCCACATTTCGTTCGTCCCTGAATGTCTCTGAAATGACTGTTTTGGCAGATTCCCGTGAAATTAGTCCCATTTTTGCAATGGCCCCAATAAGAGGCGTGTTGAGAATGGGGCTTCCGGAAATCACCAGATCAAGCGAGAGTGCAATGCCGGTCAGATCAACCGGATAGGTCGAATGCCCCTCTACCTCTGTTCCTATCTGGCTGTTGATCAAAACAGTACCATCAGGTTTTATGCCGTGCAAAACATCAACCACCTGCATAATAGATTCATCCAGGACGATCACCAGATCAGGGTTTCTGATCTGGGAATAAATGCGAATTGGTTCATCATCGATACGAATAAACGAGACAACAGGTGCACCCCGGCGTTCCGCACCGTAAAGGGGCGTTGCCGTTGCATATTTCCCGTCCAGAAATGCTGCATATGCAATCAGTTTTGCAGCAGTCACGCCGCCTTGTCCGCCGCGTGAGTGCAGGCGTATCTCATACATCAGTCAACCACCCCGAACCAGTGTTCTGTCCCCGGCTTTCGTATCCTGACAAACTCTACAATATCATCATAGGTCACTTCCTGTCCGCCGAGACCGGCAATCACACTAAACGGTTTGCAACCGCTTTTGGCCTGCAGTTCACCTGCAAGAACCCCCCCATACCCGAAGGAGTAGTCGCGGTCAATCACGACTACCTCCTTTCCATCGAGGTCAGGCACAATAAACGGCCGGAACCAGCGCATACGGATGGCACCTGCGGCAATTCCTTCATCCCGGAGGATGTCGACAGCGACTTCCATCTCTTTCCCTAATGTGCCCATCGCAATGATGACCACATCTGCATCCTCACAGCGGTACTCTTCATAGAGATGATATTCGCGCCCGAATCTGCGTGAAAAATCAGCTTCAGTCTCTTCAATGACTGCGATGGAT
>Ga0265294_10009370_pt1 | contig 11300 bp, 9 predicted proteins | sample MunlanPumphouse3_FD_192504 | JGI IMG/M metagenome (GOLD analysis project Ga0265294, IMG submission 192504) | Groundwater microbial communities from a municipal landfill in Southern Ontario, Canada - Pumphouse #3 | ecosystem: Environmental > Aquatic > Deep subsurface > Groundwater | place...
AAATTTAAACAAAACGCAGAATCACACACTGTAAAAACAAACAAAAGATACTTTAAAAATTTTATAAACATTAAAAGATAATAATAATGAAAAAATTTAGATATATCATTGCTGCTGTTTTTGTAGTAGCAATAGGAGCAGGAATATTTTGGGCATGCCAAAAGGAAGAAACAACTGAAAAATCAAATGTTATTTCGAACTCAAATAAAATACAAAAATTACCTACGGGAAAAACGTATGAATTCGATTTTTACACACAAATTGGTTTTACATGTTATCATGTTACAGGAATACTTTTTGAATGGAAGGATATAAATCAATTAACACATTCAATTTCCGATGGATTGACGTATACTGAAGTAGATTGTAATTCATTGTTCGTTACAACGAATTCTCCTATAGAATTTGCTTATGCACCAGACCCTGATTTTGTATTTCTTTGTGAAGATGATTATAAGGATGCAAATAATTACATTTTTGAAGTTATTTCAGGAGAAGTTTCACCTGAAATGTATTATTTATTTTTACAAAAAGTACTAGATTATTACTATACTGTTTTAATATTCAATTGATTCAATTTTTACAAGGGGGTGATGTTTAATTCATCTCCCCCTTCTTTTTATAACATTAAAATAATGAATATGAAAAAAATGATTTTTATTTTTATGCTTGCAATAATTGCAAATTTTGCTTTTTCACAAAGCCAACCCGACACAACGTATGAATATTATTTTTTAACCGATTCACCGATAGACTCTACTTTGTTTTATAAAAATGTTTATCACTATGATTTGGATGGTAAAACACTTTATATAAACAATATATATAAAGAGTACTACTTTTATTCATTTTATCTTGTTGTTAAACCGGGGGATTATATAACCTATTTCGATTATGATGAAAGCAACCAAGTGAAAAATATTTTCATGCTTAATGAAAATACAGATACCATCTTTAAACAAAGCTTTAATTTAATAGGTAACGATTTGGAATATGTATACCAAATACAAAAAAACGGAAAATTAATTAATTATGCACGTTATTACTATTACAATATCCGCAATAGAGTTTCAACATCCCTGTTAAATGAAGCATTAAATCATATAAATGATATTATTACATATAGCTATTATCATTCCGATTCCATAGATATCGAATTGTTTGACACGTCGACTTCTCAATATAATTTGATTTCAAAAATATATTTTAGCTATTTGTCAAACAATATGGTACAAAAGTGTATTCAAAGCTATAATAGTCGTGTTTTTACTTTAGATTTATCGTATGATAATAATCAGAGATGCAATGCCATAGAATGTTCATTAACTATATTGGATTCTTGTTCTGACAAATATTGGTATTTTACAGAAACTTTTAACGAAAATGGTCAATCATCCGAAATATCAAAAATGCCATATGATTCTTCTTGTTATAAGTTTCAAGATTTTTATGGTGTAAAAGAGAATTATTATTATGGAGAGAATAAAGACCTTATGTTTTCTAAAGTCTATTGGAATAATTCGACCAATCATTGGACTATTTATACGTCTAAATATTATAAATATAATTCAACAAGAATCAATAACATTAAAAGACAAACAATTAGTATATTTCCCAATCCTGTAAATGATAATTTAACTATTAAAAATGAGGAAATTCCTATAAAAGAAGTTTGCTTTTACAATATTTTAGGGCAAAAAGTAAAGCAAGTATCTGTCAATTCATGTGAAACCACTTTAGATGTTAGCTCTTTGCCCATAGGAATGTATATTGCAAAAATCAAAACCGAAGCAGGCATACTGACACGTAAAGTGCAAATAATGAGATAAGCTTTTTTTTATCGGACAATGATAAATAAATTACTGTTTTTAGATAAATAGGCAGTTTTATTTTTGGATTAAGTTGAATGAAATCCTGCATAATTGTTGTTTTGCAATGATTTATTTTTAGCTTTAAATTGAATATGCATCCCTTGAAAACGGAGCCTTACCTGTTGTTCAACCGAGCAGGCTTCGTTGAGCAACGTATAAGGATCCATTTTAATCCTCTGTTGCATCTAATCGGGGAAAGATAAAAGTGTGATTTTAATATATATTGTTTGAAAATACGAATTTATACCATGTAATCAAATAAACATATAGTTAAAATTCAGCTAATGTAGGGATGAATATTCCATGTTTCGGTGTTGTACAAAGAGGATGTATTGATTTAATTGTTACATTTGCAAAAAAATAAAATCTGAATTTATGAAAAAGTATTTTTTAGTAATGTTGAGTACATTAATAGTATTATTTTTAAGTAGTTGTAAAAAAGTGGATGAGTCACCAAAAGAATTGATACCTCAGGAGAAGCAAAATGGATTATGTTATATGTATACATCCACTTTAAATCCTGCATGTAGTTGGGGAGAAGATCAATTATCTAGACAGTCTAGGCAAAATGGATATCTTTTTGTAGGAATTCATTCTCCAAACCAAAAAGACCCTATGGAAGTTCCCGAAGCCTTATTTAATTCTTTTATTGAAGACCGTCCTAATCCAAAACCTTATTATTATCCGTTGTATATTGTTGGGGATAAAGATTGTTCAAATTGTACGGTTATGTTTAATATGGACGATATCTTATCCCGAACATGTAATATTGCCATGGCAGCCAGAGATACCATTATCAACAATAAAATGACGGTAACGATAAAAACAAAAAACTTAACTCAACTTGAAGACGTGGATTATTACATGGGTGTTTACGTACTTGAAGATAATTTAGTCTATCCACAAAATAGTGATTCCGGTTTAATTTCGAATTTCAGTCATAATTGTGTTCTACGAAAAACAAGTTCGGGAAATGTATATTATGGAGAAAAGGTGTTTACGGGAGGAGATATTAATAAAGTATATGATAAAGAATTTACGATTGATGTTACAGGGTGTAATCCAAAATATACTTACGCTTTAGTGGTTATTTATAAAGAAGGAGTTGAATCAACGCCAAAATACTTATATGAAAATGCTTTTTGGACACGTTAAATAATTTTTACGTAAATAGCTTTCAATTACCTAAAAAATTCGTACATTTGCAAAAAAATTCATTTAAGGAAATCATTTTTGTATATAATTAAATAACAAAATATTATGGCAGAAAAAAAATATATGACATGTGACGGAAACTACGCAGCAGCGCATGTAGCTTACATGTTTAGCGAAGTGGCAGCAATTTATCCTATAACTCCATCTTCTACGATGGCGGAATACATTGATGAATGGGCTGCCGGTGGCAGAAAAAATGTGTTCGGTGAACCGGTAAAAGTAGTCGAAATGCAATCCGAAGCCGGTGCGGCAGGTGCCGTACACGGTTCCTTGCAAGCAGGGGCTTTAACCTCAACCTTTACCGCATCGCAAGGTTTGTTGTTGATGATACCGAATATGTATAAAATAGCGGGAGAATTGCTTCCGGGTGTTTTTCACGTATCTGCACGGGCTTTGGCAGCTCAAGCCTTATCCATTTTCGGCGACCATTCCGATGTGATGAGTACACGTCAAACGGGTTTTGCTATGTTGGCAACAGGCTCTGTACAAGAAATTATGGATTTAGCTCCTATCGCACATTTAGCAGCCGTGAAAGCCAGAGTCCCTTTCTTGCATTTCTTTGACGGGTTTCGTACCTCTCACGAAATACAAAAAGTAGAAGCTCCCGACCAAGATAAATTATTTGATTTAATGGATAAAAAAGCCTTGAGTGCTTATCGTCAAAGAGCATTAAATCCTGAACATCCCGTAACACGCGGTACTGCTCAGAATCCGGATATTTATTTCCAAACCCGTGAATTGCAAAATAAATATTATGATGTGCTTCCCGAAATTATTGCCGATTATATGAAGCAAATCAGCCAATTAACCGGCCGAGAATATGCTCCCTTTACCTATTATGGAGCCAAAGACGCTACTCATATTGTAGTAGCTATGGGTTCTGTTACAGAAACCATTAAAACCGTGGTAGATAAATTAACGAATGAAGGCAAAAAAGTGGGTGTGGTTTCGGTACATTTGTATCGTCCTTTTTCCGTAAAATATTTGAATAATATACTTCCCAAAACCGTGGAACGTATTTGTGTACTCGACCGTACCAAAGAAACCGGTGCTAACGGCGATCCTTTATATTTGGACATAGTAGAAGCTTTTGCCAATCGTAAAGACATTGCTTGCGACAAAAAACCTTTGATTATAGGCGGACGTTACGGCCTATCTTCTAAAGATACTACCCCGGCGCATATCCTTTCGGTATTCCAAAACCTGGAAGCCAAAGAACCGAAAAACCAATTTACCATTAGTATAGTGGATGATGTTACCCATAAATCCCTGCCTTTGTTACCCGATATTTTTGTGTTACCCAAAGGAACCTTCGAAGCCAAATTCTACGGTTTAGGTGCCGACGGAACAGTAGGTGCTAATAAGAACTCCATTAAAATTATTGGAGACAATACCAATAAATACAGTCAAGCATATTTTGATTACGACAGTAAGAAATCAGGTGGATACACTTGTTCACACTTACGTTTTGGCGACCATCCCATCAGGGCTCCTTATTTGGTAGGAACGCCCGATTTTGTGGCCGTTCATGTTCCTTCTTATTTGCGTAAATACGATTGTTTGAGAGGTTTAAAACAAGGAGGTACTTTCCTTTACAATTCTCCTTGGGATGTTGAAGAAACCAAAAAACAACTTCCCGATAACGTGAAAAAATATTTAGCTGTTAATAAAATTAATATGTATATGATTGATGCTACAGCTATTGCCGAAGAAATAGGATTGGGAAATCGTACCAACACCATTCTTCAATCGGCTTTCTTTAAAATTTCGGGAGTTATTCCTTACGACCTCGCTGTTGACCAAATGAAAAAATTCATTGTAAAATCCTATGGACGTAAAGGGGATAATATCATTAAGATGAACTATGCCGCCGTTGACCGTGGAGGTGATGTGGTGAAAGTGGATATCCCGGCCGAGTGGGCAAACATAGAAGTTAAAAAAGAAAAAGACACCCGTAATATTCCCGATTTCATTAAAAATGTGATGGAACCTATGGTAGCACAAAAAGGAAACGACCTTCCTGTTAGTGCTTTCTTGGGATGGGAAGACGGTACTTTCCCTGCAGGAACTACCGCTTACGAAAAACGAGGCGTTGCCGTAAACGTTCCGCAATGGATACCCGAAAATTGTATCCAATGTAATCAATGTTCATTGGTATGTCCTCACGCTGCTATTCGCCCTGTGGTGATGAATGCCGATGAAAAGAAAAACGCTCCTTCGGGAATGCAAACTTTGGAAATGAAAACACCCAAAGAAATGATGGGTATGCATTTCCGCATGCAAGTGTCGGTATTGGATTGTACCGGTTGCGGTAACTGCGCCGATGTATGCCCTGCTAAAACCAAAGCATTGGAAATGAAACCTTTTGACACACAATTGCAACAAGTACCTCATTGGGAATATGCACAAGAAAAAGTTACCTATAAAGATTATTTAGTTGACAAATCGGCTAATGTTAAAAACAGCCAATTTGCACAACCTTTGTTTGAATTTTCAGGCGCTTGTGCCGGTTGCGGTGAAACTCCTTATATTAAAGGTATTACCCAATTGTTCGGTGAACAAATGATGATTGCCAATGCAACAGGATGTTCTTCCATTTACGGTGGTTCAGCTCCTGCCACACCTTATTGTCCGAACAAACGGTCCGGTCACGGCCCTGCATGGGCTAATTCCTTGTTTGAAGACAATGCCGAATACGGTTTCGGTATGGCAACAGCTACCCGTCAGATGAGAGACAGAATTCAACGCATCATGAACGAAGCCATTACTTCCTGTAATTGTTGCTCCGATGAATTAAAGGGTTTATTCAAACAATGGATAGAAAATCGTGAAAATACCCTCGAAAGTAAAAAGATCAGCGATAAAATCGTTCCTTTAGCAGAAAAATGCGATTGTAGTTATTGCAAGGATATTGTGGATTTGAAACATTACTTAGTGAAAAAATCACAATGGATATTCGGCGGCGACGGTTGGGCTTATGATATCGGTTTTGGCGGTTTAGATCATGTGTTGGCGTCGGGCGAAAACGTGAACGTATTGGTATTGGATACCGAAGTGTATTCCAACACCGGCGGACAATCATCCAAAGCCACACCGGCAGGTGCCGTAGCTAAATTTGCAACATCCGGAAAGAAAATCCGTAAGAAAGACTTGGGTATGATTGCTAAATCTTATGGCTATGTTTATGTGGCTCAAGTAGCTATGGGTGCAAGTCAAGCACAATATTTCAAAGCTATCAAAGAAGCCGAAGCCTATAACGGTCCTTCTTTGATTATTGCGTATGCTCCTTGTATCAATCATGGTATCAAAGCCGGTATGGGTCGTACACAAGAACAGGAAAAATTAGCCGTAGAATGCGGTTACTGGCATTTGTGGCGTTTCAACCCCGACTTGGAAACTGAAGGTAAAAACGGTTTCATCCTCGACAGTAAGGAACCCGATTGGAGTAAATTCCAAAACTTTATCATGAGTGAAGTGCGTTATAACTCCTTATTGAAAACTTTTCCGCAAGAAGCCGAAATGCTATTTAAAGCAACCGAAGAAAATGCCAAATGGCGTTACAACGGCTATAAAAAATTAGCCGAAGATAAATAAGTCTTATGACTTTATATTTGAGAAATCCCTGACTGAATATAGTCGGGGATTTTTTTTTTGCGATTGAAGATGCTTATAAAGGATAAAATGCTACTTTTGCTCCTTCAAATTTTAACATAAATCACCATTGATAAGAGAGGATATATGAATAAGACAAAGAAAAGCATTTTTCTGACCGGAGCTACCGGTGTAATGGGTAAGGCAGGATTAGAAGAGTTATGCCGGCGTTTAGACCGTTTCAATATAACCTTGTTGGTACGTCCTTCCAAAACAAACAAAAGAAAAATGATGCCCTATGCTCAAAAAGAAGGCATACACATCGTTTGGGGTGATTTGATGAACTACGATGATGTGTTGCGTTGTGTGAAAGGAACTGATATAGTGCTGCATGTCGGTGGTATGGTTTCTCCCCAATGCGATCCCTATCCTAAAACAACCCGGAAAGTAAATCTCACTTCAGCTCAACATATTGTAAATGCTATTAAAGCACAACCCAATGCCGACGATATTGCTTTGGTCTATATAGGTTCGATTGCTCAAACCGGACATCGCAATGTGCCTTATCATTGGGGTAGAACCGGCGATCCGATAAATCCGGCCGTTTATGATCATTATGCCATCTCGAAATGCGAGGCGGAACGCATCATAGTAGAGTCGGGGGTCAAGAAATGGGTGTGCTTGCGACAAAGCGGTATATTATATCCCGATTTGATTTTAAATGGTTTAAATCCTATTATCTTTCACATACCTTTGCATGCCGTGGTCGAATGGGCTACGGTCGAAGACTCCGGACGATTGTTGGCTAAAATTTGCGAAGATACTGTCCCAGAAGAATTTTGGAATCGTTTTTACAACATCAGTAGCGGCCCTTCTTATCGCTTAACATTCTATGACTTTGTTTCAAAACTGTTGAAAATGATGTACTGTCCGCCTCCGGAAAAGATTTTTAATCTGCATTGGTTTGCCTTGCGTAATTTCCATTGTTATTGGTTCACCGATGCCGATATATTGGAAAACTATTTGCATTTCAGGGGAAATGTTCCTTCGGACATGTATTTTAAACAATTACGTAAGCAAATACCCCGGTATTTTACTTTGGTAAAAATCATACCCGCCTTCCTTATCAAAGCTGTGATGTTTGTACTGGTAAACGATAAAAAGAATGGAACCATGAGTTGGATAAAACAACGCAATCAAGCAAGAATTTCAGCTTATTTCGGCTCCTATGAAAAATGGAAACAAATACCTACATGGAAAACATATCAACCCGTTAAAGCGGAAAACAAACCTATTATTCTCAATCACGGCTATGATGAAAACAAAGCAACTGCGGAATTAGATATGGATGATATGAAACAAGCAGCCCTTTTTAGGGGAGGCCGTTGTTTGTCGGAAAACATGATAAAAGGCGATATGGCCACACCATTGGAATGGGAATGTCAATTCGGACATCGTTTTACGGCTTCACCCGCTTTGGCCTTATTGGGCGGACATTGGTGTCCCCACTGTTTCCCTACACCTTATAATTTCGATGCCATTGCCAAAGGCAACCCCTTCTTTGCACAAGCATGGTATGCCTCCCACGATAAAGACGAACACAATGTATATGATGAATCCATCTTCGACGGATGGGAGAAATAATTTTAATGGATTTTGCTGTTATGAGGCATTTTTATGTAAATTTGCAAACTCATTTACAGAAATCAATTAATACATTAATTATATATATACATATGTCAAAAAGAATCATTCACACCGACAAAGCTCCTAAAGCCATAGGACCTTACAGTCAAGCCGTCGAAGCCAACGGCATGTTGTTTATTTCGGGACAAATTCCGTTGAATCCGCAAACCGGAGAAATGCCCGAGGGAATAGAAGCTCAAACCGAACAAGTCATGAAAAATATAGAAGCTATTTTAACCGAAGCCGGTTATAGTTTTAAAAATGTGATTAAATCCACCTGTTTATTGAGTGATATGGCCAACTTCAAAGCTATGAACGAAGTGTATGGAAAATATTATCCTGCCGAAGCACCTGCACGTGCCGCTTTTGCCGTAAAAGGCCTTCCTATGAATGCTTTGGTTGAAATAGAAACGATTGCTGCTAAATAAATTAGATTATTAATTATAAATTTATAACAAAAGATGAGAAAATTAAGTTTGTTAGTAGGCATTTGCCTCTTTGTTTTTAGTTTTGCGGTGCAAGCCCAAGATAAAGCAAAAGATACCACCAAAAAAGAAGGTTATACTTTTACCGAAATAAAAAGATTACCCGCAACTTCTGTCAAATCACAAGACAGAGCCGGTACCTGTTGGTCTTGGTCGACGATTTCTTTTTTAGAATCGGAAATTATTCGTCTGGGTAAAGATTCGGTGAGTTTGGCTCCTTTATATATCGTTTGGAATACCTATGATGAGAAAGCTAAACGATACGTAAGAATGCACGGTAATTTAAATTTCGGTCAAGGAGGTTCTTTTGCCGATGTGTTGTGGACTATTAAAAATTACGGTATCGTTCCTTTTTCAATATATTCAGGTTTAAACTATGGCGATTCCATTCATGCACACGGAGAGTTGGATGCCGTATTAAAAGCATATCTCGATGCTGTGATTAAAAATCCAAATAGAAAACTAAGTACAGCTTGGCTCAGAGGCTTTGATGCTGTTTTGGATGCTTATCTCGGCGAAAAACCCGAAAAATTTAATTTCAGGGGAAAAGAATTTACACCCCAATCTTTCTATCAATCCACAGGATTAAATATGGACGATTATGTGAGTTTAACCTCTTTCACACATCATCCTTTTTATACCGCTTTTCCGGTTGAAGTACCTGATAATTGGATAGGTGAAAACAGCTATAATATTCCGATGGATGAGTTGTTGAGTATTATGGATAAAGCCGTTGATGATGGCTATACCATCGCTTGGGGTGCCGACGTGTCGGAAGACGGTTTTGTGAGAAGAGGTAGTATTGCTGTGGTTCCCGATTTTGACAAAGTGGAAATGGCCGATGCCGAAATCGCCAAATGGACGGCCATGCCGAAAAGCGAAAAGATGGCCGAATTCTTAAAGAATCCGGGTAAAGAAAAAGTAATCACTCAAGAAATGCGTCAGGAAGCGTTTGATAACTATCAAACCACCGACGACCATGGCTTGCATATTATCGGCAAAGCCACCGACCAAAACGGCAATAAATTCTTTATCGTGAAAAATTCATGGGGTGAATACGGCGACTATAAAGGATATTTATATGCTTCCTATAATTATGTGGCCTACAAAACAATCAATATTGTTGTTCATAAAGATGCTATCCCAAAGAATTTGAAAAAGAAATTAGGTTTATAAGTGTCTATTTGATCATAAAAAAAAGAGATGCCCGAGTTTTTCCGGGCATCTCTTTTTTATGTCTAAATTTTATTTGCTGTATTACAGCGAATAATGCCCTTGGAAAATATGATGCCCGATTTTTTTGAATCTATGCAGCATCGAATAAAAACGGATAAGCATCGGTTAATCAATGGAAAGCTATCCGTTGACTATCCGATTGTCTTCCATTTTAAAGGGATGGATATCCATTGTCAAACGAAAAGAAATAGCTTCACAGTTGCAAATTTCTTGGATTTAACATAGAACTAATGCTACTACTCACGCTTTTTTTGAAAAGTATAAGAAATGCCTAAGCCTGCATACCAATAATCACCACGATAGGTAATATATTCATCATCATACCAATCCGGAGAAAGTCCTATATCCATGTTTACAAGTGTATACGGAATACGTATGTTTGCCATAGTACGTAATCCCGTAAAGTATTCACCAAACAAACTTATTCCTATACCGTTTTTAAATTGATAGTTACATCCTATACCGGTAGAAATTAAAAAATTAATAGGATGATTTGGAGCAGTAACATCGAGGTTATATTCAAGTTTATATGAATATCCATCGTATTCCATATATACCGGATCAGCATTGAAATTCAAATTTCTTATTTTTTGAAGAGGTATTTGAATGTTTAATCCAACTTTGGTAAAAAGATGAAATCTACTGTGAAAAAGCGGAAGATTATATTTCAAATTTACAGGTAATTGCAAAGAACTATATAACTTATATTGAGCACAATATCTTCCTTCCATGCCCCAATCAATGGTTCCAAATCCCCAATTTGTTTTGGTTTCAATGTAAGTAATCCCGGTTTCAATAAAAAAATTATCATTAATTCCATAGGAAAGATTGAATTCAATGGGAGGAAAAGAAATTTTATTTCCAAAAAAATATAATCTATAATGTTGCGAAGCATCAAACAATTCCCCCCTTAATCCGGAATTTAATCCGATAGTCCAACTGCCTTTTTGCGCTGACAATTGAAATGTCATAAAAGCAAAATATATTAAACAAATGATTATTTTTTTTGTATTCATAATATTAACAATTTTTTAAAGAGTAAATCCATTCACATACTCATGGTTTTAGAATTTATACATTTTCGAAGGCAAAAATACGCTTTTTTATATTAAGTCAAACATTTTATCATAAATTTTACTTGTTGATATTCATATATATAAATAGGATATTTCATTTGCTCTATAAAATGAAGCCAAAATTTGTCAATGTTTTTGGA
>Ga0265294_10009372_pt1 | contig 11299 bp, 8 predicted proteins | sample MunlanPumphouse3_FD_192504 | JGI IMG/M metagenome (GOLD analysis project Ga0265294, IMG submission 192504) | Groundwater microbial communities from a municipal landfill in Southern Ontario, Canada - Pumphouse #3 | ecosystem: Environmental > Aquatic > Deep subsurface > Groundwater | place...
ACCCCTTTGAGGTCCTTCGGGTTATTGCATCCCTTGCTAAAGCGTAGTTTCGAGTATAGCATAGTTATTGACGAGTAGTCAGGACTCTCTGTCTATGACAGGGGGTACCTGAGTAGTTACCTCTTTTTGTATTATGTTAAAAAGAACGGCAAGTTCTCATTCTTATCAACGAAAAATTGCCTAATAACTTAAATATTAGGATCTTTAAGTGACTTTAAAGTAGTGCAAAAATAATGTTTAAATCTTACACTACCAGCGATAATCTGCTACTTCCACTCAGTTTGGGGGAAATGATCCCTCAAAACGATCCGGTACGGGTGGTTCACCGTATCATCGAGCAGATAGATTTGAAAAGTTTGTACAGAAAGTACTCTCACCTTGGCAGTCATGCCTATCATCCTCGCTTGATGCTCAAGTTGATAATCTACGCCTACCTTCGTAATGTTTATTCTTCCCGGCCCATAGAAGAGCTATCGCGTAATGATATCCGTTTCTTATGGCTGAGTGGAATGATTATCCCGGATCATAACACCAGCAACCGGTTTCGCTCGGGACGATTGAAGGGGGTGTTGAAGGAGGTTTTTGGCACGATTGTGAAGTTCCTGGAGGCAGAAGGTTTCGTTAGCCTAGAAAGGGCCTATACCGATGGCACCAAGATTGAATCTGCTGCCAACCGCTACGCTTTTGTCTGGGGCAAGTCAATCCAAACAAGAACGGGAAAGATTGCCGAAGAGATGAACGAGCAGTTCATCACCAATTACACTCTTCACCAGACCACCTCCGATACCACCACTTATATCGACCATCTTGAGCAGTATAAATCCCTTTATGGCCTCTACCCGAAAGAATCCATTGCCGATGCGGGTTATGGCTGCGAGTAGAACTATCTTTACGCACAGGAAAAAGGGATCAACACCTTCATCAAGTACAACTACTTCCACAAGGAGCAATCCGGGAAATGGATGAATGACCCTTTCCGTTCTTCCAACTTTTATTACAACGAGAAACAGGATTGCTTTTATTGCCCCATGGGACAACCCATGCGCCTGATTTACATACAAAAGCAGAAAACCAAAACCGGTTTTACACAAGAAATCCATCATTACCAGGTGGTACGTTGCCTGGGATGTCCTTTAAGGTCTCTTTGTCACAAATCCAGAAATGACCGGGTGATACAAGTCAATCACAGGCTAAGCAAGTTAATGGCCCAAGAGAAAGAGAAACTGCTCTCTGAAGAAGTGTTGATGCATCTAAGTCAAAGACCCCAGGATGTCGAGGCCACCTTCGGTAACCTGAAAAACAACAAAAACTTCAAGCGGATCCTTTGCACAGACAAGGAGAGGACAGAAGTGGAGTTTGGATTGCTCTCGATTACCCATAACCTGGCAAAAGTAGCATCATAAGGACTTAAACGGAATGCTTCTTTCCTTTTATCTGGTTTTTACCTCCAAATAGTAGAAAATTTAGAAAATTACTTTCGAAAAACAGAAGAAAACGATTCTTGGTGAAAAAATAAAACAGAAAAAAGGCTATCTCATTTTATATTATGAGACAGCCTCATGCTTAGCCGACTTAACTCAAATGTTCAAAAGTGTCCATTAAAAATGAGACGTTATTAAAGATCAACTAATTTTGGTTCATCTGTGATATTAATGGTAGAATAATGAATTGTTTTGTTTAAGCTTGCATTCCAGTAGTTCTATCCATGTTTTATGCAGTTCTATTTTTTCATCAGTTCTTCACTTTACAATATCGTTAAACTTCAGTAGGTAGATATCATATACAGAAAGGAACGGTTTATAGGGGGTAATTGTTTCAGGTTGAACGAATAAGTCTTTCATTGATGACGACCAAGACGACCCTTTCACTGGATAAAGAGTAAATGAACCTTTTATTTCACCTACCTGGTTGGCATATACAGGGAATGATGTAGTACGTAATTTTCCACCCAAACCCGAAATGCGAGCATTGTAGGTAATGACAATACCTTTGTCAGTTTGCTCAAAATTGAAATTTCCATTATCACACTTCACTAAGATGCCATCTCCCTGATCGTTAGTACACAAAATCAGGTCAATTCCCATGCGATTCCCCTCAAAATAAATGTCTCCAGCCGCCAAGCCATAGATACCATATTCGTTGGCACTCTGCTTTCCCGGATAAGAAGCGTAAGGCCCGTTACCAATCCATTGTACTTTAGTTATATCATCAGACAACAAAAAGCCAATGCCTGTTTCTAGTAACAACTTGTCAGAACCTTCAGGACTCATAGTAAAATCCAATTTGATTCCATTGTCAGATGTCGGCGTGTATATCACGGAACCGTGAACAGTAATCTCGTCGTTCGAATAATCATACTCTTCCTCACCATGATAAGTGTTACTTGTTTGCTGTGGTAACATGAGGTAATGCTTGATAACTTTGTCACTTACCCGATTATCCTCCGACATAGATGTTTTCCGTCCCACACGTAGCAAAGGCATCTTTTGAAGGTATGTCCATGGGCTGCTTGCAGAATATGGAGTCGGCAGGACAAGACTTTCTTTTCCATTATCGGATGGAAATACTCTAATCGTTTGTGTGTTTATACGGGCGTTTTGTTTGTTGGTCATAGAAAAATGGAGCAAACAAAGTTTGTTATCCCAACCTTGCGGAAGAGAGATATCTAACGAATGTATTGACGTTGAATGAGGCTGACAATCAGGAGAGAATTTGCCTTGCGCAACAGTATCCCTATTAAGTGTAAGATACCACTGAAAATCTACATTCCCTTGCAGGTTGATAAAATCATAGCGATTACGAATACGCAAAGGAACGGTTTGTTTCCCTGATGACAGTATCAAAGTCGTATCAATTAATTGTGACTGTGCGTAATTACGTTGAACTTCGTAATAGTTGCTCAATGGGATACGATTGGCGTAGAGCAACCCGTCAGCACCTTGATTGCCGTTCATGTAAATACCTCCTGTCTCGTTTAGCCACAGGTTGTCCGTCCATGTAAAGAAATCTTTTTTCCGTTTGTTAAAGGACATTCCCTGGTCAACCCATTCCCAAATATTTCCACCAGCCAAATTTGTATTAGCTTCTATTATCTCCCATAACTCTTTATGCTCCTCTAATGATTGTCCAAGCGAGTGGCAGTATTCTGTCAGGATTACTGGTTTGGTGGCTGTCTTCGCATAATACTCCAATGTCTGCACCGGAGGATAGTGTGGTGCGTAGATGTCTACAAAATCAGGGAGATTGTATTTCAATTCAAGGAAGTAACTGTGTTGTTGCGGATAACAAATGGGGCGTGTCGAATCTAATTTTTTAACGTACTGTCCGGTTACTTCAGTTATAGGGGTTAGCGGATTCTCATTGCCAATACTCCAAAACAGTATACATGGGTGATTCTTGTCACGCAACACTGTGGCGTTGGCACGTGTCAATAATATATCCTGGAATGTTGTATCTGTCAGGTTTTGATCACCAAAGCCGAACGGTACCTCATTCATTACATAAAATCCTAAAGAATCACATAATTCATAAAAGAGGGGGGCATGCGGATAATGAGATGTGCGGATAAAATTGATGTTTGCTTCTTTCATTAGGCGCATGTCGGTTAAAATCAATTCCTTGCTTATGACTTTTCCTTCAAACGGGTCGGTCTCGTGAAGTGTCACGCCACGCAATTTGATAGCTACACCGTTTAGCTTAATGACGTTACCTTCAATGGTGAGTAACCGTATACCAAACTTTTCTGATCCGGATTGTAATACTTCTTTTCCTGACTTCAACCGATAAGACAAGCGATAGAGCGACGGCGTTTCGGCAGTCCACAGCTGAGGTTTCTTGATTGTGATTTCTTTGTGTAGTTTTTTATTATTCAAAATGGGATATTCGAATTCAGCAATCACCTGCCCGTTTTGCGCAATAATAGAACCTTGAAAAGATAACTGCTTTTTTGCTTGCGAAGAGAAGGAAGCGGCTTCCACATCTAGGCCGATAGTGGCTTTGTCTTTTTCAAGATACAATGTTTTGATGGTAATGTCTTTCACATGAGTCTGTGGAACAGGAAATATATTTATATCCCGGGAAATGCCTACTTGTGCCCAATCGTCGTTACCGTCAAAATCAGAACCTTTATAAACGGTATATACGCGTAGAGACAATAAGTTTTCATCCGATGTCAGATAAGGTGTAATATCAAATTGGCAGGAGTTGTATGACGACTCCCACTTACCGACGTATCGTCCGTTAACCCACACATCATATCCGCGTAGTACTCCATCAAAACGCAAAAATACCTGCTCACCTCGCCAATTTTCGGGAACGGTAAACCATCTGCGATATAGACCGGTGAGAGCTTCGGGATTGCCGTATCTTGGTTTTGTATACCCCAACACATCCCAGTTGCCCGGTACGGGGATTGTTTCCCAACGCTGGTCGTTGTAACCTGTCTGAAAAAAATCTTTATATTTGCTCCAATCCTGTCCCTCAATGAATCGAAATTTCCAATCGCCGTTAAGGCTAACAGCATTTGCAGGGACAACGCCCATGATGACTCCTTTAAAAGCATCCCCAATTTGCTGTGCGGAAAGAGAAAGACAATAGATCAATAAAAAAACGGAAAATAATCGTCTGTACATAATACTCCTAGTTAAATTTTAAAAATCAGATAAAAGAAGTCAAAGTTAGAGACTTCGACTCCTTTTATGGTTGATTGTTAATATCCCGGATTGTTGTTAACAATGGATGGATTCTGGTCTAATTCATTCTGTGGAATAGGAAACAGGATATGATCCGTAGGATACTTTCGCAAGCCTATTCCCGCTTTGTACTTATTGGAATTGTCATCTGGCAGAAAGTCGGAGAAAAAGTGAAGTTTGACTTTCTTTCCATCTCCAAAAACTGATTTGAGCGCATTCCAGCGGAACAAGTCGAAAATACGGTGCCCTTCCATTGCCAGTTCCACTCGACGCTCATGGCGGACTATGTTGCGCAGCGTGCCATCTGCTGTGGTTTTGGGTGGCATGTTAACCGATTGACGGGCTCGCACCTTGTTGACCCATATGAGAGCTTCCTCTTTGCCTTGCTCAGCCAATGCTTCGGCTAGAATCAGGTAAAGGTCAGCCACACGCATAAGTGGTGTGTCCAATCCGGCATATCGCACATTGGTGAGATCTGCTAAGTTCTCCGTAAGTTTTTTTACGCTCATGCCAGTAGGCGACCATTGGTAATCGTAACGCACAATATCTCCTGAATTATATGTATTTTTTGTAGAAACCTCTTGTCCATCCTCATTATATGTTTTATTAGTATATGTGAATGGTGCCGCACCAGCATATATTCCAAACACGTCACCCGGAGCGTAAATAGTATATCCACGACGTGGATCATCCGATTCAAATGCATCGTATAAATCACGTGCTGGGAGACGGTATCCCCAACCTTCACCCCCTTGAATATGCTGGAATTGACTGGGCAAATCACGGACATTGCTTTCTACAGGCAGATCATTTTCCCATAATGAATTATTACGTTCAAATTGCATATAAAACAACAATTCAGGATTACCCTCATTATTCACGCTAAAGATAGATTCATAATCATCCACTAGATAAAACCCTTCTGAACTAGCTAATGAGACTGCTTCGCGAGCGGCAGTTTCAGCATCAGAATATTTTTGTTGATAAAGATATGCTTTGGCTAGGTAGGCGGCAGCAGTTGCTTTTACAGGCGTTCCCTTGTATGTTCCACCATCCTCTGTCAGATTTACTTTTGCGAAATTCAAATCCGATTCTATCAAAGCCCATATGGATTCAATAGATGCGCGCGGTTGCGAAAACTCTTCAAAGGAAGAGAGCGGATATTCTATGAGAGGCACTTCGCCGTAAAAAGAAACCAAAAATAAATAACTGAATGCCCTCATAAACATAGCTTCGGCAATATATGGATTCATAATACTTTCAGCCATTCCATCGTTAATTAATTTAGTTAACTCTTGGATAGCATAATTTGCTGCATTTACACTTCGGTAGGCATGCATCCACCAATCTCTAGGGTATTCATGTGTGGGGGTTATTTCCCAGTCTTGAACCTGCACCAACGAAGAACCGTTCAAGCGCAGACCACTATCGTCAGTTAAAGCATCACATATCGTGATGAAACGTTTCCCATACATTTGTGTGTTTGTAACCCAAGGGCTATATGTGGCAATTACCAGCTTCTTGGCAGTCTCTTCGCTATCCAGAAAGTTATCCGGAGTAGGTTGGACCTTTGGAGATAGATTAAGAAATTCGTCCGAGCAGGAAATGAAGAAAACTGTGCTCAGCAACGAAACAACTACCAGTTTTAATACCTTCATAATATTCTTATTATTATTCATTATACTTGTCAAAAAGAAAATTTTAAACCAAACGTGATTGTTCTTGGAATTGGTGCGGATACAGTTGAACTGATTTCAGCGTATTCATTTCCAAATGTCCACAAGTTCTGAACCCCACAATATACGCTTAGATCTGTCGAGCTAAGTTTATTCGCAAATCTCGCCGGAAAATTATAATTGAGGTTGATGTTACGAATGCTAAGATATGATGCGTCTACCAGCCAAAAATCTGAAAACAATCCGTTCTGTCCCGAATCGGAAGCATCCACTTTCGGATACTTGCCATCCGGATTTTTGGTTATGTGAAATCTGTCTAGGATATAATCAGCTTCCATGTTTGGTTCACCATTAAACCTGTCTGTTGCCCAACCGCCGTTTAACATGTTTTTCTTTATGCCTGAAATGCCCTGCAACTGCACCTGCAATGTCAAACTTTTGTATCCGATTGAACCAAATATTCCATAACTAAAATCAGGGAATACATCACTAAAGAGTGTGCGGTCTGCTGCATCAACTTTCCCATCAGATTTACCAGTAAGGTTTCCGTCAGCGTCGTAACTGTCAATATCCAGAAGCCAAATGTCCCCAATATTCTTCCCAGGGTATTGCGGACTGCTATCGAGATCTTCCTGTGTACGAATCAACCCATTCGATTTATAACCGAAGAAACTCCTTACCGGATAACCTTCTTTGATGCCAGAGGTCATCAGGTTTCGACCTTCTAAGTCAATGACTTTGTTTTTGACGTGTGTGAAGTTTGCGTTTATGTCATATTTCCAATCACTCACGACATCACGCCAGCCCAATTCAATGTCAAAACCTCTGTTACGAACTCGTCCTGCGTTAATGTATGGACTACCAGACAATCCGACAGAATAGGGTATGGGTTGCTCAAATAACAGATCGCGGGTATCTTCTTCATAGTAATCACCGATAAAATAGAGACGATTACGCAATACAGAGATATCCAGCCCCAAGTTTTTCTTTGTTGTACTTTCCCACTTCAAGTTTGTGTTTACTGCATTAGCGAAAGTATAACCCACTGTAACCTTTTGATTAAATACAGCATTTTTTTGACTGAGGTACACAGCTGTCCCATAAGGTGTGATACTTAGTATATTTCCCACTGTACCGTAACTCATCCTCAACTTCAACTCGTTCAGCCAATTAAAATTTTCCATAAAAGATTCTTCCCTTATTCTCCATGCTGCAGAAACGGAAGGGAAAGCGCCGTATTTATTCTTGATTAAGCGGGACGTCCCATCTCGACGTATTGTCCCATTAATGTAATATTTGTCCTTGTAAGAATAGCCTACCCTCGCAAACGTCGACAAAAATGCCCATTCAATATAATCGTTCCCATTGGTGCTCGTATTGGGATCACCTGCATCCAGATAGCGAATATAGTTACTTGGTGTATCTCCTCGTTTACCGAACAAAGTTTCTGAAGTAGATTTCTCAATGGAGTAACCCAGAAGTGCATTTATATTATGTACTTCTTTGAATGTACGGTTGAAATCTAAAAGAAAATCAGTTATGTAGTGCAGGTCGTCTTGGCTGTTTTTATTGATGGTGTTTACATTTGCTCCTTCCATGCCATATTTGCCATCCATCGCTCCCATAAAATTGGTGCCTCGTCCGTTTTGCCACTCGATGCTTTGGCGAACGGTTGCCTTTAAACCGTCAATGATGTCCAATGACAGGTACAAGTTACCGCTCATGCCTTTGTAGTGATTGCTCACATCCGAATTGGCCAGCATCCACAGGGGACTAGGCGTTTTGCCTTGCAGATAAGTATTGTTGATGGTCGCAAAATCACCATTGCTCTCGTACATCCTGTTTAGCGGAGTGTAACGAAAAGAGGCGCTGTAGGTATCCCGACCGTCTTGCTCGCGTTGGGTGCCTTTCTGGCTAGCAAACAAATTGAAAGAATGTCCGAATGTGATGAATTTCCCAATCTTGTGATCGCTGTTTAAACGCAAGTTCAAACGAGAATAATCCTGGTTTTGGATGATACCCTTGTTGTGCATATAGTTGAGCGCAATGAAGTAAGTGCTCTTTTGTGACCCACCGGATACTGACAAGTTATTGTTTGTCATGTAGCCTGTTCGCTTAACCAAATCCGGCCAAATGTTATTTGTGCCTTTCAACGCATTTAAGTCATCCGAACTCCAAGGTACGGTTCGTCTCGCATTCTCATAACCCTCGGTCGCCAGTTCTACCCACTGATCAGCGTTGACAAATTTCAACCGCAAATTACCTTCCTGCTGGATGCTTTGTTCAGTCCGGAACGTGATGGCCGGTGCTTCGTCTTTACCTCTTTTTGTGGTGATGACAATAACTCCATTGGCTGCACGGGAACCATAGATCGCCACTGCCGAAGCATCCTTCAATACGCTGATGGTAGCTACATCCTGTGGATTGATGTTGTTGGAATTGTCGGTGATGGTTCCGTCAATTACATATATGGGCGCATTGGTGCCGTTGATGGATTGAACGCCATGAATAAGCACGTCCCCATGATCTCCAGGAGATCCGGAACCAATGGTTACGCTCATACCCGGGATGCGTCCCTGTAGCGCAGCCATCGTGCTGATAGCCGATGACTTTTCAAACTTGTCGGCAGTGATTTGAGACACGGAGCCGGTCAAGTCCCGTTTACGGACCGTGCCATATCCAATTACAACTAATTCATCCAACGCCTTTGTATCTTCTAAAAGAGTAATGTTAAAAACGGATTTTCCTGTAGTGGTGATACTTTGCTCCAAGTACCCGATATAAGAAATATGAATCGTAGCATTGTCTTCCACACTTAGTGAGAATCTTCCGTCCACATCTGTAACGGTTCCGCTGGTTGTTCCAACTTCAATAATGTTGGCGCCTATAATAGGCACGCCGGTGGCATCGAAAATAGTCCCTGTAATGGTTTTTTTCTGTTGTTGTATAGCTTCAGTAACGGTGTTTATTTGACTATATATTTCCTTGGGAGAAAGGATTATTTGTGACCCTTTCAATTCATAGTCCACATTTTCAGAATTAAATAGCCTCTCCAGTACAGTGGAAATTGCGGCATTTTTTACCCGTACGCTCACCTTACGGTCAACATTAATTAACTTGTTGTTGTACAGGAAGTAATAATCGGATTTTTCCTCAATGGTTTGCAATACTTTCTCGATGGTTGAATTTTTCATGTCCAACGAAATTTTTGTGTCTTGAGAATAGATGTGTTCAGCTTGCAGTTGGAAAGTGAGCACGCACAGTAGTAAAAGCGTTATTCTCATAGCAATAGGGATTTTTTCTAATAAAGCATAAAAAAGGTGTGCTTTTTGGTTGATTGATTTATTATTCATACTTTTACATTGTTATTAAATTCATTATATGTATTTAGTAATTGATTGTCTTGCGGTGAGGTGAGATTTTCCGCAATGGCAATGTAAATCATGAGCGGGAGAGGATATTAACTCTCCCGTTTTTTTGTGTTTTGATTGGTATTTATCTTATCATAGGCGGTTCCTCCTTATATCGATTTTATGGTTACTATCCTGCGTGTAAATGTTTCATTATTTAACTGTTTTTGTTCGGAGATTGAATAGGTAATTGGGGACGACCGTTTCAGCAGGTCGAGGATATCCTCGAGAGTCTCGTCGGTAAACGTGGCAGTGTATTCGTATTCTTTAAGCCTGTCGCCATCAAGATGTACATCTACCCCGAATTTGCGCGAGAGCTTGGTTACAATCTTATCTAGTTTTTCCCGACGGAACACCATCTTCCCATCTTTCCAGGCCGTTTCTACATATGTATCTGCAGTTACCACATGAATATTGCCGGTTTTAACCTGGAGGATCGCCTTTTCGTTAACCACCAACGCTTCTGTTGCTTTTGAGCCGATTTCAGAAGAGACCTCTATATTTCCTCTTGCCAAAGTAATCTCGTGATACGTTTCACTTTTGTATGCATTTACGTTAAATTCCGTTCCATAAGCGCTGACGATCATTTTCTGGGGTGTCTCCACATTAAAACGGTGTTTCTTGTCGGAAACTACTCTAAAATATGCTTCTCCTGAAAGTTGAACCGTGCGTTCTTTTTCTGTGAAGTGTTGTGGATAGGTAAGTGAGCTTAACGCATTCAGCCATACTTCGCTTCCGTCCGGTAGTATGGCTTTTGTCACCATCCCCGGAGCAGTGGTGACTGTAACGGTTTCAATGGTGGACCTGTTATTTTTCAGAATGGGGTAAAGCGTATACTGATATACCAAAAATAGGGGGAGAAGTATCGCGGCCGTATTTCTTAGGTAGTTGAAGAACAGGCGCCAGTTCCGATCGGACGTGATGCGTTTCCGCAATTGTTCCCAATCAGCTGCAGCGTCTATCTTTTTTTGTTTCTCGTAATTCTCCAGTAAAGAATTCAAAGAGTCGGGATTATCCTTTTCAATCATCTCATTTTTGACATTTATATATACTAGACGAACAACTCCTTGGTTACCCTATAAAATAAGTGAAATATTTTAAGAAAAAAACAAAAAACAAGTGATTAGAACAGTCTTAGTTTAGTTCTACTATCATTAGTGTCCCATTAAAATTGGGACGTATTAAAAATTAAATAGGGTCTGCTTACTAATTCCCAATCAGGCACACAGTTTCATTTGTGGCCCGAGTGGATAAATGTTTATATTTCTCACTTTCATCAGTTTCAATAGTAACGAGACAAAATAAGACAAGGGAATATCCCTCATGTACCTGATCAGGTTCATCACAAAAATGATAGCCCCTATCCAACTGTTTGACGTCGTGGCCAATCTGGCACGGATATCATTTAAACCATATCCACGTTTGCCCTGACCAAACTTTCCTTCAACCTGATTGCGTTCCGCCGCCTCTCGTCGCTCTTTACGTTTTTGGTATCTGCTCTTGATCTCTTTTACCGGTTTTC
>Ga0265294_10009373_pt1 | contig 11297 bp, 16 predicted proteins | sample MunlanPumphouse3_FD_192504 | JGI IMG/M metagenome (GOLD analysis project Ga0265294, IMG submission 192504) | Groundwater microbial communities from a municipal landfill in Southern Ontario, Canada - Pumphouse #3 | ecosystem: Environmental > Aquatic > Deep subsurface > Groundwater | place...
CATATTCATAATAATTATGGGTGTAATATTTCTCATTTGAATTTTTAATCAGTAATTATGAATATTGTTAAGAACAAGTTAACAATGAAAAAATTATCGTCACTGTTTATCTTTATACTGATATCAGCTATTAGCATTGGAGCCCAAACAAAAGAAGAACGTGAATTACTCAAATCCTTGAAAAACGAAAAGGAGATTGATGTCATCCTGGATATTTCCAGGGCAAAAATTCATGGATATAGTGAATCTGACTTCGTTTATCGAGAAAACCTTCGATCTGATAGAGATTGGCCAACCTTGTGGGAATCTGAATATAAACCTGGTCTCATCGTTGATTTCATGAATGCCTTAAACCTTCAGATATTCGATTATGGTCATTCCGTAAAATTTGGGAATTACGAGAATGCGAAATACCAAATCATACTGATAGTCAGCAGCATCTCTGAAAAGGGTGATGTAATCATGAATGGTTATATATTAAAGCATGGTCAAAAAGATTTGTTGTGTAAGCTTTTCGTTTCCGGAACCGGTGGAACCTTTGGTTCTAAAGTGAACTTGATGGGTGATGGATTCAAGAGGGCCGGAAAAGAGCTAGCCAGACAAATGAATATCTTGTTTAAACGAGGGAGAGTCTGATACTTTTTATATGCTCTAATGAATTTGTTGTTGTGATGAATAGAATTACTATGGAGAAAGCTCAGAAAGAAATAGATGATGATCCCCTAAATGGATAAGTTCGATATTGCCCCAGGCCCCAACGATCCACCCGCTCCCAATTAGTTCCTGTTTTGCTCCATAGCTCTGATTCTGTACCATAATCTGATCCAGATATTATTCCTTTAATGAATATAACCTTAAAATAATATTATTATGTCAGTACACGACTTCATGAAAGACCATATCCTAGAATGCTATGAGATCATTCATACGGACATTAAAGACAATACGTTTGATTCACACCAGTTCATCCAACATTTTTCCAAGAAATTTGAAGCGGAATATGTGGGATTCTTAAGTCAATACCAAACGAACTGTTTCATGACAGTAAATGCTCAAATTGCCCAGTTTCTAGAAAACCATAAAACTGATTTAGGCATTATTGATCGTGGCAAAACATCTAGTCAGGATGTATTCGGAAATTCAACACCAAATGAAAGTTGGGAAAAAGTAAATTAATATAATCCTATGCCTACCCTCTCCCTCCCACCGGAAACCATAGAGTTGACAGAACGTTTCTTTTCAGCACTTGATGTCCTTTCTCAGCAGAAAGTGATACGGGGAAAAGCTACTTTTGTCAAAAGATATGGACTGGACCTCAGAAATTTCTACAAAGTTCAAGAGCACCAAATCCGAATCAAACCTGAATGGCTCGTTTACCTGGTCCGGGATTACAACGTCTCTGCTGAGTGGCTTATGATGGGGAGAGGAGGAATGTTTAATTAAGAATAATTGACGCCCTGAAAATGCGAAGAACTCAATTATACATCATATAACACTATGATAAATCATTACGACCATGAAAAAACTATTGCTTTTATTTGTTTTTTTTCCATTGATATTGGGGGCACAAGAACAGAAAAAAGAATACCTGTTCTATCACATTCGCAACTTCAACGTACAAGTTAGCGGAAGAAGTGGGTATGTTGATAACGGTGTCGGCATCCGCAAATTCTTTGGCAACACAATGGAGGCAATATCTTATTTTCAAAACTTGGGATGGAATTTTGAGGAAAACTGGGGCCCACGGTACTCATTCTCAAAAGATGTTACAGGATGGACAAACCAACAGGTAGAAGAATTTCTAAATAAGGTAAAGATAACAGACGACAGACGATCCGTACATGAAATATATTCCAAACGTGAACGCAAGCGACTTGACGAAAAGGCAAAAGAATTAGGGCTGGATCCGATTAAGTGGCCATAATGTAATAATGAAAATAATTAAAGAACCTTTCACTAAGAATTAACCCTAAATGGCTCGTGTCACTCGTTCGAAACAATAACATTTCTGCTGAGTGGATTATGTTGGGGAAAGGGGGAATGTTCAACGCTTAATAATGCAAGACAAGCATTGACTTGTTAATAATGTCTTACCAAGAATGGAAGAAAATATTGTAATTTATAAAGCATCTGATTTCACCTATCCAACTAAGGAAGAGTTGGAATTTGCCAGTAAACTTATTCCTAACCTACACACCTTTGAGTATGAGTACATATCAGATATTGAGGCATTAACATGTTCCGATTCTGAGCTGAAATTAATTTTTAAAAAAAATCATCTTTTTTGCTGGAATTTATATTTACGAAATAAGATTGGAAAATTTCAATTTGCTTATACAAATTCCATCACATATTACAAAAGAGGAATTCCTTCTAAAGATGACAATCAAGATAGCAAGTTGTATATTAACCTAATACAATTTTACTTTTATTCTGAAACTTTTTATTATTTTCTTATCTCTGTAAGGGATATTATTCTGCAGATCATTAACGTGTATTTCGATTTAGGTTTTGAAGAAGACAAAGTTTCTCAAGATAAGATTATTACAAGACTTGGCGATCAACCAGTTGCCATAATATTGAGAAAATATAAAACACAACTAAAAAACTATTCAGATATTAGGCATTCTTTAACACATAGATTCTCAGTTAACGAGCCTGATTATAGATTCATTTCCAGAAAGAAAACATATGAACCATCGAATAATATTTTTGAGAAGATCAAGCGATCTATACCAGAAAAATTTCGAGAAAACAATCCAAATACAAATAATGTAACATCTCACACATTGGAAGAATTTGGATTAGGTGCAGGATCCCATAAGGGAAAGGAACCAAACGAAATATATGATGACATGATAAATGCTTGTGGTATCATGTCAAATTTCATTCAGGAACTTAAAACAATGATGATACCTATATAACCCAAAACTTTTTATAATGTTCCTTTTCACCCCACTATTTAAGACTATTGATCATTTCAAAGAGCGTAATTATGAAACAGTTGCTTCTGTTGCAACAGATCTATTGAATTCTTCTCCTGAAAGCAACCAGGAGCTGATTAAACAGTCCTACGAGACGATTACTCTATTCTCCCTTGCCAATAAAGAAAACTCAGAAAGAATCGGACAGGAAATGATCGATCTCCTGTTTGAACTGATCGAGAAGCACAGATCCGATTTTGACACCACCACCCTATTGCATTTCAAAGAAGAAATTTTCGATCTGACCTACGAGTGGATTCGGAGAAATAAGCTCCGGAAAAGCCTGAAACGTTATCCGGAGATATTTGAGAGCTGCTTTATTTTCTGTTTGTACAATTATGTGGAGGTGGTGAGGAGGGAAAGATCATGACCAGGTTAAGGGTGGATAGACGATGGATATTGAAACAAGCTATGTTGCATAATAAAAAACTGCTGACAATGAATCAAATATCTTGGAGGCATCATTATATTCCTCAATTTTATTTAAATGGATTTACTAACAGGAAGGGAAGTTTTAAAATTTTTGATATTCAAAAGAATAGATTCGTAAAAGATGGCAAAGATTTTTATCCTGAATCGTATTTTTTTGAAGAGGATGGCAACTCAATGATTACAGAAAATAGTAAGTCTGATTTTATTGAGGAGGCATTCAAAAAAATAGATTCCAAAACAGCAGAAATTTTAAAAAGAATCAATACCTCTACATTAAATGATAATTATAATATTAATGCCGATGATATTGCTTGGCTTCAATATTTTATTGGGTATATGTACTGGAGGATTCCTTATAATTATGAAATATTTAAGTCTAAAATTAAAGGAAAAAAACTAGAAGATATTGGCATACAACTCATCGGTCAACAAGGGAGGAAAGTTGATGTTACTGAGCTTGAAAAGAAATTACTAGCTGATTCATATCTTCTTAAATTTATGAAGATCCTCTATCCAAACATTACATTATCCGAATTTCTTGATTGTGATACTCCTGTTTATATAAAACCTGTGCCAGATGGACTTCCTTCAATTTGCAGTGATAATCCAATAATTTGTAGAGATCCATCAACATTTAGAGTGTATTCAGATGATTTTATTTTTCCATTAACGTCAAATAAACTTTTCATTCGTGGAAAGAATGTAATTAAGTGTAAAAATACAATCAAGGTAGAGATTGATCTTTTAATATATAAACAAGCTGAAAAATATGTATGTTGTACAGATGAAAGATACATTCGAGAATTAGAAAAGATATTTCAAACGAATTATAGGAATTTAGATGATTTAAGATTTTCGATTTTCAAACAAATATTGAATTACGCCACCTAATAAATTGGAATATGAGCGGCGTGCTACGCCCGGTTGCGGAGTAACAGGGAAAAGAAAATTTTTACGCTTGAACTCTAAACTACCTCTTTATGGAATCTGAAAAAAATCAAACAGTTGTCGATTATCGTGTCTTTAATGAAGTCATTAACGATTTAACAGCTTTAATCGAAAAAATCGAGCCAGAATTGGATTCCGCAATAAACAAATCAAATGAATTTCCAACTAAGCTTGCAATAACCTTTGATTTTCTATGGAGAATTAATAATAATCTTAAAGCAATCATTTGTATTCAAAAAGCGTTTGATCCTGTAATGCAGAAACCAGCCCTTCCAGCCAGTTTCTTATACAGAAGTATAGTTTCAGATCTTATGCACGCATTATTTTGGCTTTCACTAGATGAGCCCATTTTAAAAGAAGAAGTTGAGGTTAACAATCTAACATACGCAAAATATTATAAAGATGCTTTAGATCTTCATTATGAATTAGCTCTACATCTTTATCCGGGTCAACAATATGATATTCAGAATTTGTATGACAGAGATTATGATAGAGTAAGTCAATACCTTACTAATAGTATTGGTGAGCCTTGGGAATTTAAGAAAGCAAAAGCTTTTAGATCTGTTAACAATAGTTTTTCGGGGGGTATTAACCACAAAAAAATATATGATTATTTTAGGAAGAATGTTAGACGAGAAATTAACGAAAAACAACATCTATATAAATATTATAGATATTTATCTCAGTGCGAACATTATTCAATTGCAGGTCGAGACTATTCATACAGATTACATGCAAGCACTTATATTGAGATGATTACCCTCATTTTTTGTTCAATTAAAACAATCATCGAAATGACTATGATTGAGGGACAATTCACCTACATAGACCACATCAAAAAGATTATTTTAAAAATACCTCAAAACGAACCCCGAACTCAAACAAAATAGCGATAATTAACAAATCAATCAAAATCACAAATTTTGGGTGCACTAGATTATGAACATCTTATAAGTGCCGCTTTTCAATGTGGCAGTGTACTAGCTCGATAATGGAGCTAACGCAGATTTTACAGGCGAATTGAGAGCTCATAAAGGCTCCACCAATTAGAGAAGAAAACGAAAAGAATGGCCGTCTATAATACCCTCTACGGGAATTTTTAGAGCAATTTAGAGCGTTTTTATGCAAATAATTGCAGTTTTTGTCACTTTTTGTTGCATGATAGTAACAAATAACATATATTTGCATAGCCCTTAACCCCCCTTGATTGAGAAATATCAAGGCCGACCCCCCAAATGAAGAGGGGTCTTTTTATTTTATGAATAATAAGAAAGTTATCGTATACGTAGACGGTTTTAATTTTTACTTTGGTCTTAAATCAAAGAAATGGAAATTTTTTTATTGGCTTGATTTCGTTACTTTTTTTAGTAAATTTCTAAAATCTTATCAAGAGTTGGTGGAATTAGTTTATTTTTCCGCCACCCCACTAAATACAAAAAAACACGATCGACAAGATAAATTATTTCAAGCTAATAAACTTAATCCAATTTTTAGGCTACAACTCGGAAAATACCTTAAGAAAAAGATTAACTGTCCTTATTGTAATAACACAATAAATACTTTTGAAGAAAAGGAAACAGATGTTAGAATTGCAACAAAAATGATATCTGACGTTCTTGAAAACAGATGTGACATAAGCATCCTTGTTTCCGCAGACAGCGATCTCGTTCCGCCTATTGAATTTATTAAACAAATCAAACCAGAACACAAAATTTTTATTTATTTCCCTCCTGGAAGACATTCCATTAATCTGAAATCGTTAAGTGATGGAACAAAAGATTTAGGGTCGGCATTTGAAGTATTTAAACAATGTTTACTGCCAGAAAAAGTACAATTGCCATCAGGGTATGTTATCGAAAAACCAAATGAATGGAAATAAATCATTCTTCTTCTATCAAAACTGATTCATTTCAGTCCCTTTTACCAGTCCCCTATCTTCTAACTAATTAGTATACAGACATAGCTTCGAATCCCAACCGGATCACAAGAAGCCCTGCGAATGAAAATTCGCAGGGCTTTTACGTACCCGGCGGGATGGAGCTTGCTCAAGCCCGATAAGGTACGGAAAAGGCAGCGCAGCAGCATGCTGCGCAGGCTTCTTGTAAGATAGCCCCCCGCAGGGGAAGGGATGTCGGAGCAAAGCGACGAAATCCCTGAAAACTATTTACTTTTACCCTCCAGTCAACCCTTGACAGGAATATGACTCAGTAAGTAAACGGCGTTTTTTCGCAATCCATCCTCAGAATCGGCCCTTTTTGAGGACGAACCGGCGTTTTTTTCCATTCCATCCTCAGAATCGGCCCTTTTTGAGGACCGATTGGTGTATTTTCCCAATCCATCCTCATTTGAGCCCCTTTTTGAGGACGAAACGGTGTTTTTTAGCAATCCATCCTCAGAATCGGCCCTTTTTGAGGACGAAACGGTGTTTTTTTCCAATCCATCCTCATTTGAGCCCCTTTTTGAGGATGGACTGGCATCATAACCTTTTTTCATTCAGAATTTTACACTAAAAAAATTTTTTATAACTTTATTGCGAACCATCTGACAATAGGAATAAATAAGTGGCTTGATTAATCTTATAAAACCGGATGCCTATGAAAACAAAAACATTTATCTGCCCCAATTGTGGCCACAAACAGAAATTCTATCATGTAATAACTGAAGCGAACTTTTCATCATGGGAATGTCCAAATTGCGGAAGTAGAATAAAATATGATCCTTCTATCAGTATTCCCACTTCTGTAGCCATTGTTCTTGGACTTATTTTGATTCTTCAAGGGTTTGATCCGCCTTTATGGATCGGTTGTTTGATTGCTGGTGTTTATATAGCTCTGGCATCAATTCTTTTTTATAAAACAGTTAAAATTAAACTCTTACGTAATCAAAAAAATTAAATATAACCTTGTTTTTTTTATCTTTTATTCTGGGTTTCTCACACTGAGTATATTCTTATTCGATAGACCTGCCTGGCGTGATGTGATTTCTGCCGCCATAGTTTCACTTCTTATGGTCTTAGTGTTTTACTTATTTGATCGTTATAGAAAAAGAAAACCGAAAGAAAAGGCTGAGTAACGCATTCGAATATGATGAAAATCATACTCTTCTGCGAAATTCCATTTTTTCTTGAGACTTTTCAGTTTATGCCATAAGCTACAAACTGGCATAGATAAGAAAACGCCCGAGGTTCATTGTAGAAAATTTCTACTTCTGACCACGATTACCTTTTTCTCTCTCCAACCTCTTTATTGCAGTATTGCTGCTCCATATTGAAACTCCAGAGATAACAAGTGTAAATATCAGGGCTTCCCACCAGATATGATGGAATAACCAGAAGTACGATATCAGGAAAACACCAATGACAATAATCGCATTTATCACAATTATTTTTGTTTTCATATCATTCTTGTATACAGAATTTTACACAAATATATTTTTTTTTATCTTTATTGCGAATAAACTGTCAATTATGGATGTACAAAAAAGCATAAGGCATCTTGTCGTATTCTTCTGGTTTTATTCGTTTAGTATTACAAGCCGTATAGTCTATCAGGGTACAATTGGTTGGAGAGATATCATTTCTACTGCCGGTTTTTCGCTCTTGATGGTCATTGTGTTCTGGTACTTTCTGGAAAAACGTAAAAGTGTCCCAAAAAAGCTTTAACCCCTTGCAACTCTGCAAGAGCCCTGAAAACAAGAAAGTGCTTTTATGAAACAATTTAAAACGTATTCAGAATTCAAGACAGCTATCCTGATTCTGATACTATGCTCCGGCCTGGTCACAAGCTGCAACAACAACCAATACCGTGAAAAAGCCCTCCTGCTGGACACCCTTTTTACAACCATGCACGAACGCGGGCAATTCAACGGCAACGTACTGATAGCCGAAAACGGACAGATCATTTACCAAAACTGTCTGGGCTATGCAGACCGGGAAAAACAAATTCCTCTAGATGAAAACACCCTCTTCAATACCGGGTCGGTAAGTAAGATATTCACAGCAATAGCCATCCAGCAACTGGAAGAGAAGAATCTGCTCAAACTCGAGGACCCTGTAGAAAAACATTTGCCCGGATTCCCCTACCCCGAAGTCACCATTCACCACCTTCTGATCCACGCAGGCGGTCTGCCCGAAGACAGCCAACTTTTGCAAAATTGCGATTGGGACCGATCAAAAATCGCCAGGAACAAAGACCTTCTGGAAGCACTATATGCCCAAAAGCCTTCCCTGCGTTTTACACCCGGACAGAACAGCGCCTACAACAACCTTGGATACATGATCTTGGCGCAGGTAGTGGAACAGGTATCGGGACAGAATTTCAAAGATTACCTGCACCAACACATATTTCGCCCGGCTAAAATGGAAAGAACGGCCATTTACAACCTGGAAGAAATCAAACTGGCTGACAACGTGGCCAAAGGATACCTGTTCTACCCTTTTACCGGAAAATTTGAAGAAGCCATCACAATCCCCGAGTTTTCCGGAAACTTTGTCGCAAGCGGTTATTGTGGCGATGGCAACGTCTATTCCACTATTACGGACCTTTATCGTTTTTACCGGGCATTGGATGCCGGAAAATTGATAAACAGCCAATCATTTGAAAAAGCCACTCAAAAACACATTCTGGCCCACAATCTTTACGGAGAAAATGAATACGGGGTAAGTTTCGGGTATGGCTGGAGCATTGCCGATGCCCCGGTGACCATCATCCAACGGGGAGGAGAATTGCCCGGCTACCTGTCCAATTCCATCTGGAACCTGGACAACGATCGCCTGATCATTTACCTTATGAACGATTACTTAAATTACATGTCTTATCAAAGCTACATCTACCCTGCTTATGCCAGGATCATGCATCAAAACCTGCTGGAAATTCCCAAACAATTTGCAAGTGTGGAATTAACCAAAATGGCCGTGACGTGTACCCCAGAAGAAATGGCACTCAAACTACAGGAAATAAAAGAACAACCCGACCTTTATGACACAGACATTCACGGGTTACAATTCCTGGTACACAAACTGAATCAATTGAATTTAACAGAAAAAGCCGCATTGATCATGGATGCCTTTCAGGAACCAGTTCCAACATCTCCCATAGATAAAGCCCCTTAGACCCAGGAAACCTTTTTCCCCTGAATTAATAAAGCAGTCAGCAACACGCTGACAGACAGACAGACAGACAGACAGACAGACAGACAGACAGACAGACAGACAGAAATAATGAAAAGAGGAATCAGAATTATTGCTACCGGACTCTTGTTATTGGCTTTCGGGTGCAAAAATGCTACACCAATAGGAAAAGAACCATGGATTGAGAAACCCGTCTCTGAATGGCCAAATTTTGCCCTTACTAATGAAATAAACTTTAAAGACACCACTTACAAAAATTTGGCTAATTCTTTTCTCATCGATACCGGATACGACACGTTGGGCATTTCCTGCAAGCACATCTTTATGGTTTTTCAATATCCGGTAGGGCTAAAGTCTATAGACCTGGGAAAGGATTTCAATTACTGGAAACTTTATCCCAGGAATGACACTGAAAAGGATATTGTTATTAAACGTTTGATAAATACAGATTCACTGGAAATAATCGGACAGTTTAATACCCTTAAAGTACGGGATTGGATCCTGTTTGAAATTGACAAAAAGGATTTGGATTTATATCCATTAAAAATAAGATACACTCCGGTTAAAACTAATGAGATAATCTATGCCGTTGGATGGGGCACAAAGCAAGAAGATAACAGCCAGCCTGCATTGACAAAACTCAAGTGCTATATGAATCTCGGGGATTATTTTTATACTCAAACACTTTCTACTGATATTCATCCCGCCGGGAGAAGCGGATCCCCGGTAATAGATAAAAATGGTTATTTAGTTGGAATTGTTTCCGGAGCTGAAGGTAAATTTGGAGTAATCGGTAGTGTTAATTATTTAAAAACCATGATGGATAAATACAACATTGAATACAACCCCGAATAATGGAGCAAGAAATTATTACAGACATTAATAGTGTAAACAAGTACTTAAGCCTTATTTCTTACCTCCTTGTGAAATAGTCTGCCTATCATAGCAACTCACTGATCCGCTCAAAAATTCTCCGGCTGTCCAGGTCTCTTTTGTACCTCAAAATGGTCCTAAATCCTTCAACATCCGTAATAATCACATATTTTCCCTTGCCGGCATTGATGTACAACCGGCATTTTCCGAATTCATCCAGCCGGAAATTTCCCTTGTATACCGGTCCTAAGCTAAACCCGTTGGTCCTCATTAAAATGGCGGGAATCGTATCCGCAAGTTCGACCTTCTTGATTTCCGAGACCTTCATTTCTGTGGCATACATGCCCGTAAAACGAATGGTAGCGCCCTCAAAATGCGTTTTTGTAGTCATAAACCCGAACAGGAATATACCTGCCAAAAGAAACAGTATGATCCCCAGTATCAGGTAGTGGCTTATACCATGCTTATCCCTGTTGTGGTTGAACCTGTTGGCAGTCATCATGAGAATGGCAGATCCTACAAGTGTCACTATCAGGATTACCATATTGGCCATTAGGGTCCATCCGGCCCAACGGAACAACAGGTACCCCGCCATAATCACCATACCCATAATGATCAAGCCATTACGAATAAATCGTGAAAGCCCGTCTATGTCTACGTTCTTTTTCTTTTCCGGAGATAATGTGTTGTACCCGGCAATCAGTCCAGGATAAGCCCTTACCAGGAATCCCAAACCAATGAAAAGTAAACCCATGATCAAATGAACAGTTCCCATAGCAAAAATGGTTTGGTCACAATTTATTTTGTCGGAATCACTTTCTGAATGGTTCCGTCTTCGTTGTAATACAATTTGTCAAAACAGACAGACCGGCGGAAAGGATGCGGGCTGCCCTTGTGTCCCCACCCGAACTTTTCAACCGAATCCGGATGGT
>Ga0265294_10009374_pt1 | contig 11297 bp, 8 predicted proteins | sample MunlanPumphouse3_FD_192504 | JGI IMG/M metagenome (GOLD analysis project Ga0265294, IMG submission 192504) | Groundwater microbial communities from a municipal landfill in Southern Ontario, Canada - Pumphouse #3 | ecosystem: Environmental > Aquatic > Deep subsurface > Groundwater | place...
GAGTAAGGGATTAAATAAATAATGAGAAAAATAATAAATATTTTTACAATATTAATACTGTTATGTGGAAGCGTAATCTACTGTTTACGCTTAGAATCTTTTGAATCTAGTCAATCTGAAACCGACTCTGTTTATGACGCAAGTATAAGCCAAGAAATTGAATCATTGATTTCAGACAACAACTCTCTTAGAGAAATTATTAAAACAAACCATACTTCAAACAGTGACGCTATTTTAAACAATCCGGACGACACAAATATCGAAATAGTTAAGGAAGTTTTCGACGATTTCTTTGAGGTGCATAATAGAGCTCTTGAAAATCACAATAATGCTAAGAATGTTGAAATAATAGCAAGCACGGGAAAAGTATACTCAACCGGTACTTTTAATGGTATGAATGTTATAATAACAGGCTCTCCGTACCTAAAAATGCAAAGAAATGCAAATGGGGAGCGCTATCTTAACGTAAAGATTATGAACATGCAGATTCCTTATTTGCCGACAGGTAGTAACATGGACAATACTTACTACTTTTCTGGTTCTAAGTATTATATCAATCAACTTTACATGAAAAAGAATTATACGCAAAGAAACTTCATAGAAACTTATAGCTATAATATATCTGATTTTATTTCAGATATTAATGAAAACACCGTAACGGTAGACAGTTTCTCATATGATTCCTTTACTGAAAGGTACACCGCAAAGATAACTTTTAAAACCGATGGAAATGGAAAAATACTGGGTCTTGATGATTACCATAACTTTATACAACAAGCTAGCAATAATGAGAGAACTGGGCCAGCAAGCATTAAAATTACCGAAAGGAATGTAACCCTTATAATTAGTAAAAATTGTCAATTCATAGCAATGGCATCAACTGAGCATTTAAGTGGCTATTTATATTGGTCAGAATTTAATATCACAGTAAAGCAAGAAGTAGATCTTTCTTTACTTTGGACTTTTAGTTATCCAAAGAGTATTTCAATAACTCCTTATACTTTTTAAAATTTGCGAAACAAAAGACGGCATTCGCCGTCTTTTTTATTTCTAAACATTAAAGCGGAAAAGCATTACATCTCCATCTTGCGCCACATACTCTTTCCCCTCAACTCTAACCTTTCCTTTTTCTTTTGCTCCGTTGTATCCGCCACACTCCATCAAATCTGGATAGGTTACAACTTCTGCTCTAATAAATCCTTTTTCAAAGTCGGTGTGAATCTTTCCAGCAGCCTGAGGAGCCTTTGTTCCTTTTATAATTGTCCAAGCTCTAACTTCTTTTTCGCCGGCTGTCAGATAACTTATAAGTCCCAATAATCGATAACCTGCAACAATTAACTTATCCAATCCTGTGCTAGATAATTTAAATTCTTCCATAAATAATTGACGCTCTTCTTCAGATAAATCTGACAACTCTTCTTCAAGTCTTGCACAGAGAGTTATAACTTCGCTATGTTCTTGCTCTGCATATTTTTCTACTTTATATGCATTTGCTTTTTCCGTTTCTGATGCAGTGTCCCCAACATTTGCAATATAAATAACTGGTCTACTAGTAATTAAAAACAAATCTTCAATTACTTTCTGTTCATCTGCCGTAGTACTAAGCGAACGGGCTGGCTTTTCTTGGTTAAACAAATCTACTAGTTTATGCAAAATAGCTACTTCAGTTTGCAAAGATTTGCTTCCACCTTTGTATAGTTTTTCGCTTTTTTCTAATCTACGGTTGACAACTTCTAAATCTGATAGGATTAGTTCTAGATTAATGGTTTCAATGTCTCTTATTGGATCAATAGACCCATCAACATGTGTAATTTTATCGTTTTGAAAGCATCTAACTACATGAACTATTGCATCAACTTGTCTAATATGACTTAGAAACTTATTCCCTAATCCTTGTCCTTCACTAGCTCCCTTGACAAGACCTGCAATATCAACAAACTCCACAACTGCGGGAGTTATTTTTTTAGTGCTATATAATTTACCCAAAACCTGCAATCTTTCATCAGGAACTGCCACAATTCCTACGTTTGGCTCAATCGTGCAGAAAGGATAGTTTTCACTTGGTATTTTACTTTTAGTTAATGCATTGAACAGGGTGCTCTTTCCAACATTCGGCAACCCCACTACTCCTAATTTCATGTATATCTCCTTAATTTGCGTTTATATTGTACACTATTGTTAAAAAAAATGAAACTATTTTTCTTAAGAATAGTATTAAAAAGCTTTTTAGTAAATACTATATTTTGAGGTATTTATGTCTTTCTGGATTGTAATTTTGCTAGGAATAATACAAGGCGCTACAGAGTTTTTACCGGTTAGTAGTAGTGGGCACTTGGTTCTCTTTTATTCTATTTTTGGCATCACTCAAAACACTTTGCTTTTTAGCGTACTATTACACATCGCTACTCTTACTGCCGTTTTGTATGTTTATCGCAAAGACGTAATTAGACTTGTTAAAAACCCTTTTTGCAAAACAAATTGTCTAATAATTACAGCAACTCTACCAACGGTAATACTAGCTCTCTTGCTAAAAAACGTTGTTGAAGACTCTTTTGGTGGCGCCTCATTGATTACATGCTTTTTTATAACGGGAATTATTTTATTGATAAGTGACTATATTAGCCGTAAAAGATCCAAAAAAGAAACTCTCGCAAATAATTTTTTAACACAAAATAATTCATCTTCAAAAGGCCGCGGATTTATATCAACTCAAACTTTTTCATCTCCTTATATAACTAACATCCGAATTTCGTATAAGCAGGCTATTATTGTTGGAATTTGTCAAGGCTTCGCTTGTTTCCCAGGAATAAGTAGAAGCGGTTCTACAATTGCTAGCGGACTGATCTTTGGAATAGATAAAAAAGAATCTGCCGATTTTTCTTTTTTACTCAGCATTCCTATTATTTTTGCATCCCTTATATTAGAAGGCGTAGAGTTTGTAAAACATCCTTCTCTTATGCCATTTTCAATAATAGAAATACTTTTTGGATGTTTTTTTGCTTTTACATCTGGACTATTGTGCGTTCATTTATTACTAAATTTAGTAAAAAAACAGAAGCTGGTTTGGTTTAGCCTCTATTTATTTATCCTTGGGATATTTCTTATACTTAATAAGTACTTACTTTTCTGGTTCTAAAAAATTTATTAATTATCTTTTGTGATTGTTGATTTATCTTCAGACCCATTACTAACAGTAGTTTTAGAAGTAGAAGTATTTTTATTGTCACCTTCATCCGATAATTCTTGAAGTGATATCTGATGGGTCTCCCTCTGTCTGGATTTGTTTCTTTGCGCCTTTGAACATTTACAATACTGGAAAAAGTTATCCCCTTCGTGCGATTGTAGATAAACACCAACATATCTTTTATTTTGACTTTCTATTAATGTATTCGCAGCCCTTCTTCTTGCCCCGCCAACAAAATTTTTATTAGATTTTACATTAGTTGATATAAACACATTATATGCCAAAAGTTTACCAGAGTTATCTATAATAGTTATTCCGTCATAATTTAACATACTAACAAACAAATCAGCGAAACTGGTTAATTTTTCTTCTACTGAGCTACTACTTTGTAAAAATAACTTACTCATTTGAATAGGTTCTGGGAACCAAACACCGTCACTCAAAACACCTTTAACGTCCTTAAAATCTTTGTCAACAATCAAACATATACACCCTGTCAAGTTCTTAAAGGCAGAGGTAAATATATTTTCATATAGAATTTTGATGTCTCTTTTTTTACGAACCGTAGTTCTCAACTTACTAATAGTTGCATCAACGAAAGTTTTTATAACGTCTTCCCAGTTAGGCTTTTGAACCGTGTCCAGTTTGAAATTGATTGCCAAGTCACTTCCTTGTATTCCACGAACATATGCTAAACTACTACTTATAATATCAAGCACAACTAGGTATGTTTTTTCCTTTAATGCATTTAGATTTTCTTCCTTAAAAATTAACTGTATGAGATTCTTCTCTTTAATACTATTAATCGTCTTTATCAATCCATACTCCACAAAATCGTTTGTAAAGTTTACATAAACGCTCCACTCATCTCGGCAAAAACATAACAAGCTTTTCAATCTCTGGTCAAATAGAACGTCCGTCTCATCTTTGTGTATAGTTATTTTATAAGTATTAGGGATCTGTTTTACAATTGCGTTTATATTGCTTGTAAAGAGAATATCTGGACGCACTTTCATCCCTTCTTCTTCATAAGTACATAATTCATAAAAGGAATAAAGAAGTTTATCTAAAAACTTTTTTCTACAACCTGGAATTTCCTCTTCAAATACTCTAATAATAGAATCCTTTGCATCTGAATAAAAAATTTCTTCTCTCATGTACTCCCTCCACAATAAATTTTATCCTTTAAAACAAAATAACAAATAAAAATGTTATAAACTATGCCCTTTTTGTCATTATATCATATTTTTTTATAATGTATATCTTTTTACAATAATTTTACAGCAAAATTTTAAAATATTTGTTAAGTGGCTTTTTAATTGACATATATCCCTTTTTAGGGTATACTGAAATTAGTTTAATAAAGACTGTGAAGATGTGTACAGTAATAATTTACTTTCATACAGGGATAACGATCACCAATTGAGAATCGTTAATGTTCAAGTAAATATATGAATTTCAGCATTGGAGTTGCCTTCGGTAAAAATCATCAGGTTGTTAAGAAGTGCCAGACAAAACTGTAAAAATGAAAATAAGGTTTCTAATGAAACAAAATTAGGTGGTACCACGTATATCAACACGTCCTATAATATGGCGTGTTTTTATTTTATTGTTTTTGCAGAATAAAGTAAAAAATACGAGAGAAAGCAGCATTATCATTATACTTTTTTTAAAAAATAGTTTAAAATATCAAAAATAATAAGGATATAAAAAATGAAAAATAAAATTAAAGAAATTAAAAAACAATTTGAACAAGAAGTAGTCGACGCCAAAGACTACAAAAACATCGAGTCTTTGAGAATTTCTTATCTTGGAAAGAAGGGCAAAATAACTGAAATTATGCCAATGTTAAGAAATGTTGCACAAGAAGACAGAAAAGAAATCGGCATACTTATTAACTCCTTAAAAACAGGGATTGATAAAAAAATAACCGAATTGCTTGAAGATATTAAGCAACAAGCTATTTCTCAAGAAATTAACAAGGCAGAGCCTATCGATATCACTTTACCTGTAAATACTAACATTGGATCTTTACACCCACGTACTATAATTCAGAAAGAAGTTGAAGATATCTTTATTTCTATGGGATTTAAAGTAGAAGACGGAAACGAGATTGAAACTGAGTTTAATAATTTTGATGCGGTTAACGTTCCAAAAACTCACCCTGCTCGTGATATGCAAGATACTTTCTGGTTGGATAATGGCGAAGTGCTAAGAACTCAAACATCAGCTTCTCAAAACCGTATTTTGAAAAAATATCATGGTCCCCTTAAAGTTATTCTTCCTGGTCGTTGTTTTAGGAATGAATCAGTTGATGCAAAACACGAAAATACTTTCTTCCAAATTGAGGGAATGATTGTGGATAAGAACGTATCAACGGCAAACTTGATTTACTTTATGAAAGAAATGCTGTCCAAAATATTCAAGCAAGACGTAGAGGTTCGCTTACGTCCCGGATTTTTCCCGTTCGTAGAACCAGGTTTTGAACTTGATGTAAAATGCCCCTTCTGTGGAGGAAAAGGTTGTTCAACTTGTGGTGGTGGATGGATGGAGCTTTGTCCTTGTGGAATGATTCACCCTGAAGTATTTAAACTCGCAGGCATGGATCCAGAGCAATATAGTGGTTGTGCTTTTGGCCTTGGTTTTGACAGACTCGTTATGATTGCTTCAAAGTTAAACGATATAAGATTGCTTACAAGCGGAAATTTAAAATTACTTAAACCTATTGGTTTGAATATTTAGGAAGGTGAAACATGTTAATTTCAACAAATTGGATTAAAGATTTCGTAAATCTAGACGGTATAGATATTAAGGAGCTCGAAAAGAGGTTCGCTCTATCAACTGCCGAAGTAGAAGATATAATTTATAAGGGACAAAACATTTCTAACGTTGTTGTTGCAAAAATATTAGAAGTCAAAGTAGTTCCTAATTCTAAAAAATTACATTTACTTAAAGTAGATGACGGAACAGGAACTCCTGTACAAGTTGTTTGTGGAGCGCCCAATGTCAGAGAAGGCTTAATTACTGCATTTGCACGAGTCGGTGCCGAAGTAAACGGTATGAAAATATCAAAAGCAAAACTAGCAGGAATCGAAAGCTTTGGAATGTGTTGTGGTGAGAATGAGCTTGGCATAGGTAGTGATGAAAGTGGAATTATAGAAATAACCACAACTGCACCTATGGGAACAAATATAAAATCAATCTATCCTATTGATGACGTGTTGATTGAAATAGATAACAAATCGTTGACTAACCGTCCAGACTTGTGGGGACATTATGGAATTGCAAGAGAAATTGCCGCAATATTTAATAGAAAGTTAAAGCCTTTAAAGCTTGATGACCTATCTAAGTACAATAAACTTCCAGCTTTAAGCATAAAAGTTGAAAATAAAAACTGTTACAGGTACTCTTCAATTTCCGTTAATAATGTTACTAAAAAACAATCTCCTATGGAAATAAAAATTAGATTAAATTACTGTGGTTTACGCGATATCAATCTCTTAGCAGATATGACTAACTATCTAATGTTAGAGATCGGACAACCTATGCATGCTTTTGATCATGAGATAGTAAAAGGAATCACTGTTACTGAGCCGCAAAACCCTATTAAGATGAAGACGCTTGAAGGCGAGGAACATATTGTTGAACCTGGCTCAGTTTTAATTTGCGATAACAATCGCGAGCCTGTGGCAATAGCTGGGATCAAAGGTGGGCTAAGGTCTGGAATAACTGATAAAACTAGCTCTTTTCTTCTAGAGTCAGCAGTATTTGACTCTGTATCAATTCGTAAAGGTAGCCAAAAAATCGGATTAAAAACTGATGCGAGTTTACGTTACGAAAAATCTCTTGATCCAGAAATCACACCTGTTGCGATAGCTAGATTGATTTACATTTTGAGACAAGTTGACAAAAACATAAAAGTATCTTCTTGTTTAACAGATGTCTACACATACAAATATCCAAAAGTAAAAATAAATATTACAAGAGAGTTTATATGTCGTAGAGGTGGGCTAGATATTTCACAAAAAGAAATTATAAATAAATTAACTTTGTTAGGCTTTAAGGTTGTCGCTAAAAACGATAGGCTAAATGTCGAAGTTCCTTCATTCAGAGCAACAAAAGATGTTTCTATTAAAGAGGATTTAGTAGAAGAAGTTCTAAGAATGTATGGATATGACAACATCAAACCAGAACCTATGGACTATGCCCTTCAACCAGTTGATCAAGACAAAGAACATATTATTGAATATAAAACAAAAAGATTATTAGCTGAAAAATACGGCATTAGTGAAGTTCATTCATATATCTGGAATTACAAGGATTTTAATAAACTTCACGGTATTATTTCAGATTCCATTGTTTCATTAACAGACAGCTCAAACAGTGGACAATCGGGCATTAGAAGCAAACTAGCACCATCTTTAATAAAGATATTTGAAGAGAATAGAAACAGCTTCAGCGATATAAAAATATGCGAAATTGGCAGAACGGCACCTGTTTTAGACAAAAACAACATAGTTGTTGAAAGTAAGAGATTATCAATCCTATTAGCTTCTCAAACTAGAAAAGAAAAAGACTTATACTTTGAGTTAAAGGCTATTGTGGAAAATATATGTTTGTCACTAGTTTATACAAAGGTAAGTTATAAGTTAGGTAATACAGTATCAAATTATCTCCACCCCGTAAATAGTTGTGGAATTATATTATCAAACGGAGAACAAATTGGAGAAATGGGAATACTTCACCCTTCAACAAAAGCATCTCTTGATAAGAGATTTAACATTGTTGTGTTAGAGCTAGATTTCAGTAAGCTTGCAAACGCTCCTTCCTTTAATAAAGGCAATGTCGAGTTTTCAAAATATCAGCCTGTAAACCTTGATTTCAACTTCCTAGTACCTAAAACAATGAAATATGCAGAAGTAGAAAACATTTTTTCTCAGTTCAAAGCAAGCTTCATAATTGAATATTCCTTGAAAGATATTTACGAGAGCGAAGATTTGAAAGATAAAAAGAGCTACACTTTTAGCTTCACAATTACTTCAAAAGAAAATACACTTGAATCAAAAGATATTGACACCTTCTCAAAACGCCTAATTGATCATATGAGTATAAAAGGTATAGTTTTGAGATAATACAAACTTTTAAAGTTAATCTCTACTATAAAAGATTAATAGAAAAAACACAAATAAAAAAGACTCATTAAGAGTCTTTTTTATCATCAACGAAAACTCTCTTTTAATAAAAAACGTAGCACTAGTGCTACGAAATGGATGCAACGTCACGTTGCTGGCGGAAGCGGTGAGATTCGAACTCACGTGCCGATTGCTCGGCAAACGCATTTCGAGTGCGTCCCGGTACGACCACTTCGGTACGCTTCCATAATTATCCCTATGCCATCTAGTTTTGTTTTGAAGCGTTCCACGAGGTACGCTTCCATATTTTTATGTTATTTAGTTTCTTTTGAATGTTACAAAGTACGCTTTCAGTTTTTGAAAATAAATCAAAAAGCTCAACCTCATTTTTATTCCCATAAAAATATTTCATCATGAAATTTTATTAGGATTAACATTGCTTTTAAATAGCAGTGTTAGTTTAACACATTCCTCAAAGGCTTGCAATAAAATCTCGTTTTTATTGTCAAAATTCGCTCAATATTTTTTATATGACATGATTTTATGAATTTTTATAGAATATAAATATACTACAAAAAGAAATGGAGGAAAATATGAAAATATATAAAAAAGAGCTAATCTATAATGTTCCAGCACATAGAGGCTTGGTAAAAATAACCGATCATGTTCGTGAGGCGCTCAAAGAAAGTGAAATAAAAGAAGGATTAGCCTTAGTTAACACAATGAGCATAACCGCCAGCGTTTTTATAAACGACAATGAGCAAGGACTACATCACGACTGGGAAAAATGGTTAGAAAAGTTAGCGCCAGAATTTCCAAAAGAACAATATGAACACAACATCAAAGAGAACAACGCACACTCTCATTTAAAACGAGCTATTATGGGTAGAGAATGTGTTTGCGCAATTACAGACGGAAAGTTAGACTTTGGTGGATTTGAAGATATTTTTTACTACGAACTAGACGGGCAAAGAGATAAAAAAGTACTTGTAAAAATAATCGGGGAATAAAATCATACTAATGATATTTCTTGATTGAATAAATATTATGAAAGAATCTTATAGTCATACAAATAACGATTACAGACAATAAAGGCTCAATTAGATGAGCCTTTATTTTTATAGCCCTCATAAACTAACAAAAAAACACTTTACATGCTTTTAGGAATAGATTGACTTTATTCTGTTTTTGATATAGAATTTTATTGATATTTAAGAAGAAAATTTGATATCTGTTCTTCTTAAAATAATCAAGTAATTTTCCTTACAAAATATTTGATAAATGTTTAGGTTCTAATCTAATTTTGCATCTGTGGTGAAAAGGATATCACTGTGGTCTTCGGAACCACCGTTTCGGGTTCGAATCCTGACAGATGCACCAAAACTTAAAAGTTTTTTAAAGCAATCAACTTACGTCTGTTGCGGATCGGGGCTTACGCACTTCGACGCCCGTTGTTCACTAAAAACCTGCTACTAGCAACTTTTCTTACGTTGCAACTCTGACAGATGCACCAAGCTTCTTATGTCATTCAATTATTTACGTATTACAATCTCTCCGCACCCGTTTCTCATTGGAGTATCTAATTCTATTTGAGCATTTTCTCTTTTTATAGAAAGCATATAAATAGAATATTTAAAAATGCCCTTAAAAAACTTTTCATAAAAAATACAGAATTCTTTCAAAAATTCTGTATTTTTTATAATCTTGTAACTATCTTCGTTGTTTTTGTAAAACCCTCAAAGAAAGATAACTTTAATCTGCTTTTTTATTTTTTTTGTTCTTTCTTTTTATAAGTGATAACAACCCAAAGACACTAGCCCAAATCGCACCTACCAGAAGTAAAGTGAAATTTGTTGTACCGGACATATATACATCATAATATGTGCTTGTAAGTGGAACTGGAATGCTTGCAGTTTGTATTGTAAATAAAGTACCACCAATGAAAATACCTACCATAGAAATACCTATTAGTATAACGCTAACGATTAAAACGATATTACTGCATTTTTCTTTCACAACCTTACACCAACTAAGAATACTAAAAATAATAAATAGGCAAACTGAAACTAATCCCGCTATTGTAAAAACTGTCACAAGTGTCGCGCCAATGGTACTAAACGTTTCATTTCCTAAGCTAAAAACGAGCGAGATTTCTTCTGGGAATACGCTAAATAACCCATATTCACCTGCTGTTTGATTTACAGATTCAAATATCCATAAATTTGTAAAAAATGCCAAAACATATGTAGCCAATCCTAAAAAAGCAAGTGTTCTAAAAACTGTTTGTGTTTTCATAATAATTCTCCTTGTCTTATTATACAACAGCCCTGTTTTAAAATCAAACTATTTCATATAAAAACTTTATCTACAGTGCTTTCCATAAAAAATATTTTAAATGTGTAGCACAATTTTATAATACTAATTATTTACCCTTTTTATAATTCTATTACTTAAATATAAATCAATAAATAATAATTGATTATAAAAAAATAAATAACCCATATTTTGGAACTTTTAAAACCGACAATGGAATTTAAACTATCAAACAACAGCCCTATCAACCGCGCAACGTGGAAATATACTAAACAAATCAATATGAACTCAACTCTTTAATTCAATTTAGATATTGATAAAAGACTTGCTAGATGTTATAATTAGTTATTATTACAATATATGGAGAACTTATGAATATTTATATGAGTGGCTGCACTCTTCCTGCTAAATTTGATAAAAAAGAATTAATACAAAAAATGACTTCTTGCATTGAACGTTACATGGATCTGTTTATAATGGATTCAAATCGTATAAACCCAGTTCCTGGGCCTAAAATAAAATTAATGCTTGATAAATTTAATGTTCCTTTTTTTGTTTTAGAACTTGATGCAACAGAATTAGGATTGAGAATAGCAAATTCCAAAGATTATGTAGAAAAAACATTAGTAGCTATAACGTTAAATAAGGAAGGAACAGACTTATTAACT
>Ga0265294_10009375_pt1 | contig 11296 bp, 10 predicted proteins | sample MunlanPumphouse3_FD_192504 | JGI IMG/M metagenome (GOLD analysis project Ga0265294, IMG submission 192504) | Groundwater microbial communities from a municipal landfill in Southern Ontario, Canada - Pumphouse #3 | ecosystem: Environmental > Aquatic > Deep subsurface > Groundwater | place...
TTGCTTTAAAATTACAATGGTGCTTAACGGCTGGAATATCGAGCACTGGATACATGATGTGTTTTTTGTAGATAAGGAAACGGGGCTAGAAAGGTTGCCTGACAATATCGACAAACTAGAAAGTGATGGTATAGATGAGTATTGTGACCCAAATTACATTGGGGACTATGGTAAAGGACTTTATTTAGCCACAACAAATTACTTAGTCAATGAGTTTCGTGATCCATTTTATGACTTATCGGCAAAAGAAATGAAAAAACGCTCTATTGATATTTACCTTGTAGAGTATCTAGGGTGTTGGGGCAACCCTCGTGGCGTGACTTACCCAGAGTTTACTGATAGTTTAGTCAAGCCACTTGGGGAGTTATTAAAACTTCCATTTATTGATTATGCGATAGGTATTGATACAGGGTTATCTAATGGCGAGGGGAACGTTATCCGCAAAAAAGATAAAGAACTCGTGAGAAGTGCGACTACTATGGTGCTAAAAGGAATTACGAAAGACTTTAAGGAACAAGTAGCGCTTGGAGAATACTATTGGACTAATGAAGGACAAGCCGTGCCAAAAACTGAACCTCAATTATATGAAGAAATGCTAGATGTAATTACGAAGTGGAAGGAAACATTTATAACTAGCCCTATTCTTATGAAAGGCGTTTGCTATGTAATGGTAGATTGTGCCGATATAGGTTTTAGACAAGGTCTAGAACTTGTAGCGCGAAAACGTGGGCTTATAAACATAAAGTTTATCGGCTCGACAAAGCACAAGATACAAACGCGTATCGACTATAACCGCTTACAAATGGCGTGGGGAGAATACCTTGTCGCTAACACTTGCCCTAATCTCGTGCGAGAAATTAAGGCGTGTAGAACTGGCGACAATGGCGCACCTAGACTAGACACTAACGACCACGCAATTAACGCGGACGAATACGCCTTCGCACCATTTATGTCTAAAATGTCTAGGTGGAAGACATTTAAAGAGCATTAACAACTAAAATGTTGTAAAATAGTAAAGGAGTAGATAAAATATAACTATGGATATTAAAAATTGGCTACGAAACAAACTCCAAAAATGGTTAGGCGGGGCTATTGAACTTCCTGACAACCCAAAATCTCAAAGATATACTTTTATCAATGATGATGAGGCAATTAGGGAACTCAACACTTATTCTTATTTTGTGTGGTATTCAGGAAGTAGCGACGAACTATTAAACTTCTATACTGATAATATGGTTCAAGGTTTCTACAAGAACCCTATTTATAATCGAAACAACAAAAACTATTTTTGGGCTTTATCCGTTAGTGAAGAAAAAATTAAACGCACTACGAGTGGAATTGCTAGGGCAATTACTGATACGCTTGTAAATGCTATTGGCTACCCAAAGATAAGCACAAAAAAACAATATGTTCTCGATACTATCTTAAATGATAATGATTTTAGAACAATGATGAACCAAAAACAAATGCCTTTTACACTTGTTGGCGGAACTGGGGCTTATAAAATTGATATTAACCTAGAATTATCTAAGCACCCTATCGTGTCCTATTATGATGCGACAAAGTGCGAGATTATAAAAGTAAAGGATAGGGTTGTGGCTATTGTATTTAAAGATTACTATACTTATGGGCAAAAAGAATACTTATTGCTCGATATTAGGCGTGTAGAAAATTATACTAGCATTGTTGAGTATGAACTTTACGAACTAAAAGAGTATTCAAGTGGTGTAAGAGAGCAAAATCAAGTGCCTTTAAGCACTTTGCCCGATTTAAAACGACTTAAAGCCTTTCAAATCAATGGCTACAACCACCTACTTGCCGTGCCAACAGAGTTCTTTTATGACGAACGAGGCTTTGGAAGAAGTATTTATGCGGGGAAAGTCGATTTATTTGATGACCTCGATCAATGTCTTTCACAAAGTGCTAACACCGTTAGAAAATCGACACCTATTGAATATTATCCTGATGACTTACTCGAAAGAGATAGTAAAGGTAACGCAAAAATACCTGCTCGATACGATAGAACTTATGTAAAAGGTCCTGTCAATAGAAACGGAGATGGAACGGAAGTCGGCGAAATCAAAACCACACAACCAGTTCTCAATTTTGAGCAATATAGTACGGAAGCAATTAGTATTGTGTCTATGATTTTAAATGGTGTCCTTTCCCCTGCTACTATGGGAATTGATGTTGCTAAGAAAGATAATAGCGACGCACAACGAGAAAAAGAAAAAGTTACGATTATGACCCGCAATAATATTATTGCCAAAGAGCAAAAGATTATTGCCGAACTTTGTAACATATTACTTGCCGTTCAAGAGTATATCGACTTCCCTAACAAGCCAAATTGGGAAGAAAATGACGTAACCGTTCAATTTTCTACCTTTGCGAACCCAAGTTTCGAGAATGAACTCGTAATTTTAGGACAAGCATTAAGTGGAAATGGTATTTCGCCAAAATTATATGTTGACAAACTTTATGGCGATACCCTAACAAATGATGAAAAGGCGTATGAAGAGAAATATATTGATGAAGCTCTACATAAACAACAAACGGCTTTTTCGCAAGTTGGTAGTGTAGCCACACAAAAAAGCGAACTAGAAAACACCTACGATAGTAATCGTAACGAAAATACGGATATGGATGGAAGTAGGGGTGTGGATGGTGGCGTAGCAAAATCTAATGTTGCAAATCAGCGTTAGACTACTTATAATTTAGGTATATAAACATATTTATTGTGTTTATCTATAAAAAAAGCACTTACGCTTTCTCGTGAGGTTTACCGAAAGGGAGATTAAAATGGAAGAAAATATTACAGGTGGTATTCCAACACCTAACGCAGAACCACAAGGAGAAAATGCTACTCCTACTCAACCAACTGCGACTACGAAAGTAGTACCAAATGCCGAGCCACAACAAAAAGCAAGTCCTGCCGAAAAAACATTTACCCAAGACGAGGTAAATAAAATAGTTTCGGGGCGAGTTAATGGGCTTTCCGAAAAAGCCACTAGTGAATTGCTAAAAGAGTTCGGTCTTGATAGCAAGGAACAACTCAAATCGGCAGTTGAAAACTCCAAAAAAGTTAGCGACTACGAGAAAACTATTGGCGAACAAAATACTAAATTAAAAGAGTATGAGTTCGTGGATATTTGTAACGAGAATAAGGTTAAAGCTGACTGTATTGACAAGGTAAAAATCTATCTTAAAGGCGCTGGTTTAGAACCAACTAGCGAAAATGTCGCAAATGTATTGTCTAACAACAAAGAATGGGTAAGAGAGCCTTTTAAAAGCGCTGTCCAACCACTCAATGTAGGTTCAAATCCTAGTCCACAAGGAAATGGAAAGAGCGACTTCGAGAAGGGTAGAGATTACTTCCCTTCATTAAGAAATAGCAAATGAGGTTAATTAAATGGCGTATGTAGGAAAAAAATTATATTCAATTTTACAAAGCAAAGCACAAGGTGGCGACAAAAAAGTCATGGCTCTTTTGAACCAACTCAATGAAATGCCACAAGAAGCAGCCGAAGCACAAATTAATATGATTATGAAAGGCGAGAAGAAGCCTATTGAAACTACGGACGAGCCAAGCGCTAAAAGTAGTGCCGACCCAACCGCCGATAAGGCGAGAGATTTAGTCGACACGGGAGAGTTTAGCGATTACGACCAAGCATATAATATGCTTACCAAACAAAGTATGCGCCAAAAACAAACTCAAAATGCTTTCGATCAATTGCCTGAAAGTTTTGAAAATGATGATATTCTTATCCAAACTATTGAAAATGCTGGTTTTGAAGTCAGTAAAGTAGATAAGGATGGTATTGTGGTTAAAATTAATGGCAACGAAGTTACAATTCCTATCGAGCGAGCAGGAGAGCAAATTAAATTGCGAAAGGGAATTAAATAATTATGGCAAATTTTAATGCTATTGAACTTATTACTAAGTTTAACGTAGAATATTTAGATGAGATTTTTAGAAAGGCGTCAGTTACAAACGTCTTTGAACGAGATGTAAGAGGTTTCGAGTTTATCGGTACTAGAAGTATCCGTATTCCATCAATTTTAATGGATGGTTTAAAAGATTATAGTAGAACCGCTGCTCAAAACCCAGATGGTGCTTATGTAGGATACGCACAAGGCTCTGTTACCGTTACTTTTGAAGAGTTTACTTTATCACAAGATAGAGGTACTCAATTTAGAATTGATAGTATGGATAACGAGGAAACTGCTGGTTTCACACTTGGCAATTTACTCGACCAATTCATTCGTACCCAAGTTGTTCCAGAAGTAGACGCATGGAGAATTAGTAAGATTATCGGTGCTGCTTTACCTGAATATACTGTCAGCAAAGATTATACCCAAGCAGCTAATATGAATGTCGCATTGACTGATATTGATAATGCTCTTGCTAAGTTAGGCGATGAAGAAGCACCAGAGGGAACTCTTGTTATGCTTTGCTCATATCCTTTCTTCAATGCTTTAAAGCATACAACTGAAATTACTCGTTATATTACACAAGGCGAGTTCCAAAATAACGCAGGAATTAGTTTCGAAGTTACCAAATATAATGGTATGCCTATCATTCCTGTACCAAAAGGAAGATTAATTAGTAAGATTAGTACTGCTAATGTTGTTAGTGGTTTCGTTCCAGCAGATGGCGCAAAAGATATTAACTGGTTAATTGCTTCTACCGAGAGTATTCTCCCAGTCAAGAAACACGAAATTAAGAATGTCTTTGGACCAAATGTTGTTCAAGATTTTGATGGCTACAAAGTAAACTATCGTTTATATCACGACTGCTTTGTTCCAAGAAATAAACGACCTGCTATTTATGTTTCACTTGCTACAAGCGACGCAACTGGCAATCGTGTTTTATCATTTGTTTCAACTGCTGCCGGCACTGCCACTAACCAAACTGTTATAAGTGGTGTCTATACTCGTGGTTATAACTATAAATCACTTGTATATAAGACTACTGATATGGATATTGGTGCTGATGGAACTAGCGGAACAGCATTTGCCGAAGGCGATATTTTAACCATTGCCGACGCAAGTGTTTATGTCTTTGCTCTTGATAGCGCAGGAAAGATTATTGCTAAGTCAGTTTCTACTGCTCTTAACAAACACGCTTAAAAAGTCTATTATAGTTTTGGTTTTCTATAATAGGAAACTCCTTTCTTACCACACTTACGCAAACGTAGGTGTGGTTTTTGTTTGTAATTAATATATTAATGTATTAAAATTACAATATAGAGGACTACAAAATGGCAAACATTATCAATTTAGAGCAACAACAAGTATCAAATGAAGAGTTTAAAGTATATAGTGGCAAGGACTTATCACTATATTTAACCGATAGCGATAACCCAAGCAATGAGGTAGAAGCCTTTTTATATCGAAAACAATTAAGTATTGATACCTTTATTAAAGCCAAAATGTTTAAACAAATATTATTTGACAAAATGACTGATGATCAAAAACTTCACTACAAAGTTGCCGTTATGGAACAAATCATTTACGAAATGCGAAATGGGGAAATAAGTAGTGATAGTGGATATGATGAAGAAGTAGGCGCAGTAGCCAACATTGACTATCTAACATACATTAGTGTCGCACCACTTTGTAAGCAAAACTTAGAGTGTGCGGGGCTTTGGTCTAGAAAAGTTAAGGGAACACGCGTCTTTGACGCAGGAGATATTTGGTAATATGGCACTCGACCTTTGGAAATCAAATCGCACCAACCATACAACGGCTTATCTTTATAAGCAAGTAAATGGTAGCGAATTAAAGCACGAAGAACGCCCAACAAGTATTTTTAGAGTGCGAGAAATCAAAGATAGAGATAATAACGATATTAATAGTGGTGGTTTTTATAAATCAAGTAAGGACATTATAATGCTCGAAACTAGCGACAAGGTAAATATGAGCCGAAATGATTATGTAAAGTATTTAGGGAATATGTATATTGTGGTTGATGTAAAAACTCGTGTAGATAACCAACAAATGATGGTTAATAATAAAAATATGTCGCGAAAGACAACTTTTATGATACGAGGAACGATTAAATGAGCAACATAGCAAAAGAGATACTTGCTAATATTCAAAAAGGGCAAATACGCACTCTTACGGGGAAAATAGAGCAACAAGTGAAAGAACTTTGCCCTATTCGTAGCGGAAATATGCTTAACCACATTAAAACAGCTGTATCACCACAAAGCGAAACGGGAACGATACTAATTCGTGCCTATAAGTATGATGAGAATATCTATAATTATTCATTAAAAAGAGAAAATTACTACTTTAAAAAGCATAGCCACAAATACATTATGGCTAATCTAGAAAGTTCGCGCTACCGCTTTAATACCTATTATGGCACGGGTGTAGGGCTTGATAGAAAATATTATCCTCGTGGTGTGGTTAATAGAATTAAAGGTGTGTCGCCACATAGCGATTTTAACTATGCGAGCCACACAAACGACGCGAGAACACGAAACAAAGGTTGGGTTTATTTAGCACTACGAGTAGCAATAAATGACTTTTGTAGTAGTTATGATGGGAGCATAGAGCAATGGAACTTACACTAACAGAAACAATATTAAAAGTCTTAAAAGCACAATTTAATAAAACTTGTGCCGATTTAAGCATCACAAATTATGAGATTTTTGATGAGCAAGAGTTTGCTAATAAGGAAGTAGAAGAAGATAAGATATATATTATCCTTACAGCTAAACCTGGCACTGATTTTTATAAATCTAGTGTCGTTCCTGTCGATATTAATATCGTAAGTGAGCAAAATACCTTACAAGTAGCAAAACAACTTGCCGACTTCTTTGGCACGGAGTGGACGCTCGAAGATACTTTAATCGGTATTACAAACGCCTACATACAACAAGCATACACAACGCCAACCGTTCAAACAAACTTTGAAGAAATTGATAATGGTTATCGCTCAATAGTTTCTTTTACAGGCACTTTTGTTATTGCTTATAACATATTAAGTATCAACTCAATATTAATTGATGGTGTAGAAGTAAAAGTAACAGGACTTTCTATGACTTTTACGAATAGTCCTGATCCACAACCTTTCTATACTAGCAAGACAAGAGTAAAAACGATCAACAAGTTTGGCTCTTTTAGCATCAATATAACAGTCGAAACAATAGATAGTGCTTTTATGAATAAAGTAAATAGTATTACATTAGGCGACGCGACAATTAATAATGGTTTCTTATTTGCTTTTTCGCTTGGCACACAAAGTTTATTAGATGGAAACTTAAAACTCATAGATTGGCACTTTACCCAAAATAAAGGGGAGATACCACAAGCCACTATGACTTTTTCGAGGTAAAATTATGGCACAAGGCGACATTACAATTAGAATTAAAAGTGGTGGAACAGGAACTATTGGGAAAACTGCGATTAATAGTGAAACGGGAAAAACCGAAACACAAACCGCAAATATCCCACAAGTTAATGCTTCTAACATAGTAAAACTTGCTACGGCCCGTAGCACTATTAGTTATGTAAAAAACCTTGTAGTCGATAGTGCGGAGTATGCGATTAATCGAAACTTCCAACTCACTGATGATTATATAGGCAAAAGAAATGTTAGCATTGCTTTAAATATGGTTCATCGTTCAACACAACTTGGCATGTCAATAGCAACAGGCTTTATGATAGGTGGTCCAGTTGGGGCGGTGGCTATGGGAACACTAAATATTGCTAGTCAAAGTTTAGGGGTATTTAAGGCTATCGACCAACAAAACATAAAATTAGCACAACTTGATGAGCAATTAGGTTTTACTCGTGAAAGAGCTGGATATTCTTTAACTGATGGTAGTGTGGGGAGGAACTTATAATGAGATTACAATGCGTTTTTAGTAGCGACATCGATAAAACTTATGATATTGCTATTGGCTCTACAATTACCGACTGCTTTAACGAAGAACTCGATAGCGCAAAAATTATAATTACACATATACCAAAGGCAAATAGGCTTACAAACCTAAAATGCTATGAGTATGTTTATATTTATGACCTTGATAGTGGGTTTAATAGATATTTTCTTGTGGATAATTATGTCGAGAATATTCAAAATGTTTACGAGTTATATTACGAGTATACTATCTCGCTTATGAGCGAAACGAAAATGCTCGAAAAGATACAATTACCAAACCGTGTAATTACGCACTCACTTGTAAGTGGGCAAAAGACAGTTCGTGAGATACTTTATGAGTTTTGCTCTTTGTATATTCCAAAAATTAAGTTTACTGACGATAAGGAAACATGGCAATATAAATATATCTTTGATTTTAGCGCCCTAGCAGACGCTACAAGCGATATTTATAGTAAGTTCGATATTTTATGCCCTGATATGAGTTTTAGTCAACCAACGCTTAAAAAGGCTATTACACAACTTATGGAAGTTGTAGGTTGTATCCCTATTATCACAAATAGAAAATTATCATATTTAGATTTAAGAGCCACACCTACTACTTTTAATACTGCGAACACAAATTATATTGCTCGTTCTCTTTCTAGTGATAGCGTGGTAAATACTCTTACTAATATGGGCGACAATATACTTGATAATAAAAATGAAATTATTAGCGAAGTTTTAGGGTTTAGAGATAAGGATAATGTCTATTTAAAGCAAGAAGAAAACCTTAACCTTGAAACGAGCAAACCTATTTATGAAGTTTATGATTTTGTGGTTTGTGGTTATATAAAAAGGCTTATAAACCTAAAAAACGATGATAATCATACGGTTAATATTGGTATAGTTATTGGTGATCCTGATGCTAGTTTTACACTAAGATATGTAGATAGTGTAAGCACTAAACTTTATAATACACAAATTGTTTTCGCAAAAATAAATAATTATACGAGCAAACTTGAAGAAGTAAGCAGATTAAATGTTGGAACGCTATCTACCGAAACTAAAACATATTCATACACAATTCCAAGCGGTGCGACTATTGCTATTATTTATGGCTACACAAGTAGCACTTCTACCGACTATCAATACTTGTGTTATTGTAATTCTTATATATCCGATACTAATAACAACGCTGATTTAGCAGGAACGGAAGTATGGCAATATGCTTATTATGAAAAAGACATTACACCTTTAATTGTAGAACAAAGCAAGCGAAACGCTCTTGAAACTGATTTTACAAAAATGCCAAGCGCTACTAGTATTGATGATTTAGCAAAATATTATTATGCTACTGTTGGCTACTCAATAGGCACAAAAAAAATAAGTGGTTTTAGTAGCACATATACACAGTCCTATGGTTTTTGGAACGAAACATATACTTATATTGAAAATATTTGGAACGCTATTCTAAAAATTGATAAACTTGGCGACAAAACAACTTTACAAGATATTGCCGACGCTTATTTACTTGTTGATGTTGGCTTGATAGTTAAAATAGCCACACCTACTATTTATAGCCCATTAGGTAGCAATTCACTTTTTACTAGTCTTTTCTTTAATATTAAATATCGCCCACTTAATAGCCTTAACATTAAGTATTTTAAGGAAGATATTGATATTAATACGCCTATTGAACAATTAGACACACAAGAAACGAGTATTCCTAGTTTTGATGATATGGCTAATAGAGAAATTGACAAAGCAAATCGTTTAGGCAATGATACTTACCAAATATCACAAAGATTATCTAATATTAGTGAGTTAAACCCACTTAATAGTCTTTACGATACTGATAAGATAGTTTATAAGCGTGAAATAGCAATTTATAATGATTTTATTCAAGTATCTTATACGGCTAGTAAAGATTATGTGCTTAAAAATTACTTTACGAGCATACAAACTAAATATCGTGCCTACGAGTATGTAGATTATAATAAGAGCACCATTCGCAAAGAAAATAAAGTTATATTTGTGTCTATTGATGATTACTACTTTAATGGCGACGATAATATTTGGGTAGGCTCGCAATACTATTACAACGATCATAACGAACTAAGTATGTTTTTAAGTGGAGCATTAAAGAAAACTGATACGCAAAATAATTTAATATACTTTATGTTCTCACAAGACGCATTAGGGCAAATGCCTTTTAAGAACGAACTTAGTAGTATTGTGGCTAAAAATATTCTTGCTTTTAACTACCAAGATATAGATAACGCTAGTGCTGGAACTTATATTAAAGTTCTTACAGCTCAAAATGGTGGCTTGCCACAAAGTTGGCTAATGTTCCCAACGAGTTATTACACTACAAAACAAATAGGCTTAATTGGGCAAGTAGATTTTGTTTCTACAAAACCATATTTTGTTGATGCTTCAACTGTTGATAACGAACTTGAAAAAGTCTATCACGAGCCAAGAGTTCCATTATCGGTTTTTAACCCACCACGAAACGAAACGCCAAATATTTGGCTTGTGGATAAAAATACAGGAAGTTTTGGCTACACTGATTATAAAGACTATGGAGAGATTATGAATAGGACTTTGGAGTTTGTGTTTTACACAACAAGCCCAGACATTGAGTGGCGACAAAAGTTTATCGAACTTTGTGAGTTCTATGATTACGAAACACTTAATACAAATAATCGTATGATATTGAGCGCTACTGATATTGAGATGAGCGACAATGCTAAATTAACTACAAGTGTAAATGTCTTAGCCTATAATGAAAACTATATAAGTCTTGATACAAGTAATACCAAAGCACCTTGTATTAGGGTTCATTGGGGCGCAATAGACGCACAATACAACTATATTGAAGTTATTAATGTTAGTGAAAATAATTATTATGATGTTATAAAGTTCCATAGACCAAAGACCACGACAATTAGCGACACTAAATATTATGTTTCGCTAAATGATAATAAAACTAATAAGATTTACTTAGAAGATGATAATACAGGCCTATGGTTTGGCGATTATACTATAACTAAAAATAGTAGTACAAGAATAGTTGGCACAGATAGCAAAGAGTTTAGAGTGAGCCTAGTTTATTTTAGTGAAAGTAGTGAATATTTGAGCGATTTCGAAGTTAGCAAAGTGTATTTCAGCGAGGAGGTTGAAACAGTATGAGCAAGAAGTATAGTTTATATGTAAATAACGACAACTTATATGGGTGTAGTGGCACTTATAAGGTTATGGATGGGAAAGGCACGGTCATTACTGACACTACCGCATTAACCCTTGATGCAAGCGGTAAAACAAAAATCGGCGAACAAACAGTCGCCGATACCGAAGTTGCTTATTGGGGTGGAACTAAGTTTACCTTTACAAGTGTTGGTGCGCCTACAAGCGTAAGTGGAG
>Ga0265294_10009376_pt1 | contig 11296 bp, 9 predicted proteins | sample MunlanPumphouse3_FD_192504 | JGI IMG/M metagenome (GOLD analysis project Ga0265294, IMG submission 192504) | Groundwater microbial communities from a municipal landfill in Southern Ontario, Canada - Pumphouse #3 | ecosystem: Environmental > Aquatic > Deep subsurface > Groundwater | place...
ACCGTTGTCCTTCAAAATTTGAAGTTCACGACTAAGATTGGTCACAGTAGCAATATTAACATATCTAGCTGCTCCAGAAGAAATCCTTAAAACTGTTTCATTTACACTGGCACTTCTTTTTTGTCCAGTTATTACCAAATTTACATTAAAAAGGTCACAACTTCTTAAAATTGCCCCAAGATTATGTGGATCGGTAATGCTATCTAAAACTAAAACTAAAGCACCCTCGCCATCTTTTAAACTATCACAAAATTCTTTTACCCCTACACCAGAAAGAACTGAAACAGCATCTCTAGCAGGACCAGCAAGAACTAAAACTGCCTTTTTGGCATTTTCTTTTCCTGGAAAGTTTTTTTCCATTTCAACTTGACTTAATTTTTTTACAAGGGTTTTCCCATTGGATTTAGCTAAAAATACAAGCTTATCATTACGTTTTTCCCCACCTCTACATACATAAAGGGTAGAACCATTACCAGCTGTTTTCAAAGCTTCTTCAATTGCATGGAATCCTATTACTTTTGCTCCCATAATTACCCCTCTTCAAAAGGTACAGGAGTTGGTTTTTCATTTTCGCCCATAACATTTGAAATTTCCTTCAATAGTTCTTTTGCTTTAACACTTAAATGCTTTGGAGTTTCAACGATGAAACGAACATACATATCACCTCGTGAATTTCCAAACATATTGGTTCTACCATAATGAGGCATTCCTTTTTGTTTGACTCTTAGCATTTTGCCATTTTGCATTCCAGATGGTACATTAAGCTTTACACTTTGACCTTCAATTGTATTTACGTAAACATCCAAACCAAGGGCTGCCTGAGTAAAAGAAATTGGAAGTTGAACATATAAATCATCCCCTTGACGAACAAAATATCTATGAGGTTTTATATTAACTCGTAAATATAAATCTCCTGAAGGAGCTCCATTTTTTCCGGAATTTCCCATACCTCTAAGTATTACATCTGTCCCAGAAGGAATTCCAGCACGAATTGTTACATTAAGTTTCTGTTGTTTTTTCATTAAACCTGTCCCATGACAATCAGGACAAGGATTTTCAATTACATATCCAGAACCTTGACAATTAGGACATGTTTTTTGAACTGTAAAAAAGCCACTACTTTGACGAATTTGACCTGCTCCATTACAAACAGGACAAGTTCTTTTTGAAGTTTTTCCACCTTTGCTTCCAGTCCCATTACAGGTTGTACAGGAAACTTTGCGTGAATAAACCACTTCTCGTTTGAAGTCAGAAACTAAATCTTCTAATTCGACTTCTATAGGGAAACGAAAACTTTGTCCCTTATTAGATTGTTGTTGATAAGTACCTCCGAAACCGGAAGAGTGCCCCCCTCCAAATCCAAATATACTGCCAAACAAATCTTCAAAACCAGAACCTGAGAAGATATCACCAAAATCACGGTAAACATTGGAATAATTTCCAGCTCCTCCCATTCCTTCAACACCAGCAAAACCATACTGATCATAGGCTTGACGTTTCTTTTCATCGCTTAGAATTTCATAGGCCTCTGTAGCTTCTTTAAATTTTTCTTCTGCTTCTTTGTTCCCCGGATTTTTGTCCGGATGATAGGTTATAGCCAGCTTTCTGTAGGCTTTTTTAATTTCGTCTGCTGATGAAGTCTTTGCCACACCTAATATTTCATAATAATCTTTCTTCGCCACAATTCTATTCCTTAATGAAAAAGTTACCGGCCATTTCTGACCGGCATGGTAAAACTTTTACCTATTTTAGTCTACTACTTCGTAATCAGCATCATCTACATTGGGGTTGCTTTTAGGCTGTTCACTCTTGGTTTCTGCTTGTGCTTCAGGTCCTGCTTGTGCTCCCGCACCAGAATTCTGAGCCTGTGCATTCTTGTAAACTTCTTCACCAAGTTTATATGAAGCTTGTTTCAAAGCTTCTGTTTTTGTCTTTAATTCCTCTGCAGGTGTATCCTTAGATGCTACAGCAGCTTTCAAATCGGACAATGAAGATTCTATTTTAGCTTTGTCTTCTCCACCAATTTTATCGCCATAATCCTTCATAGCTTTCTCAGTTTCATAAACAGTTGCATCAGCTTGGTTTCTTGCATCAATCTTAGCTCTTTCATTTTTATCTTCTTCTGCATGAATTTCTGCATCTTTAACCATTTTATCAATATCAGAATCCTTCAAACCGGAGGAAGCCTCAATCTTAATACTCTGTTCTTTTCCAGTTCCTAAATCTTTTGCAGATACATGAACTATACCATTGGCATCAATATCAAAAGAAACTTCAATCTGAGGAACTCCTCTTGGTGCTGAAGGTATACCAACAAGATCAAAATTACCTAAAGTTCTATTCTGACTTGCCATTTCTCTTTCACCCTGAAGTACATGAATACTTACTGCAGTCTGTCCATCAGCCGCTGTTGAGAATACCTGACTCTTTCTTGTAGGAATTGTTGTATTTCTTTCAATTAGTTTAGTATTCACACCACCAAGAGTTTCAATTCCTAATGATAGAGGAGTAACATCTAGCAAAAGAATATCTTTTACATCACCACCAAGAATACCACCTTGAATTGAAGCACCCATTGCAACTACTTCGTCTGGGTTAACACTCTTATTTGGTTCTTTGTTGAAGATGTTCTTTACCATTGCCTGAACTGCAGGAGTTCGAGTTGAACCACCAACAAGAATAACCTCGTCAATATCAGCAGCGGTCAAATTAGCATCTTTTAAAGCATTCAAACAAGGAGTTTTTGTTCTTTCAATTAAATCTCCAACTAACTGTTCAAATTTTGCTCTTGTCAAAGTCATTTGAAGGTGTTTAGGTCCCGTTGCATCAGCTGTAATAAATGGAATGTTAATATCTGTTGAAGTTGAAGAAGAAAGCTCAATTTTTGCTTTTTCTGCAGATTCTTTCAATCTCTGTAATGCCATTTTGTCTTTTTTAAGATCAATTCCTGTCTCAGATTTAAAACTATTTGCCATCCATTCAATAATTCTCTGATCGAAGTTATCTCCACCAAGGTGTGTATCACCATTAGTTGATTTTACTTCAAAAACTCCATCACCAAGTTCCAAGATTGAAATATCAAAAGTACCACCACCAAAATCGTAAACGGCAATTTTCTCATCTTTTGAAGTATCTTTACCAAAACCATAAGCTAAAGCAGCTGCGGTTGGTTCATTTACAATACGTTTTACTTCCAAACCTGCAATTTTACCTGCATCTTTGGTCGCCTGTCTTTGAGCATCATTAAAATATGCTGGAACTGTAATAACAGCTTCGGTTACTTTTTCACCAAGATAGTCTTCAGCTGTTTGTTTCATCTTCTGAAGAATTGCTGCTGAAATTTCCTCTGGACTATACTGTTTATCTCTTATTGAAAGTCTAATTGCATCATTAGGTCCTGATACTACTTTGTAGGGAATCATGCTAAGTTCGTTTGGAACTTCATGATATTTTCTTCCCATGAAACGTTTTATAGAAAACACAGTATTCTCTGCGTTAGTTACAATCTGATTTTTTGCAGGTTGACCTACTAGGCGTTCGCCCTTTTGAGTAAACCCTACAATAGAAGGTGTAGTTCTCTGCCCTTCACTATTTGAAATTACTGAAGGTTCATTACCTTCCATAACGGAAACACAACTATTTGTTGTTCCTAAATCAATTCCAATTATCTTTCCCATTTTTTTATCTCCTAAAGAATTTTCTCTTCATTTTTCTTTTATAATTTAATCAAACTAAATCAAAACGTCAAACTTTTGGTTTAACAACTTTTACTTTTGCAGGCTTTATAACACGGTCATGCAATTTATACCCTTTATCGAATTCCTGCAAAACTGTTTCAACTTCCACATTTTCATCCTCATCTACCATACATGCTTCATGTATAGAAGGATCAAACTCTTTTCCAACAGATTCAATCACAGTTAAACCATATTTTTTAAGAGTGGAAAGAAGTTGACTCTTTACCATTGAAACACCTTCAATTAAAGCTTTAACATCTTGTGTTGAATCAGCACTCAAAAGGGCTCTGTCAAGATTGTCAACTGGAACAAGAAGTTCTTCTACCAATTTGGTATTTGCAAATTTTATTGCATCTTCTTTTTCCCTAACTAACCGCTTTCTTGTATTTTCCAAATCAGCATGAGAAATAAGTCTCTTTTTTTCAGATTCTTGAAGTTGATCTTTTAGAGTCTTAATTTGCTCACTAAGTTCCTCCTCAATTGCTAGAAAAACTTCTTTCTCAGAACTTTCAGTTTTTTTTGGAGTTTTTTTATTGTTTTTTGATGCTTCTTTTTTTTCTTTTACGTTTTTTTCAACGTCTTTCTTTTCATTTTCTTGATTCTCATCTAACGTATTATTTTCCATTACCTATCCTACTAATCCTTTTTTAAGAATTTATAAAACAAAGATAAGCAATAGATGAATTAATCGTCAAGCAGAAAAGTGTTTTTTTATTGTTTTTTTCAGTCAAGAGGAAAATCTTCTTCAACCTCAGTTTCTTCAAGATTTTCTTCTGCCTTTTTAGTCATCTCTTCAGTATCGATAATAGGTGGTTCTTCTTCTTGTTTTCTTTGAATCTCAAGATCAATATCTTCTGGCCCCATACCCTTTAGAATTAAGGAATCAAGAAGGTCTTTCTCTTCTTTTAAAGCTTTAAGCTGTTTTGACAAATCTTGTTTTTCATTTTGAAGTTTTCTAAGCTCAGTCTGTTCGTTGGCAAGCATAGCATAGCGGTCAGCACATTCAACTAATATTGGACCGGCTTTATCAGTCAAATAAAGGGTAGCCTCTTGAGTTAACTTTATTTGTTTTTCCAAATTTAACATATATGTTTGAAAAGCAACGCTTATTTTATCAAAAGAAATGTTTAGTTTATCTAAATTATTTTTCAAAATTTCATTTGACATTTCCTGCTGTTTGGTTAACACCATTTCTGCGTTTTCATCTAATTGCTTATTAAGCAAGTTAAACATTTCATCTAGTTTTGTAGCCTTAACTTCAATTTTATCTATTTTATTTTCCACTACTTCAAGAGCTTCTGCTTTAACTTTTATAAGATCAGTTTCTTTTTCAACTTTTACCGTCATTTGAGAAAGTCGATTCAAAGCTTCATGATAAGTTACCATTGCCTCTTGGAGTTTTACAAAATCACTATTATAGGATTGTATTTCTGTTAGTTGAGTTTTTATTTCTTTCATCATTTCAAAAGTTTGATTAGAGACTTCAATAAACCTAGAATCTATTTCTTTTTTCTTCTGGTCGAGTACTGCCCCATAATTTTCAACTTCTGATCTATATTTTTCAGCAACAGTTTTCAATCTTGAAAGTTTGATATCTTTATGAATTTTATAATAAATCACCATCATAATTATCAAAGTGATAATAAAAAAACCGGAACATATGATTATATTTTCCAAACTACTCATTTTCATCCTCCAAAACTGTCTGCAACCAAAGTGAAAAGTCTTTCCAATTTTTATAAACTTTATAGGCTTTCGGATATGTTTTTTGCTTTCTAGAAATCAATACAGATGAAAAACCAAAATCAAAGGAACCTACACAATCCTTTAAGTAGCTATCACCTACATACAACACTTCCGATTTCTTAAATTCTGAAAGGGGTGAATTTTTATATAAATATTCAAAACATCTTCTATCAGGTTTTAAAAAACCAGCATCCTTACTTGAAAAAACATACTTTATCTTATCATCGATTCCTAAAGCCTTCAATTTATTTTCTACTGGAAAATCTGAAAAAACTGCAATAGGTATTTTTTTCTTTTCTAAAAATTCCAAAACGGCTTTAACTTCTTTATAAGGTTTTATATTCAAAAACTGTTTGGCATATTTTTTATATATCTTATTTTCAAGCTCTTCCTTCTTTCTCGAAATACTTTTCAAAGTCCCTATTTCAATTTCTGGAGCAAGCAATTTTTTCTCTTCTCCAGACAATACTAAGGCTTCCTTACTAATAAGATCTAAGGTAGTGTTATAATTTTTATTTTTTTGCAAAACTCTTATTCGTTTCCTCATTTTCCCATAAGCAATGGAAAAGAAAGGATTCAGCAGAGAACTTAATATTAGATTTCTTGTCATAATCCTTTTCGGGTATAAAGTTCCATCAATATCAAATCCTACTGCCTTGAATGCCATTATTTATTCCTCTGGTTCTTTGGAGGTCTTGAAGCAACCTTTTTAGCCGAAGCTTTGGCTATGAACTTTTGCTTTGCTCCAGGTTTTTTTGGTTTGGCTTTTGCTTTTGCCCTGCCCGAAGTTGGTTTTACAATTTTCTTGAATTTTCTTTCTACAGGAGGGGTATCATCATTTCTTTTTTTCGAAAGTTTTGGTCCCAAAGTATTTTTACTTTCATTCCGTTTTCTTTCTCTTAATTCAATAGCAATTGGTACATTCGTAAATCCAAGATCTCTTCTTATACAATTTGTAAGATAACTTTCGTAGGTAGTTGGAAAATCTTTTAACTTATTTACAAAAAATAGAAACCTTGTAGGAGGAGCACTAATTTGAGTCCCATAATAAACTTTGAAATGGCCATGCTTTCCACGTGGAGGTTCATAGGCATCTGACCAATTTGCTAGGGAATTATTTAAAGTTGAAGTATCCACTCTTTTATTGAGAACTTTTATAACTTTTTGTATTTCTTTCAATAAATCTTCAATGCCTTCTCCAGTTACTGCTGAAATCCCAACAATTGGAGCAAAACTCAAAATTGGAAAGAAAAACCTTACACGATCTTGAATCGCTTCAAATTCATTTGCAATTCCTTTAAGAAGGTCAATTTTATTAAGTACTAAAATTATTCCCTTTCCTTTTCTAACTATTAGTTGGGCTATTTTTTTATCCTGTTCCACAAGACCAAGACTTGCATCAATCATAAGCAAAACTACATCTGCTTCATCAATCGTTTTTATAGCACGGTTTACTGAGTAATACTCAACATCTTCTCCAACTTTTTGCTTTCTTCTGATACCTGCTGTATCCAAGATTGTATATCTTGAATTTTTATAAGTAAAACCACCTTTTACAACATCTCTTGTCGTTCCTGGAATATCACTTACAATTGAAATATCAGTGCCAGTCATTAAATTGGTAAGGGTACTTTTACCTGTATTAGGTTTCCCTAAAACTGCAACTTTTATACTATTTTCTTCTTCAATTTCAATATCACTATCTTCAAGATTTAACATTCCTGACAAAGTGTCTTCCAATTCATATATTCCAATTCCATGAGCTGAAGAAATCCCTAAAACCCGTTGAAATCCATAAGAAAAATAATTCCAAATAAGATCTTCACGAGTAAAATCATCTATTTTGTTTACAGCAAGTATTATTTTATCTGAGTAAGGTCTAAGGCTTTCCATCAAAGTAAAATCCTCACTTGTGACTTCCTTACAATCCATCAAAAAAATAATTGCATCGCTTATATCTAAAAGACTTAGGCTCTTTTTACTGACTAAATCATCAAGCCCTTCTCTTATAACTTTTATTCCGCCACTGTCAATCAAACGTACTACATGGTTATTTAAAACCCAGTTTTCTTCAAGAAGATCTCGAGTTACTCCACTAGTGGGATCTGTTATAGCTCGTCTTTTTCCAACCAATCTGTTGAACAAGGTTGATTTTCCGACGTTAGGTCTTCCTATTATTGCTATTATTGGTATATCATTCATCTATTATTTCCTTTTACTTACCTGTCAACTTATATACTTTATTCTATAAATTGTAAAGTTTTATAACAACTACTATCATCAAAATTCTTAAGTCAGGGTTGTTTATCAATCCTTGCCTTTTATCAGATAAAGATATATTAATAAAGAATGTTCAACAAGTACAATAAAAATAATAAAAATAAAACTTCTTGGTTATTTTGGATTATTCTTTGGCTTACTTTTACTTTTATTGTTTTTTTAATTTCTTTACCTAAAATCAAACAATCAATTATTGATTCCAACATTATGAGCTTAATGGAAAATTATAAAAATCAGGAAAAACCTTCAAAAACAAGAGAAATAACTCTCTTTTATATTCAAAAAACAGAAGGTTCTTTGATTTTACAACCAGTCTTTACAAATATTCCTAAATACGGTGGTTCAACCTACCAAGATGCTATTGAAGCACTTATTGCTGGGCCTTCTTCTGAGTTAGAAAAGGAAGGTTTTATTTCCTTGTTTCCTTCTAAAACTACTTTAATAGGTTCCACCTTATCAGATGGAATTTATTTCATTGATTTATCCAAGCAATTTGATAAACTTAACAATGCTAATAGAGCTTTATGTATTTCTCAAATTGAAAAAACTATAAAATTAATTAATTCAGATATTCAAGATATAAGAATCAGTGTAAAATAGCTTTTTCTAACATCTCTTCCTTTTTTATACCTTGAGAATGTGAAAGAAGGGCTAGAAATTCGGTATTACCTTTTCTTCCTTTTATTGGAGAACATACCAGATTAAGAATATTAACATTTTCATTTTTTAGATTATCCCAAACTTGACTTAGTATCTGAAGCATAAGTTTTTCATCTTCTATTACTCCATTGAAATCTAATTGCCACCTTGAAACTTCAAATTGAGGCTTAATCAGGGCAACCATCCAATCTTCCTTACAAAGGCCTAAAATATGGCCAGCAGCACCTTTTATAGATCTAAAGGATAAATCTGCTGTTCCTGCGTCAGCTTCTGGTTTGAGGGTCTCTACTCCCATTATGTTCTGTCTTTCATGAACCACTACTTTGCTATTTGACCTAAGGCTATAAGAGAGTTGATTATATCCCACATCAACACTATGGACCTTTGAAGCTCCATGTTGTAATAGACAATCAGTAAAACCTCCAGTAGAAGAACCTGCATCCAACATAACTAGTCCCTTTACATCAAGTTTGAACTCTTTAAGGGCATGTTCTAATTTGAAACCACCCCGAGATACAAATTTTGGGAAAACTAGTTGAACATCCAACTCTTCACAAACCTTCATTTGAGGGTCCGTTACCAGTTCATTTCCAATTATGACATTCTTACAAACAAAAAAGGCTTTTAGCCTTTCATTGTCGTAATGAGAATATTTCTTTTGTAACACTTTAATAGCAGAAATTTTTTTGGTCATTTAAAACCCAAACTCTTGATTTATCACTTCAATCTTTTCAGCATTTCCGTTATCAGCGTTTATTGTAATACATACACCTCTAATGGCTGCTTTTCCCTCTTTAACCACTGGTTTGAAGGGCATTTGAAGTAATTGTTTTCTTATAGAAGTTGAAGGTTGAGAACCGATAACACTGTCAATAGGTCCGCACATTCCAAGATCAGTAATATAAGCCGTCTTTCCTGGAAGAATTTTTGCATCTGCAGTTTGAACATGTGTATGAGTTCCAACTACAGCACTGACTTTTCCATCCAACCAAAACCCAAGGGCTTCTTTCTCTTGATTACTTTCAGCATGAAAATCAACTAAAATTGCATTGGTTTTGCTTTTAATCTTTTCTATAATTCCATTTGCTGCTCTAAAGGGGCAATCAAGAGGTATCATGCTGTATCTTCCTTGAAGATTAATAACTCCTATCCCATTTACTATTGTATAACCATGTCCTGCAACAGAGGGTGGATAATTGGCTGGACGAAGTAGATTTGGTTCTTTATCTAAGGAACTCATGAGATCTTCTTGTTGCCAAATATGATTTCCACTTGTAATAACATCTACTCCAGAATCAAAAAATCTTCTCATTTGACTATAAGCCAGACCAAAGCCATTATCAGCAGCGTTTTCACCGTTGACAACAACAATGTCTGTCTTATAAGTTTTAATTAATTGGGGTAATCCCATAAAAAGAGCTCTACATCCAGGATTTCCATAGACGTCTCCTAAAAGTAAAGCCTTTATTTGTTTTTTACCGGGCATATTCTATCGCACGTGTTTCTCGGATGATAGTAACTTTGATTCTACCAGGATACCGCAACTCAGCTTCAATCCTTGTCGCAACACCTTTGGCAATTTCTTTAGCTCTTTCATCTGTAACATTATCACTATTTACCAGAATTCTTAATTCTCTTCCAGCTTGAATGGCGAAAGCCTTTTCAACACCTTCGAAAGATTCAGCAATCTTTTCAAGATTTTCCAAACGTTTAATATAGTTATCAAGAGTTTCTCTTCTTGCCCCAGGTCTTGCTGCACTGATAGCATCTGCAATTTGGACAATAATGCTTTCTATACAAATCGGTTCCACATCGTTATGGTGTGCAAGTATAGCGTTGACAATTTTTGGATCTTCTCCAAGTCGTTTAGCTAAATCTCCCCCAATTTCGGCATGGTTAGCATCACTTTCAGTCTCAATACCCTTTCCAATATCATGAAGCAATCCAGCTCTTTTGGCTATTTCAACATCTGCACCAACTTCACTTGCAATCATTCCAGAAATTACTGCTACTTCTCTTGAGTGTATCAAAACACTTTGTCCATAACTGGTCCTGAAATATAATCTACCAAGAGATTTTATCATTTCCTGACTCATATTATGAATTCCCATGTCAAATACTAGCTTTTCACCTTCTTCAACAGTAACCTTTGCAATTTCTTTTCTAACCTTATTTACAACTTCTTCAATTCTCGCAGGATGGATTCGTCCATCTTGGACAAGTCTTTCCAGGGCAACTCTAGCTACTTCTTTTCTAATTGGATCAAAACAAGAAATAACCACGGCCTCTGGAGTATCATCAATAATGATGTCAACCCCAGTCAAGGTTTCAAGAGTTCTAATATTTCTTCCTTCACGACCAATAATTCTTCCTTTCATTTCGTCACTTGGAAGACTTACTGAGCTGACTGTAATTTCATTGCTTACCTCAGTAGCAAGCCTTTGAATTGTAGTTATGATGATATCACGTGCTTTTTTATCAGCCTGGGCCATAGTTTCCTGCTCCATTTTGTTTAAAACAATTTGGGCGTCATGTTTGGCCTCATTCTGCATTGCATCAATGATAATTTGTTTTGCTTCTTCTTTTGAGAGCGATGCAATTTCTGAAATCCTTTTTTCAAGATTTTCTTGCTCACCTTCAATTTCTTTTTTTCTTTGTATTAAATTTTCTTCTTTATCCTGCTGTTGTTTTTTTGCCTTTTCTAAATCAGACTGTTTTTGCTCTAAATTCTCTTCTTTCTGAGACAGACGACGCTCCTGACGTTGAATTTCATTTCTACGTTCACGAGCCTCCTTTTCCTGCTGTTGCTTTTCCTTCAACAGTTGATCTCTTGTTTCAAGCACAAGCTCTTTTCTTTTAGCTTCTGCATCTTT
>Ga0265294_10009377_pt1 | contig 11296 bp, 8 predicted proteins | sample MunlanPumphouse3_FD_192504 | JGI IMG/M metagenome (GOLD analysis project Ga0265294, IMG submission 192504) | Groundwater microbial communities from a municipal landfill in Southern Ontario, Canada - Pumphouse #3 | ecosystem: Environmental > Aquatic > Deep subsurface > Groundwater | place...
CCCCATGTGTCTCAATCCAGGAGTGTTCATCAGGGGGGACACCCTGCTGCGACACCTGACCGCCAATCCAGTCGGTCTCTTCGGTCATGATCACCCTCAGGCCGTTACGGCAACTGGCGAGTGCTGCCGCAAATCCACCCATTCCCCCACCGATGATGATCACATCGGCATTCAGTTCGCGGGATCCTCCACTTCTTCTGTTTTTACCAGTTCTTGTGGCAGGGGTGAAAGCAGCGCAGTTCTTAAGCGCTGCACTGCCCCCCAATATGGAGGCGTAGGTTATAAAACTTCTTCTGTCCATTGTCATTGTCTTTTATCGGTCGTTACTTTGTTGATCAATAAGCATTGTTAATCAGTAAAATATAAAGCATCATACCACGATTGGGTTTAAAATATAAGTCGTGGAAATGATTGTGTCAGTTATTCACTAAAGGATGCATCTCTTCATATACATAGTCCCAATTTAATCTTGTGGCAACGGGATTGAGCAGTTGTGCTGCAATTTTCTTTTGTCCTTTGTAGGAGGGATGCCAGTCGGAACCGAGATCATCATCCTGATTCAGCAGATTGTCAGGAAGCCCTGCGAAATAGATTTGATCATCTTTCAACACATTTCTGAAGTAAAGGGTCAATTCTTTGACATAGGAAAAACAGGGCTCATTGATCATCGGTCCCACCACACAAAAAACCGGGATATCTCCGTAAGCCTTGCGCACCTGCATAATCAGCTTTTTATAGCCACTTTGAAATGTGTGCTTATCGGGGTGAGGTGTAGTGGAAAAATCGTTGGTCCCCAGGTTGATGATCACACAGTCCGGTGTCCATGAACTGAAATCCCATGTCACTCCTGCATCATTGTCCAATGTACGGTTGTATCGACCCGGCATGGTCTGATCCGGATCTGTAACCGGTTCCTCATCACCGTAGTTACGTACCACACCTATCCCGGAATGGGCAATGTGATGAGCTTCAGCAGCAAATGCTCTGGCCAGTATGGCTGCATAGCTTTTATCACTGTTTTCTGTGTCCGGTCTGAAACGTTCATCCCTGTTGTTACCTTCAGTACCGTATCCACAGGTGATGGAGTTGCCAATGAATTCAATCCTTCTCTTTTCAATATTTGGTACGGGTTTCAGCGCCCCCTCATCATCCAGTATAATTCCCATGAAACGGGTCATCCCCATATCAGCCTCGGTACGTTTCGTGATCCGCAGTTCATGAGAATCTTTTCTGTTCAATGGTCCCACAACGATTGTTGTGTCACGCGGGGCATGGAAAACGGAGATCAGCTCATTATCGATAAACAGGTTAAAATAATTATCTTTCCCTCCATTCATTTTGATACCCACACTCGAACCGGTAAAATGACAACGGATGGCTACACCCGGCCAGTCAAAGCTTATCGACTCTTTTTTACTCCTGTCCACACGACCGGAATAGCGGATGTAGGGGTGGTGGGGAGAAATATGTTTATTGGCTTTTGTTTCAGTAAAGGGAAACAGGCTGCATAATATTGCCAAAAAAAACAAGATCTCAACTCGTTTCATACAGGCTTTTTTGAATTCTTCAACCAGAACCGTTCAATATCTTCCAGCGATTTGCCGGCTGTCTCGGGCATTAACTTCCAAACGATCAGCATGTAAGGTATACACATGAAAGCAAAGAGGAAGAAGGTGCCGGCAGGAGTGGCATTCTCCAGCAACCAGGGTGTCAGCTGACCTATCAGGTATGTGCCGATCCATAGGGAGAGTCCGGCAACAGACATCGCCAAACCACGAATCTTCGTCGGATACATCTCTGACAGGAAGACGAAAATAACCGCACTGATGGAGCCTGCGGTGAAAAAGATGTATGCCAGGAAACAACCCAGCAAAAAGAGGCTTGTCATTCCCATCGATTCACCGACAAGGAAATAGAGTCCGATCATCACCAACGAGAGAATCATCCCGGTCACGCCTAAATAGACCAGCTTCTTACGTCCAACCTTGTCAATGATCAGCAGGGCTAGGATTGTTGTGCCCATATTGACGAGTCCGATCAGGGATTGGTAAAATAGTGAATCACCACTCGACAACCCGCTGGTTTCGAAGATTGATGGCCCGTAATACAGGACAGCGTTCACCCCCATGAATTGTCCCAGGATAGCTATTGCCGATCCGATAAGCACCGCACGGAATATGCCGGGGCTGAGTAGCAGCTTCCAGTCAGATCTTTTTTCCTCATTCAGCATCTGTCTGGTCTCATTGATCTGAAAGCTGACGTCCGCACTGGCGGAGTAAATTTTAGAAAATATGTTGGATGCTTCCACTTCCCGTCTTTTCACGATCAGCCATCTCGGACTTTCGGGGATAAAGAAAATAACAATGAAAAAGAGCAGTGCCGGAATTGTTTCGGCTCCCAGCATTCCTCTCCATATTTCAGACCCCAGGATCTGCATCATCATTGGGTTGGGTGCACTGAAACCGACAGCGTTCCGGGAGATGAAGTAGTTCATTAAAAATGCTCCCAGGAATCCGGTGGTCACGGCCAGTTGATAGAGGGAGACCATCCGTCCGCGATGTGATGCCGGAGAAATTTCCGATATATATAACGGACAGACGATCGAGACAATGCCAATACCGATACCTCCAAGGATGCGAAAGATCACCAGCTGGTCGAAATCCGCAGCAACAGCGCATCCGATGGCTGAAGCAGAGAAGAGCACGGCCGCAAGGATCATTGTTTTTTTTCTTCCCAGTCTATCGCTGAGGGCACCGGCAAAAATCACACCTGTAATAGAGCCCACCAACGCACAACCCACGTACCATCCGCTTTGCAGCGTTGTCAGCCCGAATTGTGATGTTACCAGCGAGATGGTTCCCGAAATTACCGCCGTATCATATCCGAAAAGGAACCCACCCAATGCAGCAACTACAGAGAGGAAAAAGACATATTGCATATTTTTCGATTGATTCATTGTTTTGGGTCAGTTATAGGTTAAAATATTCCTTATAGCGGTTATACAGATGCCCTGCCTGACTGTAGGCCGATTGCGGGCTCATAAAATGGGAGAACTCAAAGGTGATCGCCTTGTCATACTGAGCTCGTTTGGCGGCCTCCAGTTTGAGCCGCAGCTTATCAAATTTGAGAGGAAGAAATTTGATGGGCATATCGCGGTCGAAAGTCTCAGCATTTGTCCAGCATTCCATTCCATATTTATCGGCCAGCTTCTTATTCACCTCAAAGAAGGCATCCAGTTCATTATAATCAATATGTCCGTCCTGAAAAGCACAGGCGTCTACTACTTCGTGTATACCCGCAAATATTTCACCCCATTCTTTCTCATGTTGCTGCACCGATACGGCTTCTTCTTTTGAGAGAGTGGAGCCGCTGGCTGCAACCGCCTTCTTGCCGTCAATCCAGGGAGAGATGAATGTTGGCAATCCTCCGGATACATCTTTACACTGTTTGCCCATAGCGTGAAAAGCACCGATGGCTCCCTTTGTGGCACGGCTTATCTCTCCGCTGATATACCATCCCTGAAAGCTTTTGTGTTTCTCTCCATAGTTCTTCCACACCTCGTCGATCACATATTTATTGTCCTCTATTTCGTGAGACATATCTCCTGTAGCCCAGTAATGACCGGAGTCGTAAAGACCGAAATAAAACTTCATGCCATATTTGTCGGCCAGTCTCAGAAAGAGATCCAGCAGATCCACGGAAGGCATGTAACATCCTTTCTCCAGGAGATACGCTGAAGGATAGGTGATAAACTTCTTGTAGCCCGAACGGATCATGATCACTGTGTCGATGCCGATTGCTTTCATATACTGAAAGTCGAGATCCCATTCAGCCTCACCCCAGTTCTGATGAGGTATATCGTGAGATATCTCATCCAGAAATGCGCCGGTGATTTTCAAGCCATTGTTCTGTGGAACAATCAGCTTGCTCTTCAATGTTTCATCTTTTTGCACAGATCGGGGAAATTCTCTCCCATCAGTGCGCTGATCCTTACCTGCACAGGCAGCGAATCCTGATGTGGCAACGATAGAAGCACTGGCAAAGGCGGCTTTTTTAATGAAATCGCGACGGTTGTTTTTTTGTGAATGCATTTTTGCCTTTATTTTGTGGAGCCTTAAAAAGCTCTTTTTTCTTTGATTTGTAAAATTATAAGATCCCTGTTTGATACAAGTTGTCTGTTAAGAAAGAAAATATATCTTTTCCAAAAAGAGACAAATGGACGATCCCCACTTGTTCATTAACCTTTTGAAGTTGAATCTGACGGATATAAGTATTAATAAGATCTCATCCAAGATAATTCACTTATTGTAATTGCGGGGGGGGGTATTTTCAGGTGCCCGATTATCGATCTTTACCTGCCCGATTGGAAAGTATTTTATCACTTTACTCTTTCGATACGTGCTCAATGATTTTCAGAAAAAACCTATGGATGTGAATGAGCGTATCCATGACTTTACTCCCTCCTTGATAGCCCCTTTCTTCGATACCGTTTCAAGGTTATCTTTCTGCCAACTTCTCACCTTGCTCAATAGCCTTGTACAGTGTGTGCCCGTCAAATTCATTTCTATAATGAGAATCCTTAATTTTTTACCGATACCTCTTTGTCTGAAGGATACTTTGTTCCCAAACTCATACTTTTTAAGTTTCTCTCCGCATTTATATCTTCAAGAATTCTCCAGCACTGGTACAATCCCCTGGGTACGTGGAAACAACCTTTCCATTTGCCGCCTTTCAGGTCGAGCAGCACTTCGCCCTGCCTGTTCAGGTAACCCCACCATTCGGGATGTTCCTGATCCTTGAAGTGATCCCAGGTATAATTATGAACTTTCTCAAACCATTCGAGACATTCCTGAGATCCGGTCAACTGATACCCTTTCAGCAGGGAGATCAGTGTCTCGATATGTACCCACCAGAGTTTCTGGTCCCATTCAAGTTGCTGGGGTGGAAATCCTTTCCTGTCGAGGAAGTAGAATATTCCACCATATTGTTTGTCCCATCCATATTCCAGGGTTTTGAGCGTAGTCTCCACTGCCTTTTCAATCAGCTCGGGACGGTTGAGCCTAACCCCAAGATCCATGATAAACCACATCGCTTCGATACCGTGTCCCGGATTGATCGTTCTGCCCTCGAAGGTGTCCGAAAGCGATCCGTCACTGTTTACATTTTCAACGATCAATCCTCCCAGTTCAGGACGGAGAAACACCTCCATCACTTCATGAATGCACTCTTCGATAATTTTTTCCAGGAACTCTTTCTCGAGAAGATGTTCAATCTCCATCGATAAATTACAGAGGATCATCGGCAATGAAAATCCTTTAAGGGAGCGGGTTCCGGGAGATGCCTTGTTCCATTTACCCTTTGGATTATCCTGTTTTGACAGGATGATGTTGAACGTTTGTTTGGCGATGTCGGCATACTCCTGATTTCCTGTTGCCTGGCTTAGTTGACCGAAAGCCATTGTGGCAAAAGCATAGGAGAATATATTATAGGGTTCTACCAAAGGTTTTCCCTCACGTGTGAGTGAAAAAAACCAGTTGAAATTACCATCATGGCCGTTTTTTTTCAGGAACTCGGCACCCTGAACAGCAGAGTCGAGCCATTCCTGTCGCGTCTCCACTTTGTTATATAGCATGGAGAATAGCCAAACCTGCCTTGCCTGAAGCCATATGAATTTATCTGTATCAAATACATTTCCTTCTCTGTCGAGACAGGTGTAATATCCGCCAAACTCCCTGTCCTGAGAGTGGTTCAGCCAAAAAGGAACTACATTTTCGAAAAGTTCGTTTTTGTATTTTCGTTCCAGCACGTTAAAATCCGTCATCTAATCAGTTACATTTATTGTTGTGTTGATGAGTAATCATCCTCTTAATGATTTTAAAATAACACCACAAATTAAGGCTAAAAGATTAATAAATCCAACTTATTAATTAAATAAATTATTAATGTCAGAAAGAATTAATTACATTTAACAATTAAGCGCCAAAAATAGTTGATTTCCTGTAGAATATGATATAAAATGGAAAGAAGTGTTTTGTCTTTTAAAAAAGAAAATGTTCTGCTTCCTCCAGAGAGTTCAGTTTTCCCACATCCATCATTTTCAGTTCTTTTGGAATGAAGCAGGCGATTTCTTCTCTGTCGCAAAGAGAGAGATAAAAATCGATGATAGGAAAGCGATCGGGATAATGCTGCATATAGCTGAGAATAGAGGGACGAAGGATATGTATTCCCGCAAAAGCAAGCTTCCGGTAGTTTTGTGGTTGTAGCGAAGTAACAGGTGATTTTGTCTCACCAGTCTTTTCATTGATCCACCCTGTGAGGTGGTTGTCCCCGTCGAAAAGCAGATAGCGTGATGTCTTCCGGTCACTGCATACCAGTGTGGCCTGGTTGTTTTTTCTTATGTGCGTGGAATATAGGTCTGTGAGATTGATATTGGAGAGGATATCCACATTATGAACAAGGAATGGTTTACCATCATCAAAGAACCAGTCAGCTTTCTTAATAGCTCCGCCCGTGTCAAGCAGTTTCTCCCGTTCATCTGAGAATTCGATGCGGATATTGAATTGGTTTTCAGATGCGACAAAGTCGATGATCTGACCGCCAAAATGATGGATGTTGATGATGATCTCATCGAAGCCGGCGTGTTTCAGTTTCTCTATCACATGTTGCAGCAAGGGTTTGCCTCCCACAGGTACCAGTGCCTTGGGCATGGTGTCGGTCAGCGGTTTAAGTCGTGTGCCCATTCCGGCGGCAAAGATCATCGCTTTCATAGTCGGTTTTTATTTTCTCTTTCTGAACTCCTGCTCCAGGTTCTGTTCCCGATGTATCAGGGTTACCCGTATGCCGAATTTCGCAGCGATATGTTCCGCCACCTGCTGTGCTGCGTAGACCGAACGGTGCTGTCCACCGGTGCAGCCGAAAGAGATCATCAGGTTGGTGAAGTTACGTTCCATATATCGTTTCACATGCTGATCGATAAGCGGATTGATGTTGTTCAGAAAGGTGACGATCTCGCCATCCTCTTCGAGGAATTTGATCACCGGCTCATCCAGTCCTGTGACATTATTGTATCGCTCGTACTTACCCGGATTGTTGATGGCGCGGCAATCGAACACGTAGCCGCCGCCATTACCCGACTGATCGTCGGGGATCCCTTTCTTGTAGGCAAAGCTGTAGACGCGTACTTCCAGCTCCCGCTTTTGTGTATCGGCAAACTGTTTCAGGTCAGTCATCTCGTTGAGTACCCTGCAAAGATAGGGATAATCGCCAAAGTCCCCTTTCAGCAGCTCCCGCAGGTTGTTCAGTGCGAAGGGTACACTTTGTATAAAGTGCGGTTTTTTCTCAAAGTAGCCTCTGAACCCGTAGGCGCCAAGCACCTGCAGGGTGCGGAAGAGTACGAACTGACGCAGGTGCCTGTGAAAAGCCTGCTCATCGACCGGCTGGTATTTTTTCAGTGAACCGATATAGGTGGTGATCAGTTCATTGCGCAGCCCGGCAGGGAAATTGGCTTTCGCCTGCCACAGGAACGAAGCCACATCGTAGTAGAGAGGTCCTTTTCTTCCCCCCTGGAAATCGATGAAAAAAGGATTACCATCTACAAGCATCACGTTGCGTGACTGAAAGTCGCGGTACATAAAAGTCTCTGTGGCATCTTCCAGCAGTGTGGCGGCCATTTTCTCGAAATCGTTCTCCAGCAGATCCTCCTGAAACTCCATGCCGGTGGTCTTCAGGAAGCTGTACTTGAAGTAGTTCAGATCCCACATCACGGAGCGGTGGTTGAACTCAGGTAGCGGGTAACAGACGCTGAAATCGAGTCCGCGGGCACCGCGATATTGAAAATCGGCAAGAAGGGAGATGGTTTTGTGAAGCAGCTCTTTCTCCTCGTGACTGAAAACGCCTGTGGTGCGTCCCCCCTTGATGAGATCGAAAAGCACCTTGTCTCCCAGATCCTCCTGCAGGTAAAACATCTCATCGGCAGAGACTGCAATCACCTTTGGCACGTTCAGTCCCTGTGCCAGGAAATGGTTTGCCAGTGAGATGAAAGCCCTGTTCTCCTCGCGCGATTCACCATATACACCGATCAGTTTTCTATCTCCTTTGGTGAGCCGGAAATACCTGCGGTTGGAGCCCGATGAGGGCAGTGCTTCCAGTGTTGGTCCGGTTTCGCCGGTTTGTGCGGTGAAAAGAGCGATGAGTTGTTGCATGTTAATATGTTCAGTGTTCAGTGTTCAGTGTCTTGGTTTGTTCTCTCCTCCTCCAGCTCATTGAGCCAGACGTCGGCAACAGCATCGCTCGGCATGCGCCAGTTACCACGCGGGGAGAGGTTGATGGATCCCACCTTCGGACCGTCGGGCAGACAGGAGCGTTTGAACTGTTGTGCGAAGAATCGTTTGTAGAAGACCTTCAACCATTTCAGGATTTCTGCGGCAGGATAGATGGATCTGAATGCCTGTTCAGCCATGAAGAGAATGCGTTGAGGGGTGTCGCCGTAGCGAAGCATGCGGTAGAGGAAGAAGTCGTGCAGCTCATAGGGGCCGACAACATGTTCTGTCTTCTGTGCAATTTTACCATCTTTGCCGGCAGGGAGCAGCTCGGGGCTAAACGGCGTATCCAGCACATCATGCAGGATTCTGCGTGACCTCTCTTCCATCTGTGTCTCCGCGATCCAACGGACAAGGGAGGCGACGAGTGTTTTCGGGACACTGCTGTTCACGCTGTACATCGACATATGGTCGCCGTTATAGGTCGCCCATCCCAGTGCCAGCTCCGAGAGATTGCCGGTTCCCACCACCAGTCCCCCGATTTTATTGGCATAATCCATCAGTATCTGTGTCCGTTCCCGTGCCTGGCTGTTCTCGTAGGTGACGCTCTGGTCGTTTATATCATGACCGATATCTGTGAGATGCTGTTTCACCGCATCCACGATAGAGATCTCCTGCACGGTCACGCCGGCAGCTTTCATCAGCTCGATGGCGTTGCTGTATGTTCTGTCGGTGGTGCCGAAGCCCGGCATGGTGATGCCAACGATATTCTCACGCGGCAGACCAAGTATATCGAATGTCCTGATCGTGACCAGCAGTGCCAGCGTCGAGTCGAGGCCGCCCGAAACACCGATGGTGACACTCTTCACCCCCGTGTGCTGCAGGCGTTTGGCCAGTCCGTGTGTCTGTATATGAAACACCTCCGACAGGTTCTCTTCAGCACTCTCTTTTGAGGGTATAAAAGGATGCGGGTTGAACGACCGGTACATCGTTGCCGGCGAAACAGGCTTGATCATCCCGTCGATCTCTGTTGTCCTGTCGGATGCTATCGTGATGTAATTGGTGTTCATTATGCGGTCGTGACGGAGTGCCTCGATGTCGATGTCAGCAATAACCAGCTCGCTCTCCAGAGAAAAGCGTTGCGATTCCGCCAACATCGTGCCATTCTCGGCAATAAAACAGGCACCGGAGAAGACCAGGTCGGTGGTTGATTCTCCGCACCCTGCCGAGGCGTAGATATAAGCTGCGTTGCATCGTCCCGACTGCTGGAGTACCAGTGATCTCCTGTACCGGTTTTTACCTACCAGCTCGTTACTGGCCGAGAGGTTGAAGATCAGATCGGCTCCCTGCATTGCCAGTTTTGAGGATGGGGGTACAGGCATCCAGAGATCCTCGCAGATCTCAATGCCGAAATTTGCGAACGGTGTGTGGAAGATCATCCCTTCAGAAGCGATGGGCAGATCCTCACCGTTGATCCCGACAGAGTGATCACACAGATCGGCAGCCGGGGTGAACCATCGTTTTTCGTAAAACTCCCTGTCGTTAGGGATATTTGTTTTGGGCACAAAGCCCAGTATACCCTCCGATGTGATGACTGCCGCCACATTGAAAAGGCTGCTTTTGATGCGCAGCGGTAATCCTACGATAACGGAGAGAGAGGGCTTCTCTTTCATGAAAACGGCCAGCTCCGTCAGTGCGTCCACTGCTTTGCGCTGCAGCGCCTCCTGGAAGAAGAGATCGCCGCAACTGTAGGCCGTGATACTCAGTTCGGGGAAACAGAGAAGCTGCACATCTTCTCCGACAGCACGTTCAATCACCGATTTTATTTCGGCTGTGTTGTACTCGCAGTCGGCAACTCTCAGCCTTGGCGATGCGGCAGCCACGCGCAGAAAACCGAAATCATTTATATGCATATACAACGGGTTTTGAGGCAAAGATAATAAAATCGGATGAATTAATGATAGGTGACCTCCATCTTATATTTCCATTTATCGAAATAGGTATTCCAGCTGTCAGTCTCTACTTCCCCACGTTGAAAATCGACTGTTTCGCTTCGGGGGTACCTTTTTTTCGGGTAGAATTCATCTGAATAATCGGAATTGACATAGATTCGGTAAGAGTCAATACCCGACATAAAGAACTCCCTTCCTGTTTCGTTTTCGAGTGGCTCTCCACGACCGAAAGATACATCCACGGGCACCCATCCCACCTCCTCGAAATAGACCTCTGCCCAGTCGTGCAGGTTCACCTCTCCCGGGTGGGTCATCCATCCGCTCTGCCAGCGTGCAGGTATCCCTTTATAGCGCAGCATTGTGATGAGCAGCAGGGTCACCTGGCCACAATCGCCCCTGCCGTTCTCAATCACATAGGCAGGTATGTCAGCAATGGTGGCGTACTCCAGTGCGCTGGCCCAGGGATAGTTTGCTGTGATGTAACGATAGATGGCCTGCAGGGTCTCAACAGGTGTCTCTGCATCCCGGGTGATGCTGTCGGTCAGTGTGCTGATCTTCTCTGAGAACCGGATATGGGGCAGTCGCTCAGAGGTATATTCTTTATATTCTGTCGATCCGGTCAGGTAGGGTGCCGGAGTGAGCCGGGAGAGATCGAACCACTCACCCTGCGAGCGGAAGCTGTAGGCTACCGAGAAAACAGCAGCCTCTCCCTTCCGGGATCGTTGTTCCATATAGACAGAGGTGTGTCCTGTTTTATCCTCCGAGAACGTGTACTCCTCCTGTGATGCACCGATGAACTGCACCGCTTTCTGTCTCCGGATATCCTGTCTGGGATAGGGCAGCCATGCACGAACCGTCTCTCCCTCCTCTGCAACACCGGGATCGATGGTGATGGTGTATTTCACCTGTAGAGCTATCTCCGGCAACAGATATTTCCCTTTTGTCTCAGTGGGAGTGAGTTGTGTGAGATGGCTGTCGAGAACCTTCTTTGTGCCGCTCTCTGCTGTTGTGGGTGGTGACTGTGAAAGCATTCCTGCTGTAGTATCCACCCTGAATATATTGGCTGCAGCGTTTCGGAAATAGCGT
>Ga0265294_10009378_pt1 | contig 11294 bp, 10 predicted proteins | sample MunlanPumphouse3_FD_192504 | JGI IMG/M metagenome (GOLD analysis project Ga0265294, IMG submission 192504) | Groundwater microbial communities from a municipal landfill in Southern Ontario, Canada - Pumphouse #3 | ecosystem: Environmental > Aquatic > Deep subsurface > Groundwater | place...
TGATGCCGCTTCCGTACTTTTCGCCGAAGCCGGCGCTGGCCTGCATCCATCAGGAGCGCATCACCTGCATCCACGGCGTTCCCACCATGTTCATCGCGCTTCTGGAGCACGAGGATTTTCACAAGACGGATTTCTCCCATATGCGGACCGGCATCATGGCCGGCAGTCTTTGCCCCATTTCGGTGATGCGTGATGTGGTGGACAAGATGAACCTGACGGAGATCACCATCGTATTCGGCCAGACCGAAAGCTCTCCGGGCTGCACTATGAGCAGCACCGACGATCCTCTGGAAGTGCGGGTCTCCACTGTAGGACGGCCGCTGCCTCAGATCGAATGCCGCATTGTGGACCCGGTCTCCAACCGGGAGCTTCCTCCGGGAGAGATCGGCGAGTTTGTCGCCCGGGGTTACAACATCATGAAAGGGTACTACAAGATGCCCAGGGCCACCGCCACAGCCGTTGACAAGGACGGCTGGCTCCACACGGGAGATCTGGCCATGATGACCCAGGAAGGCAATTTCTGCATTACCGGAAGGCTCAAGGATATGATCATCCGGGGCGGAGAGAATATCTACCCCAAAGAGATCGAAGAGTTTGTGTACAATCACCCGAAGGTCGCCGATGTTCAGGTGATCGGCGTTCCGGATAAGCAATACGGCGAGGAGATTATGGCCTGTGTGATCCTCAAGAAAGGCCAGACGGCCACAGCCGAAGAGATCCGGGAATACATCCGGGCGCATATGGCCCGTCACAAAGTGCCAAAATATGTGGAGTTCGTGGATTCGTTCCCCATGAACGCCGCAGGGAAAATATTAAAGTATAAAATGAGGACCGCCGCAGTCGAAAAGCTGGGACTGTACGAGGCGGCCAATGTGGAAACGGCATAAGCCGAAGGAGGAGACAATGCTTCAGATCACCATCAACAAGGCCCCCGCACCTAAGGCGAAGCCTGCAGACGAAACAAAACTGGGCTTTGGCAGATACTATACCGATCACATGTTCATCATGGATCATTCTCCGGAAAAAGGCTGGCACGATGCCCGCATCATTCCCTTCGAAAACTTTTCCATCAGCCCTGCTGCCATCGTCTTTCATTACGGCATGTGCATTTTCGAAGGCTTAAAGGCGTATCGTCGTCCCGACGGCAAAGTGCAGCTCTTCCGACCCGACGAGAACGCCCGCCGGATGATGCGTTCCGCGGAGCGGATGTGCATGCCTCCGGTTCCCGAGGAATATTTTATGGAAGCCGTCAAGACCCTGGTATCCCTTGATTCCGAATGGGTCCCCAGCGCTCCGGGAACGACGCTCTACGTTCGGCCGACGCTTATTTGCGACCACGACGATCTGTCCATGCATTCTCTGGGAAGCTTCAAATTTTTTGTGATCCTCAGCCCTGTGGGATCTTATTATGTCGAAGGGCTGAAACCCGTACGGATCAAGATCGAAGAAACAGCGGCGCGCAGTGTGCACGGCGGCACCGGCTTTGCCAAGTGCGGCGGGAACTACGCCGGTTCGTTCCACGCGACAGTACAAGCCGAGAAAGAAGGGTACTCCCAGGTGCTCTGGCTGGACGGCGCCACGAAGCAATATATCGAGGAAGTCGGCAGCAACAACATCATGTTCAAAATCGGCGGCAAGATCGTGACGCCGGCCCTGGGCGATACGGTGCTTCCGGGCATCACACGCAAGTCCTGCATCGAAATGTTCAAAAAGTGGGGCATGGAAGTGGAAGAGCGTCAGTTGTCTGTAGCCGAGTTGCTGGAACAGCTGGAAAAAGGCAACGTGGAAGAGGTCTTCGGTGTAGGGACCGCCGCCATCGTGACCCCGGTGGGGGTTCTGGGCTACGGCGGCAAGGACTACGAGTTCAACGGCGGACAGATCGGAGAAACGACCCAACGACTGTACGATGAACTGGTCGGGTTGCAGTTCGGCAGACTGCCGGACCCCTTCGGGTGGACCGTACAAGTAGGCGAATAGATTTTTCGGGGGGCGGTTCGACCGCCCCCGCTATATGGTAGATCATCGGCAGCCGGTGGGGATCGGCTGCGGTAAGGAGCGGAAATCAGTACAATGAAAGAAAGAAGAACTGTCATTATGGACGGCAACGAGGCGGCGGCCTATGTTGCCTATGCTTTTACGGAAGTTGCGGCCATCTATCCCATCACACCTTCTTCGCCCATGGCCGAAAAGACCGATGTGTGGTCCGCGGAAGGAAAGAAAAATCTATTCGGGCAACCGGTAAAGCTGGTGGAAATGCAGTCGGAAGCCGGGGCCGCCGGGGCAGTCCACGGCGCGCTGGAGACCGGGGCCTTGGCCACGAGCTACACTTCGTCTCAAGGACTGCTCCTGATGCTTCCGGTGATGCACCGCATCTCCGGGCAGCGACATCCCGGTGTGCTGCACGTGGCGGCCCGCACGGTGGGGACTCATGCGTTTTCCATTTTCGGAGATCATTCCGATGTGATGAACTGCCGGGGAACCGGCTTTGCCATGCTTTCCACTTCCGGCGTCCAGGAGGTCATGGATCTGGCAGGCGTAGCGCATCTGGCCGCTATCAAAAGCCGGGTGCCGTTCCTTCACTTCTTTGACGGCTTCCGCACATCCCACGAAATCAGCAAGATCGAGGCCATGGAGTACGAAGAGCTGGCCGAAATGCTGGATCGGGAGGCGCTCCAGGCCTTCCGCGACCACGCGCTCAATCCGGAAGAGCCGGCCCTGCGCAGCACGGTCCAGAACCCGGATATCTATTTTCAGGTGCGGGAGGCCAATAATCGCTTCTACGATGCGGTACCGCAGATCGTAGAAGGATACATGGATCAGATCTCGGCGCGCACCGGACGCACGTACAAACTTTTCAACTACTACGGCGCGCCGGACGCCACGGAAGTTGTCGTGGCCATGGGATCCGTCAGCGGCGCCATTCGCGAAACGGTGGACTATCTGAATGCTCAGGGTCGAAAAGTCGGCTTCGTTCAGGTCCATCTGTTCCGGCCCTTTTCCATCGGAAGACTTTTGGATGCGATTCCCGAAACGGCCCTGCGGATCGCCGTTTTGGATCGCTGCAAGGAAATGGGTTCCGCCGGGGAGCCCCTTTATCAGGATGTGTGCACCGCTTTTTCGCAAAGCGAAAGATGCCCCCTGATTGTGGGCGGCCGCTACGGTTTGTCTTCGAAGGATACCACACCCGCCCACATCGGCGGCGTTTACGAAAATCTTCGCAGCGCGAAACCTCTCAACGGCTTTACCATCGGCATCGTTGACGACCTGACCCATCTTTCTCTGACACCGGACGCAAAGATCCCGCAGGTCAGAGAAGGTGTTTTTGCCTGCAAGTTTTGGGGCCTCGGATCCGACGGAACGGTGGGGGCGAACCGCAACACCGTGGAGATCATCAGCAAGCATACGGATTTCTACGGACAGGCGTATTTTGAGTACGACGCGAAGAAATCCTTCGGTATCACCAAATCTCACCTGCGCTTTTCCAAAGCGCCCATCGATTCTTCTTATTTGGTGCGAAACGCTGATTTTATCGCTTGTCACCACCAGACATTTGTGTCTCAGTACGATATGGTCTCAGAGCTTCTGCCCGGCGGGACGTTCCTTTTAAACTGCGCCTGGACGGTGGCAGAGCTGGAAGACAGGATCCCGGGGCAGGTCAAGCGGGCGCTGGCCGAAAAACAAGCGAATTTCTACATCATCGATGCCAGCGGCATTGCCCGGGACCTGGGTCTGGGGATCCACGCCAACATCGTGCTGCAATCCGCTTTCTTCCGTCTCATGTCGGTGATCCCGGCCGGGGAGGCGGACGGCTATCTGCGGGAAGCGGTCCGAGAGACGTATTTCACCAAAGGCGACGCTGTGGTGGAGAAGAATCTGAACGCCGCGACCCGGGGCGCCGAAGCGCTCATAAAGGTAGATATTCCGGAAAGCTGGGCATCTGCGCCGGATGAGATCGCCGAGGCGTCGGCCGATGTGCCGGAGGTGATCCGGGATCTGCTGCGGCCGATCAACGCCCAAAAGGGAGATGATCTCCCTGTGAGTGCCTTCGAAGGATACGAAGACGGCCAGGTGGAGCTGGGACTTACGGCATACGAAAAGCGACGGATCGCCGCATCGGTGCCCGTGTGGAATTCCGAAGCCTGTCTGCAATGCAATCAATGTGCTTTTGTGTGCCCTCACGCTGCCATTCGTCCTTATCTGCTCCATGCCGTCGAAGCCGACGCTGCGCCGACAGATATGAAGCTTGTCCATGCGAAGGGAAAAGCCGCCGTCGGACTGTTCTACACGCTGTCGGTGAGCACCGACGACTGCACGGGCTGCGGCAGCTGCGTGTCTTCCTGTCCCGCCAAACAGAAAGCCCTTGCGATGGCGCCGATCGACCGGGTTCCGCCGGGAAGGGAAGCATGGGCCTACGGTCTCGGCATTTCGGATAAGAAAATCTTCGATCCCTTTACCGTGAAAGGCAGTCAGTTCAAGGAGCCTCTGCTGGAGTTTTCGGCCGCTTGCGCAGGCTGCGGCGAAACACCCTATGCCAAGCTGCTCACCCAACTCTTCGGTGATCGGGTGTACTGGGCCAACGCCACAGGCTGCACCCAGGCCTGGGGCGGCGCCATGCCCGGTATTCCTTATACCAGAAACAAAGAAGGAAAAGGCCCCGCCTGGAGCAACTCGCTCTTCGAAAACAATGCCGAATTCAGTCTCGGGATGGCGTTATCCGTCAAACAGCAGCGGGAAGCCCAGAAGCAACGGGCGGAAGCTCTGCTGAAAATCACCGGGAACGTGGACCTCAAAAAGGCCTTGGGACAATGGCTCCTCGCCTTCGACGATTTTACGCAGTCGGCCGAGGCCGGGGATGCGCTTCGAGGGATGCTGGAAAGCGCCGCGGCAGCAGGCCAAACTTCCGAAGAGGAAAAAAAGCTGATCCGGGACATGCTGGCCGCCAAAAAGCACTTTTCGCGCAAAACATTTTGGATGTACGGCGGCGACGGCTGGGCCTACGACATCGGTTACGGCGGATTGGATCATGTGCTGTCCTCCGGCGAAAATGTGAACGTGTTCATTGTGGATACCGAGGTATATTCCAATACCGGCGGGCAGGCATCCAAGGCTACGCCTCTGGGGGCGGTCGCTCAGTTCACCGCTTCCGGAAAGCGCTCGGGCAAAAAGGATCTGGGCGCGCTGGCCAGAACGTATGGGAACGTCTACGTGGCCCAGGTGTCCATGGGGGCCGATCCTGCGCAGTTGGTCCGGGCGATCCGGGAAGCAGAGTATTACGACGGTCCTTCGGTGATCATCGCGTATGCGCCCTGCATCGCCCACGGGATCGCCGCAGGCATGCACCTGGCGCAGCAGGAAGCCGGAAAAGCAGTGGATGCAGGATACTGGCACTTGTACCGCTATCATCCGGCTACCGGTGTATTTACACTGGACAGCAAGGAACCTACCATTCCCTACGGAGAATTTCTGGCCGGAGAAGTCCGGTACTCCGCGTTGGAGAGAACCTTTCCGGAGCATGCGGAAGAGCTTTTCGACAAAGCAGAAAAACAAGCCAGGAAAAAATACGAGGAATACACAAAACTATAACAGCCGTGTTATTCAAAAGATCCGGCAGCTGCATATTTCATAGCAGCTGCCGGATCTTTTTACTAAGTGTGTCTGATCTGTCGGAGGAATTTTTCATGAGCGAAACGATAATGTTCAGATATTAAACTTGCCTTTTCAGAATCTCAATGATTTGTTTTCCTCTTTCTGTTCCTGTCTTCTCGAAGAAGTCGATCACAGCCTGTCGATACATACCCGTCTTTGCGTCTGCGACGGCCTTCGGAAGCGCTTCCCGGAATGTTTCCACACACTTGATGTCCGGATGGGAGTAATTCAGACGCAGATATTCCGTAGCCCCTACATTTCCAAGGCCGTCACCGGTGATGGTGGCGATCTTGTACTTCAGAAGTGCGCAGGAAATTTCCTGTGCAGAAACTCCTGTACCGGATACGTCGATGATCATGCAAAATCCGTACTGAGGCTTGACTGGAATCGTGACTCCTTCCGTGGCATGGACTGTTTCTTCGATGTGTTTGTAATTTCTGCGGATAATTTCGGTGCTTTTTTCGACGTAATCGTGGTCTTTCATGGCGGCCAGTGCTGCATATTGCCCCGGATAGTTGATGTGGATCTTTGTGGTTTCCATTTTCAGCAGGAACGCACCCCGGATCAAAGCGGGGTGACCGGCCATGAATCCCACCCTCAATGCGGGAAGCCCGTATCCTTTGGATGTCCCGCTCACAGAAATCACGTGATCCATGGGTGTTTTCGGCGTATGCAGGGAGGCCATGGTGATGTGATTGGCATTTGGATCGGTCTGGTGGGTGTTGTGTGTCACGTTGTTGAAAATCAGGACATTGTTTCTGCGGGCGATCTCAGCAATAGACAGGAGTTCATCCTTTGTTGCCACCACACCGAAAGGATTGATCGGGTCGCAGACGACGATCATCTTCGTTTTTGGCGTGATAGCTGCTTCTATCTCTTTGGGATCCAGCTTGAAGCCGTTATGGGGGCCTAATTTGATCGCTTTGATTGTAGCTCCGTTGATCTCTGCTCCCGGCACGAAGTGAAAGTAAGCGGGGTCTGTGGTAATCACTTCATCTCCCGGATTCAAAAAAGTCATATACGTATAGCCGATCCCTCCCTGAGCGCCTTCCATGCCGAGGACGGTAAAGTCGTCTCCCAGCTTGCGGCCGAACTTCTGTTCCGCAACCAGCGCTTTGAGTTCGGGCATACAATCGGGCGGGTATACACGCAGTTCTTCCAACGTGCAATGCTCTTTCATGGCTTTCAGCGCGGATTCCGGCGGTCCGATGTGATTGGCCATGTATCCCATGTCGTAATATCCTTCTCCTGTTACGTTGTATACGCCGTTGGGCAGGAGTTCATCCCAGTTCAATCCAAGAATATCCACGGCACTCTTGAATGTAAAGTAGTTGCCCATGCCCTGAGGATGGTGAAGAAGCTTTTTGGCTTTGTCAGACAGGAAAATACTCTGTAATTCCTTGGTATTCATTTGATTTCTCCTTTTTTATGATGTGCAACAGTGTTTGGGTGCGGCAGTAACGTGTGGCTAGGTGTATAATTATCTGTCGACAGCATAATATAATATCTCTGTTCTCCTGTCAATACATTCATAAAAAAAATCTGCCTGCCGGCAGATTTGTTGAGATCATTACAGAAAATCATTGAAGATCTTCTGCATAGATCCTGGCCAGACCCTCTCTGATATTCGCATGCAACTCCGCAGAATTGGCACCAAGATGAAGAGCCATCAACTCTGAAGCTTTTTCGGGATCGTTGTCCAGGACGGCCTGAATCATTAAGAGGTGCTCCTTGACAAAATTCGTGCGTCGAGGCTCCTTTTCGATATTGATCCTTCGAACGAAGCGGATCCTTTCATAGATGTTTTCAAGCAACTTCGTGCGCTCGGCATTTCCTGCAATGTTTGCGAGGAACAAGTGGAAATCTTCATCTGCGGAAATCAGTGCTTCTATTGTCATGGATGATTGGGATCCGGCTATGGTTTGCCAATATTCTCTTAATGCTGTTACTGCGGGATCATCGTGCTTTTCACACGCTTTTTTGATGGAGGCTGTTTCCAGATCGAAACGAACTTCATACAGATCGGTTATTTCCGCAAGAGTAAAACGCCGGCAAAAAAAACCTTTGCCTGAATCAAACGTGACAAATCCGATTTCCACCAAGCGGTTGAGAGCTTCTCGAACAGGCGCACGGCTCATGTCCAGCGTAGCAGCCAATTCCACTTCGTTGATGCGGCTGCCGGGGCGCAATTCGAACTCGATAATGCTGTGCTTTATATAATCGTAAGCTTTTTGAACTGCCACGACAGATGATTTTTTCTTTATTCTCTGAGTCATGATTCTCCTGCAAGAATATTTTCGTGTGAATATAATCTTGTGTATACGAAGGATTATACTGCGAATTGTTTCAAACTTCAACGGAAAACATTTCATATTTCATTCTTGCAATTTCCGGGATCCGGTTGTATGATGTACTCACCGATCGGCCCGAAAGGGTCTTTTTCATTGAAGAAGGAGGCGTCATGGGATACGAAGCAGTCAAGAAATATTTTGAGGAACACCAGATCCCCAACGAGATCATTCTCCTGGAAGAGAGCAGCGCAACCGTGGAACTGGCAGCCAAAGCCTTGGGTCGAGAGCCCGGAGAGATCGCCAAGACCCTGGCCATGGAACTGAAAGACGGCACCCATTTTGTGCTTGTGGTCATGGGCACCGCCAGGATCGACAACAGAAAGTATAAAGATCGCTTCGGCTGCAAGGCAAAGATGCTTTCCTTCGAAGAAACTCAGGCGGTGACCGGCCATCCGGTGGGCGGCGTCTGCCCCTTCGGTCTGCCGGAAGGGATCAAGGTTTTCCTGGATGAATCGCTGAAAGCGTACGGCTCGGTTTTTCCTGCAGCGGGGACCGGGAATTCCGCAGTCGAATTTACGCCGGAAGATCTGGCGCGTGTCACCGGCGGCGTCTGGGTCGACGTGACCAAGGATTCCGACGACGCCCAGCTTCGAAAAAAAGTCTGATAAGCGTTGACAGCGGGGGTCGGTTGTGATAACTTAACAAGGTGACGCTATGGTACAATTGTTTGTATTCTGCGCAGAAACAGATCGATAAACCGTCCAGGACGGATCATTTTACGGAGGTCAGAATTATGAGGGTTAGAATCACCATGGCATGCACCGAGTGCAAGCAGAGAAACTACAATACCACGAAGAACAAGAAGAACGATCCCGATCGTATCGAAATGATGAAATACTGCAAGTTCTGCAAAAAGGAAACCCTGCACAAGGAAACCAAGTAGCGAAAGGAAATCGTCAAAATGGCAGATTCAGCTGTAGCCAAGACCAAAAGATGGACGCGGATGAAGGAGTACTTCCGCGGCATTCGTTCCGAGATCAAAAAGGTCGTCTGGCCTACGAAAAAAGAGACATATCGCTATACAGGCGTGGTGCTGGTCACCTGCGCCCTGTTTGCTTTCTTCTTCTGGATCCTGGACACGGGCTTCCTGAAATTGTTGGAAGTAGTTCTCAATATATCGATGTAGGAGAGGATATGCCTCAGGATAAGAACGCAGAGCTGGAAAAGGATGAACAGGTCCTGCCCGAAGACCGGGCTCCTTCCGATCCCGAAGACGAATTGATTCCGGATCCGGATGCCGGAGAAGACGAAGCGGAGCAGACAGAAGAATCCGCGGGATTTTCCCGGAGAAGCAAGGACGCCAAGTGGTACGTGGTCCACACGTATTCCGGCCACGAAAACAAAGTAAAAGTCAATATCGAAAAGCTGGTGGAGAACAGGGGAATGCAAGACCTGGTTCTCAGTGTTATCGTGCCCACGGAAGATCGGGTGGAACTCAAGGACGGCCAGCGGAAGATCAAGACTCGCAAGATGTTTCCCGGATACGTCATCGTCAAGATGATCGTTACCAACGAATCCTGGTATCTGGTCCGGAACACCCAGGGCGTCACCGGGTTCGTGGGACACGGTTCGGAGCCGATCCCCCTGACGGATGAAGAGGTCCGGCGGATGGGTATCGAAAAGACCATCATCGTGCTGGATATCGACGTGGGCGATACGGTCAAAGTGATCAGCGGCCCTTTCAAGGGATTTATGAGCGTCGTGGAAGAAGTAAACGTCGACAAGCAGACGCTGCGGGCGCGCGTATCCATGTTCGGCAGGGATACGTTGGTGGAGCTGGAATACGACCAGGTGGACAAAGTATAGCCCTCCTGTACAGATAGACGAAAAACGGGGACGCTCCGTAGAAAGGAGAAGAGACTATGGCTAAAAAAATCGAAGGCTATATCAAACTGCAGATTCCCGCAGGCGCAGCCACGCCGGCCCCTCCCGTGGGACCCGCATTGGGGCAGAAGAGCGTCAACATCATGGAATTCTGCAAGCAGTTCAACGCCAGGACCGCCGATCAGCCCGGAATGATCATTCCGGTCGTGATTACAGTGTACGGCGACAGGTCGTTCACGTTCATCACAAAGACGCCGCCTGCGGCAGTGCTGCTCAAGAAAGCCGCCGGATTGGATACCGCATCCGGTGAGCCCAACAGAAAGAAGGTCGCGTCACTGACGACCGAACAGATGCAGGCCATCGCAAAGATCAAAATGCCCGATTTGAATGCAGCAGACCTGGACAGCGCCACCGAAATGGTCAAGGGCACTGCCAGAAGCATGGGCATCATCGTCAAGGACTAACCCGTGGGAGGCGGAAGCCGCATGCACCACAAGGAGGAAACAAATGCCTAAAAGAGGAAAGAGTTATCAGGAATCCGTCAAGCTCTACGACAAGACCGAGTTGCACGAAGCGGAACAGGCCTTTGCAATCATTACAAAGACGGCCAAAGCCAAGTTCGACGAAACCGTGGAAGCGCACATCCGTCTGGGCGTCGACGGCCGACATGCAGACCAGCAGGTGAGAGGAGCCATCGTACTGCCGCACGGAACTGGAAGAACCAAGAAAGTCCTGGTTTTCGCAAAGGGAGACAAAGTCCACGAAGCGGAAGCGGCCGGAGCGGATTACGTAGGCGCCGAAGAGCTGGCGCAAAAAATCCAAAGCGAAAGCTGGTTCGATTTCGACGTGGTCGTGGCCACACCCGACATGATGGGTGTCGTGGGACGACTGGGAAAAGTTTTGGGCCCCAAGGGTTTGATGCCCAACCCCAAATCCGGCACGGTCACCATGGATCTGGCCAAAGCCCTGGAAGAAATCAAAGCCGGTAAAGTAGAGTATCGTCTGGATAAGACCAATATCATCCACACGCCCATCGGCAAAGCCTCGTTTGGCGAAGAGAAGTTGAAGGAAAACTTCGCTGCGTTGATCGAAGCCATCATCAAAGCAAAGCCCGCTGCGGCAAAAGGCCAGTATCTCAAGAGCGTCACGGTGAGCACCACCATGGGCCCCGGAGTCAAGCTGAACCCGCAGAAGCTGACACTCGGTTAAGACGAAAGACCGAATCGCAACAAAACAGAATATGACAGACTGTAGACAGCCGGCGCGTCACCGCTTAATATCCGGCCGAGGTTACGATTCATAGATTATGAGCCTTTTCCGTCTGCAGACAAGAAAAGGCTTTCTTTTCGAAAGCCGGAAAGGAGAATTCATGTCAGTAGAAAATCTCAAACTCAAACAAGCGATCATCGACGAAATCAAAGATAAGCTGAACAAAGCTGAATCCGCTGTAGTCATCGACTATCTGGGCACGAC
>Ga0265294_10009379_pt1 | contig 11293 bp, 9 predicted proteins | sample MunlanPumphouse3_FD_192504 | JGI IMG/M metagenome (GOLD analysis project Ga0265294, IMG submission 192504) | Groundwater microbial communities from a municipal landfill in Southern Ontario, Canada - Pumphouse #3 | ecosystem: Environmental > Aquatic > Deep subsurface > Groundwater | place...
GATTTTGACCATGTACGAAACAAGCATCCCTTTTGCTTTGCCATCCGGCAAAGGGAAAACATTCTGTCAGGATTAAGGTTCCCTTATCATTGAGCGCATAAAATCGATATCAAAAGAGGATACCTTTCCTCAAAGAAAAAGTATCCTCTTCCTCATTTAAATTCTTATTCTTAAGATGCCAAAGGTTTATTCTGGCTGTCTGCCGATATAGGCAAGAATACCACCATCAACATACAATACATGTCCATTCACAAAGTTGGAAGCGTCAGAAGCCAAGAACACTGCCGGCCCTTGAAGGTCATCAGTGGTCCCCCATCTCTCGGCTGGAGTCTTTGCAACGATGAAGGAATCAAACGGATGGCGGGAACCATCAGGTTGTCTCTCTCTCAGAGGCGCGGTTTGCGGTGTCTCGATATAGCCAGGTCCGATACCGTTGCATTGGATGTTGTATTTCCCATACTCACTGCAGATGTTCCTGGTAAGCATCTTCAAGCCACCTTTTGCAGCGGCATAAGCACTTACCGTCTCACGGCCAAGCTCGCTCATCATGGAACAGATGTTAATAATCTTGCCATGACCCTTTTTGATCATCCCTGGGATAACCGCCTTGGAAACAATGAACGGAGCATTCAAATCGACATCGACAACAGCACGGAAATCAGAGGCTTTCATCTCAAGCATAGGAATACGCTTGATAATACCGGCATTGTTCACAAGAATATCAACCACACCGACCTCTGCGGTTATCTTTTTTACGGTCTCAACAACCTGATCTTCATCAGTGACATCACATACATATCCATGCGCAGCAATACCCGCTGCCTTGTAGGCATTCATACCCTTCTCAACAAATTCAGGTTTTATATCATTGAAAACAATCTTCGCCCCGGAAGCCGAAAAAGCACTGGCAATCGCAAAGCCAATACCATATGACGCCCCGGTTATCCAGGCGATTTTTCCTTCCAAAGAAAAGTTCTTTGTAAAATCCATATTGTTTCTCCTTTTAATTGGTTGATTTAACAGTATCACGAATAGTTTTACTTGGCAAGAATGAAACAACGTTTCAATTTAATATTTCAAGACAGGGACCCTAAGGAAATAAGAATCACTTTCCTATTTTATCCCGCGCTCTTTTTTTATCTCTTCATAAGCTTCCTGGATCTCACGGAATTTGGCTTCCGCGGCAGCCTTGAATTCAGTCCCCAGGCCCTTCGAGGCTAAGGTATCAGGATGAAACTCGATGCTCATCTTACGATACGAACGCTTCACTTCTTCATCGGTGGCATTCGGCTCAAGATTCAACACTGCATAGGCGTGGTCACTTCTTGAAGAGCAACCATACTTCTTGCAGATCGCATCAACCACATAGCTGGGAATGCGAAAGATATTCACAGCTTGCCGGATCATAGCCTCTTCCTCGATGTTGACTCTTCCATCAGCCGCACTTACCTGATAGAAAAACTCAATCATCAACTGTAACAAAGCAGGAGAGGAGGAGAAATTTTCATAAAACTGGGATGCGAACTGCTCAAAAGTCCCTCCGCCTTGCAAGGCGGCATCGAAGACTCGCATAGCCGCAGCCTGTTCCTGCACTCCTAGATTTAGCTTGGTCCTAATGAAGTTGTTGATGGCGTCCCTCTCACTCTGGGTGACTTGCCCGTCAGCCTGGGCTATACGGGCTATCATTGAGAAAGCACCCACAAAAAACATCATTTGACTTGAGTCCGAGGATCCTTCGTAAGGAGTTTGCCTCTTGCCAAGGGCATCTGCCTTGTCGAACATGTGGCCAAAAGCAATACCAGCTATCATGCCCAGCGGACCACCAAACATGAAACCCAGAGTACCACCAAATAATTTACCCAACCATGCCATTGTGTTTACAACTTATCAATAAGCATTGAGCATTTACCTGAGGGGATAGGAAGAGTCTTCTTCTTGTTCTCATCAAGAATCTCAATGGTAAAATAGTATAGCTTCTCACTCTCAAGCCTTATCTCCCATCCTCGTTCCGTTTTGTTCGAAAGAATGGTGATCATATTGCGCCTAAGTGAAAGATTCTCTATTCCCATGGCTTCCAAGGAAGGCATCGTCCAGTTTACTGTCTTTCTCGGTAGGGAGATATCCAATCCAATAATATTCTCTATCATCATCGTAATGGTGACCAGCCCTACAAAAGGCATAAACCTTTTCTTGGGGAAATCGGGTATCTCGTTTGTTGTGGAATACCCTTCTTTGTTGGGAAGATAAGCCTCCCAGACATCACCAATGACCTCCGCATCAGGATGCAGGGTGTCCAACAGAAAATACATATGACGGATAGCGCATTCGCGGCCAAATACGAACTCATGAAAACGCTCAAGCCCTTTGACTACCATATAGGTGTATACAGTGGAAACCCCTCCGCATAGGCCGTTTCCATTCTCATCATAGGAAGGAGAGGAGACAGAGACACCGGGAAAAGGATTCTCAGTTCCGAATTCCTTGGGATCCCGAAGAAGTGCAACCATCTCACTTGCCCTCTCCTCGTTGGGAATCTCAGCCAAAAGGGTCCAATATGCACCAATAAACTTGTTCATCAAGCGATTTCCCTTAATGTCCAAGTCATAATAAAACTTCGTCTCGGCATCCCACATCAATGAGCTGATTCTGGTTTTAAGAAAGAAATACACCCTTTTATATTTGAAAGAGATTTCCTTGTCATTAAGAATGTCTCCAATCGCTGACAGATACAGGGCATTGAGGGCAAGCTGGGTATTGAAGTCCACAGGATAATACATATGATCCCGTTTGATATTCCCGCTTTGGCAAGCAGAAAGAGGCACGCTGAACAAACCATTTGGTTTTTGGAAATTTTCCGCCATCCAAGCATATTGCTTTTCCAGGATAGGAACAATTTCCTTCAGACGTTTTTTATTACCTATCTTGTGATAGAACTGATATTCGACATAGGCAAACAAAGGAGGAAAAACACCTTCCGGATTATCAGCCGTAAGTACAGGCTTTCCATCTTCAATGGAATACTCACCTCTTATAGCACCATTCGGCTCTTGCTTGGAATAAAAATAATCCAATAAGGGGAATGGTGAATTGTTCTGGTTGCTATACACCAAGAATAAAGTACTAAAACAATTATAGTATTGATTAAAAGTAGTCTGCCCTGGATACGAGAGATAACTACCGGTAAAACCATTGGCTTCAGTCCCGGCTTTCCAAAGTTCGTCAATCCAAACCCAAGATTTGTCATACATATCAACAAAATCTTGGTCATAAAAATGTACAAATGGAACTAAATCCTTGATCAAATGGCCGCTCCTCAATTACGAACAAAACCAACATTGGACAACATGACGCGCATTGTCAAGAATACAACGACACTAAGCCAAAGTCAATTCGAATCCATATATTACACCATAGTTTAGCAAAATGATGAAAAAACATTATTTTTTTTTCACTGTTCAATTAACTTATTATCATATTGTTAGTTAGAAACAATCAAATTTACCGTGAAAATTACGAAACTGAGAAAATCGCTAACGCCGCAGGCAGAAGTTCACAGTGGAATTCCAAGCATCCAAGGCTTATCTTTTCCCCATCTACATGTACTGGCATCGGATTATCCAGGGAGACTAAATTCACCTTGGTGCATCTGATTTGGGTAAAGTCATCCAATTCAAGTTGAGTTCCCTTGAGAAACCTCAATGCAGTGGAGACGAGCTTTGAAGGCAGTACCGGTTTGTTGGCATACACCAAATCAAAAAAACCATCGTCCACCTGGGCATTGGGCCCCATGATAAAAGCCGAACCCATACGTCTGCCATTGCAGATACTCACCTGCTGGGTAAGCACTTCAAAGGATTCTTTATCATCCACTCCCATTTTGATAGTACATGGCCGAGGATAGTGACCCATAATCCTGAGAAATGCAAACAAGTAACTTAGAGTCCCTGATAAGTGCTTAAACGATGAACCAATGAAAGTCACTAGCGGTTCAAACCCCATTCCTTCCCCATTGATAAAATAACGACCATCAGGGAAATCCCCTCCATAGGAAATACCCGCATCCACATATCTGCTTTTATTACTGACTATCAAGGCACAGGCTTTGCAAATATCATGGGGAATATGCATCATCCATGCAAAATCATTGCCACGGCCCACAGGTATTATACCCAAACGGGGTAATTGCTGAGCAGTCAGCTTGAGTTCCTTCTGCTCTCGGAGTAACCCGTCTACAACCTCATTGATTGTCCCATCCCCGCCAGCGGCAATGACTATGGGCTCACCTTGCCTCACAGCCTGACTTGCCAATTGGGAAGCATGACCTCGACAAGTCGTCTCATGAAACACACAAGTAAACCCATGTTTCTCAAAATAAGAAGAAATAGGTCGTTTGGCTTTCTTAGCCTTCCCTTTTGCCGCACAAGGGTTGAAAATGACAAAGAGGTTCGTATTACCCACTGTATTATCCTAAAACAGAAGTCGTTAAAATACATCCGATCGCTGGCCAATAAAACGTCTTAAGGATTGTTTCATACCAATTCCCCTTTGTCAACGATTCCGACTCCGCCTTTCCCTTTCAATTGCAAAGAAGAGGAATGTGCAATATCATGCGGGTGTGAATAGAACCATGTTCCTCCCTACTACAATGGAAGATGTCAGAAACCGTGGATGGAATCAGATAGATATCGCTCTCATCAGCGCGGATGCTTATGTGGACCATCCTTCCTTTGCAGTAGCATTAATCGGCCGCCTTTTAGAAAACAAGGGATTCAAGGTTGGGGTTATCTCACAACCTGATTGGAGGACAACCACAGATTTTCTTAAAATGGGGCAACCTCGTCTTTGTGCCATGATCAGTGGAGGCAACATAGACAGCATGGTGCTTCATTACACGGCAAATAACAAACCACGAAAAGAAGACGAATACAGCCCCGGAGGGAAAAGTGGCTATCGCCCTGACAGACCAACCATCGTATATGCTTCAAGGGCTCGGCAAGCCTATGGGAAAGGCATCCCCCTCATCATTGGAGGATTGGAAGCCTCGTTGAGAAGAATGGCACATTATGACTTCTGGTCAGACCTGGTAAGAAAGAGTATTCTCCTCGATTCAAAAGCCGACCTGCTTATCTATGGTATGGGAGAGAACCCCGTGGTGGAGATAGCCCAAAGACTTGACCGAGGGGAATCCATTATTCAGATGAGGGATATCCGCGGTACGGTGTTCGCCACCAATGAGACTGGCTTAACCACCCTAACCCAATATCCACAAATAATGCTTCCTACATATGAACAAGTAAGCGAACGGGACATCGAATCCAACACTCCCACAAAAGGAGGGAAGAGATGGTACGCCCAAGCATTCCAGCAAAAACTTCTCCATGAGAATCCAATCAATCCAGAATACCTGATACAAAAATGTATGGAAAGGTATGTGGTTCAGGAACCGCCCTCATTACCTCTGACTACCAAGGAATTTGACGAGCTCTATAGCTACCCTTACACTTTGGATGCCCACCCTGACTATGATAAGCAAGGAGGCGTTCCAGCGCTTCAGGAAGTACAGTTTTCCCTTACCAGCAACAGAGGGTGCTACGGAGCCTGCAGTTTCTGTGCAATCACCAGCCATCAGGGAAGAATGATTCAGACACGAAGCATAGAATCTCTTGTTGCAGAAGCCACAAGAATGGCCAGGCATCCTCTTTTCAAGGGATATATTCATGATGTTGGCGGGCCTACGGCAAATTTCCAAGGGAGGGCCTGTGACAAACAGGAGAAATGCGGACCTTGCGTAAATCGTGAATGCCTGTGGCCTGAGCCTTGTCCAAACCTTAAGGATAGCCACCAACACTATCTGGACATCCTGGAGGCGATTGAGGCAATCCCAAGAATAAAGAAAGTCTATATACGTTCTGGTTTGCGCTTTGACTATCTGATGACAGTTTGTAAGGAACCTATCCGTTCGAAGTTCCTTTCCCATCTGGTCGGAAACAACATCAGCGGACAGCTCAAAATCGCACCGGAGCACATCTCGCCCGAAGTCCTTGATGCCATGGGCAAGCCAAAAGTGGAACTGTATGAGAAATTTTGTGAGGAATATCAACAAGAAAATCAGAGGCAGGATAAAAAACAGTATCTTGTACCCTACTTTATTGCAGCTCATCCTGGAAGCACACTTACCGATGCAATCAACCTTGCACTATATATGCAAAGGAAAAAGTTCATACCGGAGCAAGTACAAGAGTTCTACCCAACACCAGGGACCGTCTCCACAACTATGTATTATACCGGGCTTGACCCCAGACCGGGCAAGGATTTTGCACCCATCTATGTCCCCAAAGGAAGAGAACGCTCACTTCAACGGGCTTTATTACAGTACGACCGGCCAGAAAACAAGCCTCTTGTAAGGGAAGCCTTGCAAAAAGCAGGGATGGAAGACGCAGGGAGAGTATTGTTCAATCGCTATGAAACCAGATAAGAAAGCATTCTATGTGAAGATGGGAACGATAGCCATCCCCGTGATTGTTCAGAACCTCTTGGTGAACAGCCTGACTTTTGTCGATACTCTGATGATAGGTCAACTGGGAGCCTCTGCCATTGCTGCGGTAGGATTGGCAAACCAGGTTTCTTTCCTCATCAACTTATTCTTTTTTGGCATTTGTTCGGGCTCTTCCATATTCCTCGCCCAATTCTTTGGAGCCAAGAATTACCAAAGCATACAAAAGCTCATGGTGCTTGCTTTGCTTATCAGCACTATCGGTTCGTTGTTTTTTGGAATTCTTGCAATATTCTTTCCGCAACAGGTCATGCACATTTTCACCTATGACCAGCTGGTAGTCGAGCTGGGATGTGAATATCTCCGTTATATTGGGTTGAGTTTCATCTGTCTCGCGTTCAGTGGAATCTTTGCAGCAGGGCTCAGAGCCACTAATCTGGCGAAAATCCCTCTACAAGTGTCTCTTATCTCATTGTTGACCGATGTGGTATTGAATTATTTTTTAATCTTCGGTATCGGGCCTTTTCCCACCTGGGGAGTGAAGGGTGCTGCAATCGCCACAGTCATTAGCCGGATAGTGGAGATGTTCCTGCTTATTTTTCTCACCTATAAGTTCAAGAACCCTTGTGCGATAACCAGCAAGGCCGCATTTTCGCTCAACAAGAAATTCATCTTCAAGATTATTCCCACATGCATCCCTGTCGTCTGCAACGAATTCTTTTGGGCTGTAGGTATGATGATCTACAAGATTGCATTCTCCAAACTAGGTATGGATGTAATCGCCGCAGTGAATGTCAACGAATCAATCGGGAATCTTTTCTTCGTCGCTATGTTTGGTGTCGCTTCCAGCGCCTTGATTATGATCGGACAGAAAATTGGAGAAAAGGACCTTGCCGAAGCGAGAGTATACTGCCGACGCTTTTCCATCCTGTCTTTCATTATCGGCTTGCTAATGGGGTTCCTCCAAATAGCATTTGCTCCCCAATTTCTCAAAGCTTTCAATATTTCAGAGGGCATTGCTTTAACTGCGAGACGTTGCCTTTATGTAAACGCTTTGTTATATCCTATCAAAAGCTTTGACACTACATTGATTGTAGGCATCCTGCGTAGCGGAGGGGATACCAAATTCTCGATGTTCGACGAACTTTTATCGGTCTGGCTGATTGGAATTCCTCTGGCTTTCCTTGGCTGTGCAATCCTAAAATGGGATATATGGTATGTCTATCTTCTTGTAAGTGCGGAAGAGCTGACAAAAGGGCTCATCGGCTTGTTAAGAGTAAAAAGCGGAAAATGGCTAAAGGACCTTTCTGCTATTCATTGACGAGAAGAACAGCAGAAAGTAGACTTATACTCAAGAGGGGGACGTGGTATGGGTACACCTACGGTACTTATCAATGGGACGATTGTTACTGGATTTGCCCAGTTGGATGATTGTGCACTATACATTGATGGAAATGGACTTATTGGAGATATTTTCAACATGAGTCGCTTGGAGGAAAAAATATTCCCTTCCGATACAGTGAGGATTGATGTTCAAAAAGCATACATCATCCCTGGCATGATAGATTCCCATATCCATGGCATTGGAGGGTTTGGAACCGAGGATTGCAAGGCGGAATCGATTCTTGGCATGAGCGAGCGCCTGGCCGATTTCGGTATCACTGCTTTTATGCCTACCATCTATACCGATGCCCTGGAAGATATGTTCAATGCGGAAAAGGCAATCGTTGAAGCCATGGGTAAGGAAAAAGGTGCCCGTATCATGGGAATCAACCTTGAGGGACCGTTTATTTCCCCAAAGCGGATTGGAGCTCAAAACCCTGCCGGGGTGCAACCAGTAAACACTGAGGTATTTGAAAATCTTATCAAAGCCGGACAAGGACATGTTATCTGCATGACGGTAGCACCTGAACTCAAGCATATGCGCGAGTTGGCATTGCTTGCTCGAAGGGAGAACATCGTACTTCTGGCGGGACATACCGATGCAACTTATGAGAATATGATCGAGGGTATGCAATGTGGCATACTCCATACCACTCATTTTTATAATGCGATGAGTCCCCTGCATCATCGTAATCCTGGCGTGGTGGGGACAGTCATGATCCAAAAGGATATGCAATGTGAGATTATCTGTGACGGGGTGCATGTTCATCCTGAATTGGTGAAGCTCCTGTTCAGAGAAAAGCCGATATCAAATGTGGTGATGATCACCGATTCGCTTAAGCCCACCAAGCAGAGAACCGGCACATTGATCGCGAACGGGGTGAAAGCGATGCTTAATGAACAAGGAGCTTGGGTTAGTGCCGATGACCCCACTTTGTTTCTTGGTTCTGCATTGACACTTCTTAAGGCTGTCAGGAATGTTATTAGTTGGGGAGTCCCTTTGCAACAGGCGGTGCAGATGACTTCAACAAACCCGGCCAGAATTTATGGTTTCAAGAACCTCGGAATGTTGATTCCCGATTATAAAGCCGATATCACAATCCTGGACAAGGAACTCCAACTCAAAGGGGTGTTTGTTAATGGAGAACTAATCAGAGACCGTTTTGCATGAAGTTAAAAAAGAAAAATAGAAGGATATCACATGAAGACAATTGAAGAATTAAAAAAACAAAATCTTTGGAAAAATTTCCTTGATTTAGAGCAAATCCCCCGAGAAAGTGGGAATGAAGCCGGTGTCCGGACATGGCTCCTTTCTTGGGCAAAGAGTCACAATCTGGAAGCATTAGCCGACAAAGTCGGGAATGTAATCATGAGAAAACCTGCCTCGAAAGGATATGAGACAAGAAGTTCTGTAGCGTTGCAGGGACATATGGACATGGTATGTGTCAAGCGCAAGGGAAGCAAGCATGATTTCCTTGTTGATCCTATTGAGGTACAAGTGGATGGTGATTTCCTTTGTGCAAAGGATACCTCTCTTGGCGGTGATGATGGGATTGCCATCGCCTTGATATTGGACATTCTCACCGATGAAAGCCTTCAGCATGGACCTTTGGAAGCCATCTTCACTATCAGTGAGGAAACAGGCCTTACCGGCGCCTTCGGTATTGAGAAAAAGGACATCAAGAGCAGGAAACTGCTCAACCTCGACAGTGAAGAGGAGGGAATCCTTTATATTGGTTGTGCAGGAGGAGTAGAAGTCGAAGGGAAGCTTCCTGTTGAATATCAGGCTATCCCCCATGATTGGGATTGCTACACATTGACCATTGACGGTCTTCTTGGTGGGCATAGTGGGGGAGAGATACACAAGCAGAGGGCTAATGCCATCAAGTTGGCTGCCCGTTTTCTGATTGATGTGCCTCAGAAAATGCTCTTTTCTCTCAATGGAGGAACAAAGCGTAATGTCATCCCTTCCTTTTGCACCGTAGGTTTTGCCGCCCCCAAGGCTGATGCGAAGATAATTGAGGATATCCTTAGAGAGCTTTCCCAAAAGGTGAAGAATGAGTATGCCTTGAATGACAGTAACATCAAGATAAGTCTGGAAACATGCAAAGTTGTAAAAGAAGCGGCATCCGCAAAGCAGAGCGAGTCATTTATCCGTTCTCTTTTTATCGCACCCCATGGAGTTTACTCCATGAGCCAGACTATCATAGGTATTGTGGAGACTTCATCAAATCTTGCTATCGCAACAATGGAGAAGGGTCAATTCCTAATCACCACCAGCCATCGAAGTTCCGTACTCTCGGCAAGAGACCTGGTTGCAAAAATGATGGGGGAATCTCTCAGAAGCTGTGGCATGAGCGTCAGTTATGTTGGGGCGTATCCTTCTTGGACTCCTAATCCCAAATCACCTTTGGCTGGTTTCTGCGCCAAGGCCTATGAAGAATATACTGGAAAGAAAATGGAGATCACCGCCATCCATGCTGGTTTGGAATGTGGCATTATTAATAGCAAGATTGAAGGCATGGATAGTGTTTCATTCGGTCCTCAGATGCATGACATCCATTCAGTGGATGAACATCTTTGCATCTCTTCTTGTGAACGCATGTTAGGTTTCACCAAACATTTGCTCTCAATAATCGAATGAGAAAACCAGTAATAGCCATCTCCGGGACGTTAGGCAACGCCCCGGAAACCACACCTTTCAAGGATTGGAAGCGGGACTCCACCAATTACGCCTACACCTCCAGCATTGTTAAGGCTGGAGGTGTTCCTGTAATGCTTCCTGTCGTCAGCGATCTTTCCTTAATTCCCTACCAGATTGCAAATGCCGATGCGTTGCTTATTCCAGGTGGTCCCGATGTTACCCCTTCGTTGTATCAACAGGAGAAAGATCCTCTTTGCGGACCGTGTGATACCCTTACGGATGTATTTCAACTTGCCCTGATCAAAGAAGCAAGAGCGGAGGGAAAGCCAATCTTGGGAATATGCAAGGGATGCCAGATCATCAATGTGGCGTTCGGAGGTTCTTTGTTCCAGGATTACAAGCTAAGAAGCAAGGACAGTTTTATCCATAACCATTATGAGAATGCCAGTGAGCCCTGTCATGAGGTAATCATTGAGAGCACTTCAAGACTTAAGGAAATTTTCGGTTGTGATAAAATAAATGTGAATAGCCTGCATCATCAGCAAATACATGAATTAGGAGAGGGTTTACGCAAGGTTGCCAGTTGTGCCTATGATGGAGGAATTGAGGCAATTGAAAGTACTGAAGGCCCTTTTCTTATGGGAATACAATGGCATCCTGAGGCCATGATGATGGCCTCCTCCAGTATGTTCGCCTTGTGGCAGGCCTTCATCAAGAGCGCCTGCTAATCAATCCTTGAAATATCCCGGATACTGGGCACGAATAGCCACCTC
>Ga0265294_10009381_pt1 | contig 11291 bp, 10 predicted proteins | sample MunlanPumphouse3_FD_192504 | JGI IMG/M metagenome (GOLD analysis project Ga0265294, IMG submission 192504) | Groundwater microbial communities from a municipal landfill in Southern Ontario, Canada - Pumphouse #3 | ecosystem: Environmental > Aquatic > Deep subsurface > Groundwater | place...
CATATTTTTCTCTATATATTTTAGATATATCATTTGCAATAATTTTTCCATTATCTTGAACACTTGTTAATATTTGTAATGCAAAATGTTCAAAATCATTAAAATCCATTATTTTGCTTTTTTCTTTCTTTTCTTTAAATGCTTTTCCAAATTCTTGAACTAATTTTAACAAGTATAATAATTGTGATTCATTAATTTGTAATTCTCTTATTATTTCTTCTTCCGGTATAGCAATATCTAATAAATCTTTTATACTAGTTACATTTTTCCAATGATTTTCAACTTCCTTTTTTAAAGTATCGTCATTCCAACGGACACTAACTCGTCTGTTAAAGCTAAAACCTTTTAATATAAAGTATATCTTATCCCATTCATCACATTTTAATATACCATCTTCAAGTTTTTGTAAAGATTGCATACAATCATTATAAAAATCTAATTGTTTTTCATCATCATTTACTAAATTAATTATTTTTTCACATTCATGTATACTTTCTTTAATGGCATCTATTACTTGTTCTAAATACTTTTTACCCCATATACTATTTTTAAAATCTACACCATTTGAACTAATACTTTTTTTCATTTCTTCATATATTTTATCTGGGAAAGGAAAGTTCATCATATAATTATAAATATTTATAATTATCTCTTTTAAATTATTTTCGCCTTGTTCATTATACATTTCTAATAAATCCGATAAATCTTTATCAATTTCTTCTTGTTCATAATATTTATCAAATATTTCTTCTAAAACATCATATTTCATTAATTCTTTATCGATATCATTTGCAACTTTAAAATTAGGATCTATTTTTATTTCATAATAATACTCTTTTATAACTGATAAACAAAAAGAATGTATAGTAGATATATTAGCTTTATTAACATTTACAATTTGTTGTTGTAACCATAAATTATCTGGTTCTTCTTCTAAAACACTATACATTTTATTTATTAGTCTTTCTTTCATTTCTGTTGCAGCAGCATTAGAAAAAGTTACTACTAATATTTTAGTAATATCTATTTTTTCATTTAACACCATATTAATTATGCGCTCAACTAAAACAGCTGTTTTGCCACTACCTGCGCCAGCTGAAACTAATAAATTGCAATTTCTCGTTTTAATTGCGCTTTCTTGTTTTTCAGTCCACTCCAAACTATTCACCCAATCTCTTTTTAATACTAACTGCTAATTTTTTATTTATACCTTTTACTTTAAGAATTTCTTCGATACTAGCATTTTTAATATTTTCAACATTCCTAAAATATTTTAATAAAGCTTTTCTTTTACTTTCACCTATACCATTAATATCGTCTAATATAGAGACCGTCATTTTACTATTTCTCAAATTTCTATGATATGTTATAGAATAGTTATGCACTTCATCTTGTATATTAGTTATATATTTCATTATTACATCAGATATTTGTATTTCATTATTATTATCTTCTAACATTGCTTTCGTTCTATGCTTATTATCTTTAACCATCCCATAAACAGGTATATCCAATTTATATTTTTTCAATATTTCTTTAACAGCATTTATTTGAATAATACCGCCATCGGCTAATATTAAATCTGGTAAAGGTAAAAAAGCTTCATTCTTTTTATTTATTGCTTCATTTAATCTTCTATCTAATATTTGTTTCATACATTTTGAATCATCTTGATCAAATATATCTTGTATTTTAAATTTTCTGTACTTACTTTTTTTAAAATTACCATCTTCTATAACTACCATACCTCCAACAATATTAGTACCAGATATATTAGATATATCAAAACTTTCTATACGCTTAGGTATATAATCCAAACCTAATTCAGAAGATAATTGTTCAATTATACTTTCGCTACCATATACATATTTATTTTCTAAAGATATTTGAGCATTTTTTTCTGCCATTTCAACAAATCTAAGTTTTTCACCTTTCTTAGGTGAACGTATTTCAACTTTACCACCTTTTTTAGCAATAAGGAAATCTATTATTGATTTATCTTGAATATCATATCTTAGCATTATTTTAGCTGGTATATCTAAACAAGTATTATAATACTGTTTAATAAATGAAGCAACTATTTCACTATCTTCCATATCTACTAAATCATCAAAGAAATAGTTTTCTCTACCTATCAATTTATGATTACGTACAAAAAATATTTGTACGCACACTTTATCTTTTTTATATACTCCAATAACATCTATATCATTTTCGCTAAAATTTGCAACTTTTTGTTTTTGTAATAAACTATTTATATCTACAATTTTATCTCTAATAATACTAGCTTTTTCAAATTCAAGATTCTCGCTATATTCATTCATCTCGTTTGTTAAAGATGTTATTAATCTTTGTATATTACCACTTAAAATATTAGAAACTTCATTTATCATCTTCATATATTCTTCTTTAGACACATTGTTTTTACACGGTGCCATACATCTGCCTATTTGATAGTTTATACAAGGTCTTTTTTTACTTTTCAATACACCTTTACATTGTCTTACCTGATATTTTTCTTTTATAAATCTTAAAGCTTGTTTAACATGCGTATTATCCATATATGGTCCAAAATACTGTGCTCCATCTTGTAAAACTCTCCTAGTTATAGCTACTACTGGATAATCTTCATTAGTTATTTTTATATATGGATATGTTTTATCATCTTTTAACATTACATTAAACTTAGGTTTATGTAATTTTATTAAATTACATTCTAACATTAACGCCTCAACTTCAGAATCTGTTACAATATATTCAAAACTCGTAATAAGGCTAACCATTTTTTCAATTCTAGCACTTTTATTAGTCTTTTGAAAATACTGCTTAACCCTATTCTTTAAAATTATAGCTTTTCCAACATAAATTATATCATTACCATTTTTCATCAAATATACTCCTGGTTTAACAGGCAGTTTTTTTAACTCATCATGTATATTAAACATATAATCACCTACATATATATTACCATAAACATATCATATTGTCTATTATATAAACAAAAATATACAGACCTAAATTAATAGGTACTGTATATTTAAAAACAATTTTTATTCTTCAGTTTTTGTTTCTTCTACTGGAGCTTCATCCTCCATTGTTTCATACTTTTCCAAAATAATATCTTGAATCATTTTTCTTGTTTCAGGATTTATTGGATGTGCTATATCATCAAACTTCCCAGTTTTTAAATTCTTTCTACTTGGCATTGCAATATAGTAATCGCCTTCATCTCTTTGCATAAGTCTAATATCATGAATAACAAAACAGTCATCAATTGTTATTTCAACTCTAGCTTTTTTTCTACTTGGTAAAGTAGACTTCCAAATCTTCACATTAGTAATTTTCATTACTGCACCGTCCTTCCAAACTATGTAAATATTTTAACATAAAATCATGCTAATAGTAATTATTACGACATATTATTCAATTTTCCTTTTTTTATATAAATATTTTTCTTGTTATTTCCATTTTTTATGTAATTTGCGAAAAATCAGAAACTATAGTATAATATTAATGTTAATAAGTTTTACTATTATTATGTCAGAAATTGATGTAACCAAAATCATGGAAAGAGTAGCAAATTGCTCATACTCTTACCTCAACAAATGTAAAGCAGAAGACTATGAATCAACATTAAGAAAATGTGATATCAAAATTTCACACACACGTGGAGTTATTGACATTTCATCAAACATTGCAACTGAAATTTATCATTGCACACCTTATGAAATGAAACTCATTGTGTGCTCTGCAGCTGTGCATGATATTCCAGGGCGGGATAAACAATACATTACTTACGGTACATGGGTTGACAAAAACTGTCCAAAAGATCACGGAGACATCGGCTACACTTTATTAATAGAAAACAACTATGCGTTAATAAGAGAAATCACTGATGCCGATCTTACTGATGCTGATTGTGAAGTAATATCTAATGTTGTTAAATATCATTGCAAATCAAATTATGATGAAGTAAATGATCCATTAACTAAAAAAATATTAGATATTGTAATAAGTGCAGATGGAATCGATTTATTCCGTAGCAGGATTGAAGATGATTGGGCTCTCGTGTTTTCAGAGAGTACTCCAACAGAAAGTGAAGTTGCAAAATCAGTATTTTCACCAAAGCTATTACAAGCTTTCTTAACCTTGAACCCAGGAGAAGTATTGAACTTTAGTTCAAAAACTAATCCAATAAGAGATAATCCTCTTACCGAACACTATGTAGATGCAATCATACTTAATTATGCAATTGCAAACAAATCGAATAGTGAAACACGTAAAACTATCTTGTCCATGAACTATGTCGATTTGCTTTATGAAAGATACATAAATGTTCCTTTCAGTAAAGAAGTAAAGCAACAGCTTGAACAGGTATATAACTACGCAAAATACTTAATCAATTACGGATTAAAAGAATAAAATATTCATTTTTTTGCTTTTTTAAAAAACATAATAAAAAAGAAAAAATAATATTTTATTCTTCTTTTTTTTATATTATTCGAATATAATTGGCTTTAATCTATTTTTTATTGCTAAAATATAAATTTAAGTATATAATACTAATAAATAGGAGGTTCAAGATGAAAAATAGTATCAAATATAATAAAATACATATGATCGGTATTGGTGGAATTAGTATGAGCGGTATTGCTCAAATATTATTAAAATGGGGATATAAAATTACAGGATCAGATAGAAGTGATTCAGATATGGTTCAAAGATTAATTAAAGCTGGTGCTGAAGTTTCATTAGGGCATAATGAAAATAATATCACAGACCAAGATTTAATTATATATACTGCTGCTATATCAAAAGATAATCCCGAATTAGTTAAAGCAAAAGAATTAGGTATTAAAGCAATGGAAAGAGCAGACTTTTTAGGAGAGTTAACAAAGCTATACCCAAAAACTATTGCAATATCTGGTACACATGGTAAAACTACAACTTCTTCAATGATAAGCCTATGCTTTTTAGAAGCAAACTTAGACCCAGCAATTCAAATTGGAACTATTCTTCCTCAAATAAATGAAAATTACAGAGTATCTGATTCAGAATATTTTGTTATCGAAGCTTGTGAATATGTAGATAGCTTTTTAAAATTCTATCCATATACAGAAATAATACTAAATATCGAAGCTGAACATTTGGATTATTTTAAAGACATAAATGCTATATATGATTCATTTATAAAATTTACAGAAAAGTTACCTACTAATGGTAATTTAATAATAAATATTGATGATAATGGATGTAACGATATAATAAAAAGATTAAGAAAAGATATTAATATTATTACATATAGTATTAAAAATCCAAATGCAGATATTTATGCTTTTGATATTCATTTTAAAGAAGATGGTTGTGCAATATTTGATGTTAAATTAAAAGATAAAGAAATAAATAATATTGAACTTAATATTATTGGACTACATAATGTTTCTAATGCATGTGCTTGTATTGCAACATGCTTAGCACATAATATAAAAACAGAAGTAATAAAACAAGCATTAAATAAATTTCAAGGTTCTCAAAGAAGATTTGAATTTAAAGGATTAACAAAAAACAATTCAAAAGTTTATGATGATTATGCACATCATCCTACAGAAATTAAAGCAATATTAAGTGCTGTAAAAAAAATGAAACACAATAAAATAATTACTGTATTTCAACCACACACATATTCAAGAGTAAAAACATTATTTAAAGATTTTATAACAGCATTTGAAGATACAGATGAATTAGTTATAACAGATATATATGCAGCAAGAGAAATGGATGATGGTGCAGTTTCATCAGATATTCTTGTTAAAATGATAAATGAAAGTTACCCAAATAAGGCTACATATATTTCAAACTTTGAAAATATTGTTAAATATTTAGACAAAAATTCAAAAGAAGATGACTTAATACTATTATTAGGTGCTGGTACAATTGTTCAATTAAGCAAACAATTAGTAAATAAATAAATTAAAAATGTGATTTTAAACATCACATTTTTTTGTATTTCTCTATTATTTTCTTTACCTAATGTATAACGTAAGTTAAAACAATTTAAAGTATAAACATATCATATTTTATCAAAATATATAGACTTTTAGACCTAAATGTGATATATTATATTAGTAAAAAAATAGGCAAGATGGAGGAAAAATGGACAAATTAATTATTGAAGGTGGAACACCTTTAATAGGTGAAGTAAATATAAGTGGTATGAAAAATGCAGCAGTAGCAATATTACCAGCAACATTGCTAGTAAATGGTAAATGCTATATAGATAATCTACCAAACATTAGTGATGTAAAACTATGTTATGAAATACTTGAAAGTTTAGGTGCTAAAATTAAGCATATAGATGAACATTCTATAGAAGTAGATACTAGAAACATTACATCAACAATTGTACCAACAGAAATAGCAAGTAAATTTAGAGCTTCTTATTATTTCATTGGTGCTCTTTTAGGTCGTTTTAAAACAGCTCAATCCAGTTTACCTGGTGGCTGTGACTTAGGCGTTAGAGCTATTGATCAACACATAAAAGGTTTTGAAGCTTTAGGTGGAAAAGTTACACTAAAGGACAATTCAATAATAGTTAATGCAAATAAACTAAATGGAACAAATATATATCTAGATATAGTTAGTGTAGGGGCAACAATGAACATTATGATTGCTGCTGTTCTAGCTGAAGGTATAACAATAATAGAAAACGCTGCTAAAGAACCTCACATAGTTGATGTAGCAAACTTTTTAAATACTATGGGAGCAGATGTCTCAGGTGCTGGTACAGATGTTATAAAAATTAATGGAGTTAAAGAATTAAAAGGTGAAAAACAATATTCAGTTATTCCTGACCAAATTGAAGCAGGAACATTTATGATGGCTGCATTAGCTTCAAAAGGTGATGTTACTGTTAAAAATTGTATTTCTACTCACTTGTCCCCTATTATTTCAAAACTTGAAGAAATGGGCGCTGAAGTAACAGATAATTTTGATTCAGTTAGAGTAAAATATGTTAATAAATTAAATTCCGTACACATAAAAACATTACCATATCCAGGATTTCCTACAGATATGCAACCACAAGCAGCAATTCCTTTATGTCTTGCTGGAGATAAAAGTATAATAACAGAAACAATATGGTCATCAAGATTTCAATATACTAATGAGCTAAAAAAAATGAATGCAAGCATTGATGTAAATGATAAAACAGCAACAATAAGTGGTGTATCTGAATTAAAAGGTGCTCCAGTATATGCTACTGATTTAAGAGCAGGTGTCGCATTAATTATTGCAGGTATTACTGCAAAAGGTACAACAGAAATATTTAATATTGATCATATTGATAGAGGATACGAAAATATTGAAAATAAATTTAAAAAATTAGGAGCAAAAATTACAAGAGAAAAATATGATAAATAGAGGAGCTTAAATGTTTAATTTCCATAGTCTAAGTAGTAGCAGTTCTGGTAACTGCTATTTAATTGAAACAAATGAAACAAAGATATTAGTTGATGTAGGTATTACTGTTAAAAAAATAAATACTGAATTAGAAAAAATAAATTTATCATTAAATAATATTGATGCTCTATTTATTACACATGAACATTCAGACCATTGTAAAAGTCTAAATAATATTGCTAAATTATATAATATTCCTATATTTATTAATAAGCCTACCTTTAATGCTTTAAAAGATAAAAATAACATAGAGCAAGTAAACTATATTAAATCTAATGAAGAATACATCTTTCATGATTTAAATATTAAACCTTTTGATATTCCACATGATGCAGCACAACCATTTGGTTATACATTTAAAAAAGGTAGCAAAAAAATTTCTATAGCAACAGATATGGGAACTATATCTCAAGATGCGTTAAAAGCATTATCAAATAATAGTTTTGCTCTAATAGAATCAAATTATGATACAAATATGTTAAATGCTGGTAAATATCCATATTATATAAAAAGAAGAATTGCTAGTAATAATGGTCATTTATCAAATAACCAATGTTCAGAAATGATAGCACAATTAATACAAAAAAATACAACAAATTTTATGCTAGGACATTTAAGTATTAATAATAACTGTCCTGAATTAGCAATGGAAACTATTAAATCTGAATTAATAACTAATAAAATAAATTTAAAAGATATTCAATTATCTGTAGCAAGCAATGATTGCTTATCTAATAATATAATAATCGAAAAATAATAAAAACTTTCACAGTTAAAACTATGAAGGTTTTATTTTATTACAATTCTAAAATATTATTAATTTAATATGCGAAACACAAAATTTTTTCAATATTTATATTAATAAATATTATTATTATTTAAGTCTACATAATTGATTTTTAGCCTAAAATATGGTATAATAATTATATGAATATTAATTCTATGAGCTTTCAACAATTATTTGAATTAGTTGAAAAAGAAAAAGAAACCAATGCTGATATAGCTGAGGGAAAAGAGTTTATTGAACAAATCATGAAACGTATGAGGGAAATAGATTGGGCAAAAAGGCTCTACTCAAATGCTTGTAACAAAGCTACTGAACAAGGAGTTGTAACATATTACATATGTCCTAAATTACAGCACAGAATTGAGAAGTGCGAGGTAGACATATTGGAAGTAGCAAAAATACTGAGAAATATGATTATTTCTTCAGATAATTTGATGTTCAACTATCCCCCAGAAGCTGTAAAACCTCATTTTTTGTTAAATAAATCATATCGTGCTAAAATTTTACTAAAAAACAATTAATAAAGTAGATCTACTTTATTAATTGTTTTTTAACGTAACACTTCAAACAGTTTACATAATTGACATTTTGTATAAAATATAGTATAATAAATTTATGGATTTAAATTCTATGAGCTACGATGAATTATTCGAAGCAAAAATGAAACTCGATGCTGAAATTGATGTGGCAGAAGAGATGAGAAAAAAAATCGTCGAACAAATGGATGCTTTGGATTTAGCAGAGGAATGCTACAAAAGAATATGCGAAATTGTCCTTAAAAAAGGCTTCGCTATCTACAATTTAGCTGATAGTAACCTTATCGACGTATGTAGAGGCGCTCAAATAAGCAAATACGATGTAGCAAAAGCCTTAAAACAAAAAATTGTAGCTTCAGAAACTATCACTTTCGGATGCAACCCCAAAATTGTTAGCCCAGACTATATGTTTAACGAATTTGCTAGAATAAGGATCGTTCCAAAAACTCAATAAGCCTTTGTAATAAAAGCTTATTTTCAAGAATAGACAAAGTACATAGTACTTTGTCTATTCTTTATTATTTTTTTGCTATAAAACTATTAATATATAAAGCTTTTTTACTATTTTGGAATTATATATATATTCCCATATATAAGTTGACATAATTGCTTTTTTGCGTAAATTATGGTATAATATATATATGGATATCAATTTAGTTATGAGCTTCGAAGAATTATTTGAAGCGAAAATGAAAGTCGATGCTGAAATAGCTGAGGCTGAAGAGATGAGAGAAAACCTCAAAAAACGGATAGCAACATTACTTTGGGCAGACAAATTCTACAACAAAATCTGCAGTATTGTTCTTGAAAAAGGTGTAGCTTTCTACAATGTAAGTACTAGCGACATCGAAAAAGAACTTGAGAAAAATAATGTAAACACATTCAAAGTAGCAGAAGCCTTAAAACAAAAAATTATCGATTCAAAAATTATCGGCTTCGGATGCGAACCAGAAACTGTAAAACCTCAGTACATGTATGACCTCTGTTCTGAAGTACGAATCTATCCCAAAACTCAATAAGCTTTTTTAATAAAAGTTTATTATCCAAAATTGACAGAGTACATAGTACTTTGTCAATTCTTTTTTTATATAAAAAACACATACAATATAATGTATGTATTTGGTGTACCCGAGAGGACTTGAACCTCCAACCTCTTGATCCGTAGTCAAGTGCTCTATCCAATTAAGCTACGAGTACAAGTGTATATAGTATACTATTATTTTTTATTTTTTACAAGTAATAATATATTTTTTTGAAATTAAAAAGAGCTTTTGCTCTTCTTAATTATTTTGCCATATTTTTAATAGCATTCTCAATTACATTTCTTTCTCTTTCAATTATTTCAACGAATTTTCTTGCTAAATTTCCATCAAATTGTGTACCAGCATTTTTAATTAATTCGTCTTTAGCCACATCTATTAATAATCCTTTTCGATACTGTCTATCTGATGTCATAGCATCAAAAGCATCAGCTATAGTCACAATACGTGCATACAATGGTATTTCTTCTCCTACTAATTTACCAGGATAACCTTTTCCATCAAACCTTTCATGATGATATTTTACTATTGGAATTATATCTTCAAATATTGTAGCAGCATTTATTATTTGTGCTCCTATCAATGTATGATTTTTTATCTCGCTATATTCATCATCGGTTAATTTATCTTGTTTTTGTAATATCGCATCGGGAACTCCAATTTTACCTATATCATGGAACAAACCACCAATGTATATTCTTTCTTGTTCTTCTTCAGAAATTCCAATTTCTTTTGCAATTAATTTTGAATAAAAAGCAACTCTATCTGAATGTCCTTTCGTATATGTATCCTTAGCATCAACAGCTATTCTTAATGCTTCAACTGTTCCCATATATGCATCTGCCAATTTATCTTTTGATAGTTCCAATTCAATATTTATTTTTCTAATTGTCTTAACTTGTTCAACAGATTTTAAAGCTGATTCAATTAAAACCAATAATTGATTTGGATTATCACTTTTCTCACAGTAACCTTGAATATCATATTTTTTAATTGTTTCTAAAGGTGGTATTAAATCTTTATGCCCTGTTAATAAAAGAATATATAAATCTTGATTAAACTTACGAACTTCCTCAATAACTTTATCTCCATGAATTGGTGCCATAATATAGTCTAGAATTAATAAATCAAAATTGTTATTTCGTATTAATTCTATTGCTTCCAATGGATTTGTTATACCAGTTACATTATAGCCACTTCTCTTTAAAAATATTGATATAGACTCAATAATACCTTCTTCATCGTCTACAACTAAAATTTTATATCCATCTTCTGTATGAATTTGATTTTTTCTCATTAATCTTTTACCTCCTCAATTATTCCATTACTGACTTTGAATAAATTATACTTAAAATTTAAGTTAAAACCAATTATATCTGTACATGTAATTATTGTTTGATATTCATTTATGTGACTAAATAATTTTTCAACTCTACTACTATCTAGTTCAGAAGTTACATCATCTAATAA
>Ga0265294_10009382_pt1 | contig 11290 bp, 9 predicted proteins | sample MunlanPumphouse3_FD_192504 | JGI IMG/M metagenome (GOLD analysis project Ga0265294, IMG submission 192504) | Groundwater microbial communities from a municipal landfill in Southern Ontario, Canada - Pumphouse #3 | ecosystem: Environmental > Aquatic > Deep subsurface > Groundwater | place...
GGAGCTGGTTACCCGGTTGCTAGACGGCGTCACCAACGACAGCGACTGGAAATCCGACGAGCAGCTGCTGGCGGCTTCCGTCGATACTGTTTCGCCGGAACAGTACGAAAAATGGTTCCGGGAGATCACCATATCCGCCCAGGAACGGTTTGTCAGGGCCTGGGGCGAACCGCCCGGGACATTGCACACCGTGCAGGGTCGGCTTCTGTTGCCGGGCATTATGGATGGGAACGTCTTCATCGGCTTCCAGCCGGACCGGGGCAAATGTACGACCGAGGCCTACCATGACCCCTGGACCGCGCCGCCCCATCAATATCTGGCGTTCTACCGCTGGCTGAAATATGTCTGGGGTGCGGACGCTGTGGTTCATATCGGTACGCACGGGACGCTGGAATGGCTGCCGGGCAAGAGTGTGGGTCTGTCGCAGGAATGCGACCCCGATGCCATTCTCGCCTGCCTGCCGAACGTGAACCCGTACATCATCGACAATCCCGGTGAGGGGATGCAGGCGAAACGGCGGAGTTATGCGGTCATCACCACGCACATGATCCCCGCCATGACCCGGGCGGGCGGCTATGAGGGCCTGAACGAACTGGAGTCGGCGGTACAGGCCTACATGAAGGCGGAGGAGTACCACCAGACGGACAAACTGCCGTCGATACTGGAGAAGATCCGGGAACTGGGCACCAAACTGTCGATCTTTTCCGATCTCGGCCTGGCGCCGGACTGTTCCTCGGCGGATCTGGGAGCGGCCGTCGACAGACTTTACGATTACCTGCTGGGTGTGAAGGACGCACTCATCAAGGACGGGCTGCACATTCTCGGCGAGGTCCCGGCCGGCGAACGGCTGACCGAAACGGTCTACACGTTGGTCCGTTACCCGAACGGGAACGTGCCGTCCCTGCGGGAGGCAGTGGCGCACGCTGCCGGGTTAGACATGGAGGACCTGCTCCAGCACCCGACAGAAGCCCTGCCGGACGGCCGGCTGAAGGGCGAGGCCGCCGATGCGGCGGACGAAGAATCGTTCGCGGTCATCCGCGCCATGCAGGAGACAGACTTCGATCCGGTCAAAGGACCGGCGGCCGCCCGCCGGGCCTGCCCGCGGGGCTGTCCGGACCTGGATGCGGCCTGTGCTTTCGTCTGCGGCGAACTGATCGCCAGCGTCCGGCACATGGACCTGGAGCTCGTCAACATCCTGCGGGCGCTGGACGGCGAGTACGTAGAACCCGGCCCGTCTGGCTGCCCAGGTCGGGGCCGGGCGCAGATCCTGCCGACCGGCCGGAACTTCTATTCCATCGATCCCGACGGTATCCCCTGGCAGTCCAGCTGGGAGATCGGCACTAAGATGGCCGAGCAGATGGTGCAGCGGTATGTGGACGAGCACGGCGAATACCCGAAGAGCATCGGCATCGTCATCTGGGCCACCGACACCATGAAAACCGGCGGCGACGACATTGCCTACGTCCTGCGGCTGATGGGTCTCCGGCCGGTCTGGGCCGGCTACGGCGGCCGGGTCAAGGGTCTGGAGGTCATCCCGGTGAAGGAGCTCGGCCGGCCGCGGTTGGACGTGACGCTGCGGGTGAGCGGGCTGTTCCGGGACACCTTCCCGAACCTGATAAATCTCATCGACGGCGGGGTGCAGACCATCGGTGCCCTCGACGAGAAAGATGAGGAGAACTATCTGGCAGCCCACCTGCGCGAAGATACGCTCGAAGCATTGGCCGCCGGCGTGCCGGCGGACGAGACCCGGCGGCTGGCCAGCATTCGGCTGTTCGGAGACGCTCCCGGCGGTTACGGCTGCGGCGTAAGCGACCTGGTGCAGACCTCGGCCTGGAAGAAAACTGAGGACCTGGGGCAGGCCTATCTGCAGCACGGCTGCTACGTCTATGGCAAAGGCCTGAGCGGTCAGGCCCACCCGGAGCTGTTCAAGAAACGGCTGCAGGACCTGAATGTGACCGTCAAGAACCACAACACCCGGGCGGTGGACCTGCTGGACATGGACGATGATTTCGACTGTCTCGGCGGCTTCAACGCTGCCGTCAAGACCTTCCGCGGACAGGATGCTGAGTCCTTCATGGGTGACTCGTCGGACATGCAGAACCTGAAGCTGCGGACCGCGGCGGAGGAGTGCCGGTTCGTGTTCCGGAGCAAGATCAACAATCCCAAGTGGCTGAATGGGCTGAAACAGCACGGCTTCGCGGGCGCGAAGGAGCTGTCCAAGATGTTCGATTATGTCATGGGCTGGGATGCCACGTCCGGCATCATCGAGGACTGGATGTACGAGAGCATGGCAAACAACTTCGTGCTCGACAAGGGAACGAAGGAGTGGATCAAGGACGAGAACCCGTATGCCATGATTGCGATGGTCGGACGGCTTCAGGAAGCGATTGAACGGGGACTGTGGGACCCTTCGGACGATATGAAGCAGAAACTGAAGGACGTCTACCTGGAGTTCGAGGAGCGGATCGAGGAGATCACCGACCGCTGAATCGCCGCCCCGGGATATTCAGCAGGGCGGGGATCGTGTCTGCACATTGTTCAGAGAATACGGTTGCAAAAAGCATTATGCCAGAGAACCGGCGGGGGGCCATAGGCCCCTCTCCGGTTCATTGTTTCAGTTCTTCCAGGGCCCGGTTAACCGTCCGGCCATGGGTAACCAGCTGCGAAATGGCAGCGGTGATGCCTCTGACGTTCCGATGCTGGAAGACGTTCCGGCCGATGGAAACGCCGTGGCCGCCGGCAGCAAGGGAATCGTGGACCATGTTCAGGATCTCCAGATCCGAGCCCATCTTCGGACCGCCGGCAATGACCACCGGAACCTCCGCGCCGTCGACTACGCGGGAGAACGACGGGATGTCTCCGGTGTAATTGACCTTCACGATGTCTGCGCCCAGTTCTGCCGCCGCCCGGGCCGCGTGAGCGATGAGTTTCGGGTCGTAGGCGTTTTTCACGGTCGGACCGCGGGGGTAAGCCATAACGATCAGCGGCATGCCCCAGTCGGCGCATTCCCGGGAGACCTGGCCGGCATCCCGAATCATCTGCGGTTCGCTGGCAGCACCGAAATTGACCTGGACGGAGACCGCGTCCGCGCCCATCTTGATGGCCTCCTCTACAGTTGCCACCAGGACCTTTTCGTTGGAAGAACTGCCGATGTCCGTAGAGGCGGACAGGTGCAGAATCAGTCCGATGTCCCTGCCGTTGTTGCGGTGGCCGGCGTTGACCATGCCTTTCTGTTCGATGACAGCGGTGGCCCCGCCGGCCGCGATGTCGTTGACCGTCTTTTTCATGTCGATCAGGCCCTCGAGGGGGCCCATGCTGATACCGTGGTCAAGGGGGACAATCACTGCGTTGTGGCTGCGCCGGTCGATGATCCGTTCCATTCTTATGCTCTTGCCTGACATTTGTTTCACCGTGACACGTGTTAGCACATGTCACTATATTTATTTTGTGTGGTAAACCCTGTATAAACCAATATTTGTTAAGTAAAAAAGAAAGGGTTTAAAAACAGTTTTGGGCGGCTGCGCTCAGATCTTACGGTTCTTGATCAGGTACATGTTGATTAGGAAGAACGCCGCGCCGAAGACAATCAGCACGCCCAGGGCCCAATAGGGAAAGGCGTAGACGTCCAGGCTGGCGGCCCGGATGCACAGGCTGGCCTCGGTCAGCGGCAGGGCGTACAGGATTCCCTGGAAGACCGCCGGCAGGTTGGCGACCGAGAAGAAGGTGCCGCACAGGAAGGTCATCGGGGTGATGACCAGGCTGCCGAAGGTCGCCATGGACTGGTGGGATTTGGCTACCAGCGCCGCGGTCTCGCCCAGCAGCGAGAAAGTGAAGCAGGATACCAGCAGGCTGATCAGGAACAGCAGGTTGAAGTGCATGTAGTCCGGTGCCAGAGCGTAACCGATGAGAAACATTAGGCCGCAGCTCATTAGGCTCCGGATGATGCCCAAGACCGATTTGCCGATGATGATCGCACTGGTGCTCAGCGGGCACATCATCATTTCGTCGAAACTGCGGTAATACAGCCGCTGGACGTTCATCCGGGTAGAGGTCGAGCCGTATGAGGACGACAGCGACGACAGAGCGATGATACCCGGGATGACGAAATCCAGATACGGGACTGTGACGCCGTTGATAACGATGTCGCCGGCCTGCAGGCCGTAACCGAAAGCCACCAGGTACAGGATCGGAGTGACCAGGCTGGAGATCAGGATATTCCCGATATTATGGCGCATAAACCGCAGATCGGCCCAGGCCACACTGTAAACTTCGTTGAAATAGCCCGTTTACATCCCCCCTTTTTTCTTACCCATGCCGCCGGCCGGCTTGTCCGCGCCGCCGCCCAAGAAGCCGTTGTCTCCCATGTTGTTACCGGTGATCTCCACGAAACTGTCCTCCAGGTTGGTGTTGCGGACCGTGACGGTGTATTCGTCACCCAGGGTCTGGGCAAAGGCGTGAGCCTCCTCCCGGCTTTGGAAGTAACGGTAGATTGTCTTGTGGTCGCTGCCGTAATATTCCACGGTCGCCGTGCCGATTTTCCTGGCGAGTTCGGCCGGAGTGCCTTCGACGATGACCTTACCGTGGTTGATGATGCCCACCCGGTCGCAGAGCGACTCGGCCTCCTCAATATAATGAGTGGTAAGGAAAATGGTCATGCCGTCGCCGTTCAGTTTCCGGAGCAGGTCCCACAGGCCCCGTCTGGCCTGGATGTCCAGGCCAACGGTGGGTTCGTCCAGGAACAACAGCTGGGGCTTGTGGACGAGAGCGCAGACGATGGACACCCGTTTCTTCCAGCCTCCGGAAAGGCTGTCCACCTTGTAATTGTAGTATTCACCGAGACCGATGTAGTTGCACAGGTCGTCAATGCGTTTCTCCCGCTGGGCCTTGGGAATCTGCTGATACATGGCATGCATCATCATGTTCTCCCAGACTGTCAGGTCTTTATCGAGACTGATGTGCTGCTGAGTGACGCCGATGGAGGCCTTGGCTTCCCGAGGGTTCTTCAGAATGTCGTAGCCGTTGATGACTACGCTGCCCTCGTCAAAGCCGGTGAGCGTGCTCAGAACACGGACGGTGGTGGTCTTGCCGGCTCCGTTCGGTCCCAGGAAAGCGTACATTTCGCCTTTTTTTACCCGCATATCGATATGATCAATGGCAGTCTTGCCGTCGTAGCGTTTGACCAGACCATCGACTTTGATGATGTCTTCTGTATCGGAGATAATTATCACAACCCTATATCATTGGAGGTATGTTCCATACAAGTCTTTAACTGTTCGCCCCTTCCATACAACATCGACCAGTTTGCCAAGAACTGCTCTCTTGTTTAATCAGCATGTAAATAAAGATGGGGCTGCCGATCAAGGCGGTAAGTGTGTCTATCGGCAGCACTGGGACCGTCGTTGTTGTCAAATAAATAATAGACGACACCTGCCGGAGTGGTGATGGCGAGAATTGAAATCGCCATGGCAATTGATTTTTTTGTTCATTATTTCACATCGGATGATTATGCTGTCAGAGCGAACAGATTATTATTAATGCTCTGGAGAAAGCTGGATGAATCAGCGATTTGATAAAAATGACCTCTGAATCTTGATATTACAAATCACTCATCATGGTTATATAGGGAAATATCTTTTTTCAACTATGGCCGATAGCTCGATCACCGCCAAACAAGCTGCCGTTCTGGCGTTTGTTTTCTCGGCGGCCGCACTGATTCTGACGGTGTTAGCCCGGCCATGCGACATCTGGACTATTTTTCTGGACGCGGTGATCTATTTTTGTTTTGTTCCCATGGTCGTCTTGGGGATATATATGGTTGTGACCGGCCGCGGCGGTCGGTGGATCAATGGGATCGACTGGGAACGGGTCGGTCGGAATCGGCAAGAGGACTATGTTTCCTACTTAGGTCTCTGGATCGCGGTCGGTTCGGCGGTAATGATGGTCGGGCTCGCGGCGATCATGTGGAATTTACTGGTCACAATCGGGCTGATCGTCCTTGGTACGGTGTTGATCCTTGTGCCGTTCGCTGTGGTCAGCGGGGAACGGGGGCCGTCCCGGGTGCCGGCACGGCGGCAGTTCACCCGAAAAGAGGCCGGGGCATTGACCCTGGCGGCCCTGCTGGTTGCGACCGTGCCGACCGGTTTGTTGATGGCCGAGCATAGCAGCGAATCGGCGGTGGCAATCACGCTCGGAGCGGAGGATTTCACGGTCACGGCGCCGATGTTCGACCATACTTTCTCCTATGAGGACGTGGACTCACTGGAACTGGTCGAGAATTTTGATCACGGACGGCGGATCGCCGGTTATGCAACCGGAACGATTTCCAGCGGCCATTACCGGAACGAGACCCTTGGCGATTATGAGCTGGCTTCTTATTCGCAGGTGTCTTCCTGCATCGTTATCTTTGTCGGCGGGGCGGCCTATGCGTTCAACCAATCTTATGAGACGGCGACCGTCAATCTGTATGCGGAGCTGCAGGAGAGGACCGGGCTTTGAGGCCCGCCTGTGGGACAGCAATGCCGGCTCGGCGGTAAACAGGGCTGATTTCCTGTCTAAAAGCAGGATATCGTTGTTAAATCTGCGACCGTTGTGCCGATCCATGTTCAAAGAACAGCGAGGAGTGGCCGGAAGGGGTCGATCCGAACATGGTGGTCAATGCACCGATACAACAATGGGTGGAGCCTTGAAAAATATGCGAGAGACCGACCGGAGTCCCTGTCCTGCCGTTAGGAGAGTCTGTACCTCCTGTCAGAAACAGGCGTAGCCGGCGCAGGCCGCGGCGATAGTCGCTGTCGAGACGTTGTTGCTGTCGTCATCGCTGCCGGCGGTTAAGTCGTTTTTTTAGCAATTCCGGTATTCGGGGTGTTTCTGCCGACGTACGCGATGTTTCCGGAGCAGTTGGTTTCAACGGCATTGTCCACGGAGACGGTGACGATCTCGCCATTGGCGATCCTAGTCGGGATTGGAACCGGCCGTAGGCGTCTTCATATGCCCCATGTTCATAAGTCGTGCCGTAACTTCTTTGGCGGTCTGGTCCTTGGTCGAGATGCCGTAGTTTTTTTGGCAGATCTGATACCGGCCCGGCAGATTGTCTGACATATAGGTCCACGGGATACGGATCACCCGGTCATTCTCGGCCGGCAGGTTGAACAATAAACCGTTCTCGGGGTCAGTTTGATGACGAATGTCCTTTTTCGACGACGGTTGCTGACCAATCTGAAAAACTGCAGAAAAAAATGGGTCTTGCGGTTCGACCGCGGAACGACAGTCTGCAAGTCGGCGTAATTATTTAAATTGGATAATGTATCCAAATCGCATTGGCGGTGATGAGACGTGCAGCTGAAAATCAACAATGTGGAGTTCGGCTATTCCAGTGTACCGGTGCTTAACGACATCTCGCTGGACCTGGCCGGTCCTAAGTTCGTTTCGATCCTGGGGCCGAACGGGGTGGGCAAATCGACGTTGATTCATTGCATCAACAAGATTCTGACTCCTAATTCCGGTTCGGTCTTCATAGACGGCAAGGATGTCAAGAACATCACCATCAAGGAACTAGCCAAACAGGTGGGCTATGTGCCGTATTCCGCCAGCGATACCTTCCCGCTGACCGTGGTCGACACGGTCCTGATGGGGCGGCATCCTCACAGCAAATGGGGTTCGCTGGACAAGGATCTGGACATCGTCTACGACACACTTAAGATGCTGGGTATCTCGCATCTGGCGATGCGGCCGTTCAATGAACTGTCTGCCGGTCAGCACCAGAAGGTAATGCTCGCCCGCGGGTTGGTCCAGGAACCGCAGGTCCTGCTGCTGGACGAACCTACCTCCAACCTGGATGTGCGTCACCAGCTGGATGTTACCAAGATGCTCAAGCAGCTCTCGGTGGATCGGCAGATTCTGATCATCATGATCAGCCACGACATCAATATTGCGGCGAAGTATGCCGATGAGATCATCCTGATGTATCAGGGGCGGATCTACGATGTTGGTGCGCCGGCGGAGGTCATCACCGAAAACAATCTGCGGGTTGTCTACGGGGTTACTTCCAAAGTGATTGACGACAATGGCCGGCCGCATGTGATTCTGGAGGATGCTGTTCCCATGGGCGAGGAGGAACCGGCCTCACCGGTCATGGCGGCGGCCAAACGGGCCAAGGCAGAAGAGACGACGAAGGCCGGCGAAAAAGGCGAGGCCTGAACCGGCCTTACGAATTTGTAAAGTTGTGTGGAACCGATGAAGGGCAAACTGTATGGGATCGGTGTTGGCCCGGGAGACCCCGGCCTGCTGACTGTCAAAGCAAAGATGTTACTGGACAAGGCGACCGTGATTGCCTATCCGGTAAAGACCAAAGGCGGGAACGGTACCGCATTGGAAATCATCCGGCCGCTGGTGGACCTGAGCGGGAAACAGATCGTCGAACTGGTTTTCAGCATGGATCCGGACCTGCAGGTCCGGCGGCAGTGCCGCCGGGATAACACCGACGCACTCTGTGCGTTGCTGGAGAGCGGTCATGACGTGGCCGTCATCTCTCTCGGCGACGTATCCGTGTACAGTACCTATACGTACCTTGATACGGAGGTTCGGGAACGCGGTTATGAGACCGAGGTCGTACCCGGCATCCCGTCGTTCTGCAGCGGTGCGGCCCTGGCGCGGTTGCCGCTGATGATCGGCGAGGAGAGCCTGGCCGTGGTCTCGGCGGCCGATCATAATCAGGACGCCGCCACGGCGCTGGATCATGCGGACAATGTCGTGGTCATGAAAGCGTTCAGTTTCATCGGTGAACTGGTAAAGCTGTTGAACGAACGGCGCATTCCGCTTGCGGCGGCCACGGTCATGAGCAACGTCGGCATGCCCGACGAGTACATCGGTCCGTTGGACCCGGACCGGCAGTACGGCTATTTCACCACGGTCCTTGTTAAGAAAGGGAAAGGAGAAAAATGACTGAGAAAGTGCATTTTGTCGGGGCCGGGCCGGGTGCGCCGGACCTCATCACCTACCGGGCAAAGAAATACATCGACGACGCGGACGTGATCATCTACGCCGGCTCGCTGGTCAACCCGGCCGTCCTGGCGGACGCGAAGAAGGACGCCAAGATCTACAACAGCGCCGAGATGGACCTGGAAGAGGTCCTGAATGTCATGATCCCGGCTGCCAAGGCCGGTAAGAAGGTCGTCCGGGTGCACACCGGCGATCCATCGATCTACGGCGCAATCCGCGAACAGATGGACCGGCTCGACAAAGCCGGCGTTCCGTACGACGACACGCCGGGCGTCAGTTCGTTCTGCGCCTCCGCCGCGGCCATCAACAAAGAGTTCACTCTGCCCGGCATCAGCCAGACCGTCATCATCACCCGTATGGCCGGCCGTACGCCCATGCCGTCCAAAGAGGACCTGTTCGGCCTGGCAAAGCACCAGGCCTCCATGTGCATCTTCCTCAGCGTCTCCTATATGAACGAGCTCTGCCACACCCTGAGAGAAGCCGGCTATCCCATGGACACGCCGGTCGCGGTCGTCTACAAGGCCTCCTGGCCAGACCAGCAGATAATCGTCGGCAATCTGACCTCGATGCCCGAACTGGTGAAGGCCGCCGGCATCACTAAGACCGCCATGACCATGGTCGGCGGCTTCCTGGGCAACAAGTACGAGCTGTCCAAACTGTATGACCCGCATTTTACCACCATGTACCGTCAGGGGAAGGAATGAGATGGCCGGCAGAGTTACGGTCGTTGGTTTCGGTCCCGGCGACAAAGGCGATATGACCGGACGGGCGGTCACGGCGATCGAGCGCGCGGATATCGTTGCCGGCTATACCACCTACATACGTATCCTGGAGGCCCAGTTCCCCGGGAAGAAGTACAAGGCTACCGGCATGATGAAGGAGGTGGACCGCTGCCGCATGGCGATCGAGGATGCCCAGCAGGGTCTGGACGTAGCGATGGTAAGCAGCGGCGATTCCGGTATCTACGGCATGGCCGGCATCATTTATCAGCTCCGGGCCGAGATGAAAGCGGACATTGACGTAGATGTCGTACCTGGCGTGACTGCGGCCAGTGCCGCGGCCGCCGTTCTCGGTGCGCCGCTTATGCACGACACCGCATTCATCAGTCTTTCCGATCTTATGACGCCGCTCGAACGGATCATGAAAAGAGTTGACTGTGCCGGGCAGGGCGATTTCATCGTCTGCCTCTATAACCCGAAGAGCAAAGGCCGCCCCGGCTACCTGGCCCAGGCCGCAGATATTCTGCTGAAGTACCGGGCGCCGACGACCCCTGTCGGCATCGTGCGCGATGCCGGCCGGCCGGACATGACCAAGACGCTGACCACTCTGGAAGAACTGAAGGGTGCGGACGTGGACATGTTCTGCACCGTGGTCATCGGCAATTCCCAGACCTACACGGCCGACGGCCTGATGATCACCCCGCGCGGTTACCCCGTACGGAACGGGTGAAAACCATTTCCCCAACTGTTTAACGATATAGGTTGTGTGAGAAAAATGCAGTTTCAGATTACGAATCCGAAAGAGATCGAGAAGAAGAGTATGGAGACTATCACCGAGGAGCTCAACGGCCGGACCTGGCCGGAGCCTGAGTTCTCCATCATCAAACGGTGCATTCATACTTCGGCGGATTTCGATTACGCAGACAATCTGACCTTTTCGCCCGAAGCGGCGGAGATTGGCATCGCGGCTCTCAAGAACGGCGCCGACATCGTCACCGACACCAAGATGGCGGCCGCCGGCATCAACAAGAACCGGCTGGGCATTTACGGCGGGCAGGTCCACTGCTTCATCAGCGATCCGGACGTCATTGCCGAGGCCAAGGCCCGCGGCTGCACCCGGTCTACGGTGTGCATGGAGCGGGGTGCCGCTCTGTCGCTGAAAAAACCGACCATATTTGCTATCGGCAACGCTCCCACCGCGCTCATCGAGCTCGACCGGCTGCTGGCCGCTGGCCAGGTCAAACCTGTGCTGATCATTGCCGTGCCGGTCGGTTTTGTTAACGTTGTCGAGGCCAAGGAACTGATCATGGCCGATTCGGTGCCCACAATCGTGGCCCGCGGACGTAAGGGCGGCAGCAACATCGCCGCGGCCATCGTCAATGCGATGCTGTACACCCTCGGTCGCTGAACCTGCGGTCGGAACGCCATGGCAGACATCATCGAGGCCAGGGGGCTGACGGTGAAGTACGGCGACAAAACTGCCGTCGACGGCATTGATCTCAGGGTCCATCGGGGCGAGATTTTCGGGTTTCTCGGTCCGAACGGGGCCGGCAAGACCACCACCGTCAAGGTGC
>Ga0265294_10009383_pt1 | contig 11290 bp, 9 predicted proteins | sample MunlanPumphouse3_FD_192504 | JGI IMG/M metagenome (GOLD analysis project Ga0265294, IMG submission 192504) | Groundwater microbial communities from a municipal landfill in Southern Ontario, Canada - Pumphouse #3 | ecosystem: Environmental > Aquatic > Deep subsurface > Groundwater | place...
AAGTCCCTTGCCAATTAATGGCTGCTGTAGCCCCTTTGGAGCCGTCAGTTGGAACCAGGATTTTATTATGCAATGCTACACTCCCTTTCATTGCCAATTTGCCTTTATTATATGCTAATCTTTCCAAAAATCCCAGTCGGTTTTGTGAATAGTGGGGTCAATCCCGACTCCATCCACGAAGTGAAGTTAAATGAAGGATGTTAGGGTAAATCAATGAATTAATAGTAAAAATGAGCCTAATCACCACTATAGCTCTCAGCTAGTGTAGAAACCGAAAAAGGAAGGTTTAACATTTCTTGATGGAAGTACTATACTTGAGGAGAAGATAGAGATTGTAATTGAATTCACTTGAAGGCTATTTGCAGGTTACTCAACTATTTCACGGGTGGTTTTTTTAACCGACTATGTGAATATACTCACAATCATAACCGAGCTGGCCGTGAAAGTGGAATTCATACATATTGGAGGTGAAGAAGAGATGAATAATGAATGTAATGAAGTTTCCAATTGGAGCGATTCATATCTGGATGATATGGAATTGTTGCATGGGGCATTTAATCTTCACCCTGATTTGACCACTGAAGAGTTATGTGAAGAATGGAAAGAGTGTTTCAGAGCGGTTGGCAAAATAGCGGCAGAAGCGGTTAAAATGCAGAATAGCCTGAAATGGAGCGACTCCTATTTGGATATAATGGAAACCCTACATGGGGCGTTCAATTTGCATCCTGACTTAACGATTCAAGAATTATGTGAAGAATGGCAAAGGTGTTTCATGTCTGATGGTATATTACTAAATGAGATAGACCAGACAACCGGTGCCCGAAAATCACTTAAGCATGCATCCTGATTTTACTTCAGGAAATCATGGGTAGCAGCCTATTTTTAAACAGTCCATTGGCTCTAACATTTATGTGTAATCCCTACCTATAATATGTACCGTTGTTATTCCCCGGTTAGTTATTAACCGGGGGCTTTTTTTGCTGACTTGATAATACCCGCTTAAATAAAAATAGTTATAAGAACTTAAAAAGAAGACTAAAGTAATGATTTTATGTGATAATAAAGCATCATGTTAATTAATAGAATCTAGCAGACTATTGGTGTTATTAATGGGTCTATTCGGGAATTTGGTACATTACAGGCAAACATGTTATAATGTTTGCCTAGAAACTTACTTGCAAAAGGTTGCAGTATTCTAGTCAACCCTATTAATTTTGAAGACGGGCCTAAAAATCCATCAAGGGCACATCGATGAAGCTTCTGGTAGTGGCTTTCGACGCCCAGTTGGGGGTCGTTGCTGGGAGTTAAGGGTGCTGGGGCAATCCGCAATGGCATGCGGGCATGACCCCACATCCATGGAGGCTCATGCTTGCCTGCGAAGGCAAGTATGGGAAAACCTGCATTCCGGATAAAACTGGGTGTAGTGTAGCCTGCCTTGAGTGGCTGCGGCGGATGAGCATCTCAGGATGGTAATGCTTTGGCCGAAGCATTTTCATCTGCTTTGAAATTGCGGCTGCAAAAGAGGCTAGAAATTGATGTGGGTTGTTGAGGAAAACTCCTAGACTGTGTGCGCTATGGCATGGTTTATCAAGGATTAAAGTGTGTACTTAGTGGTAATCCAACAAACGTGTTCGGCGACGACATGTAGCAGGCGTAAAGGGAAACCGCCCATCTGGCAACAAATGGGAGACCTGCGGGGAAAACCTGCTGGACCTATGTCACAACGTTTACTCGATAAACTACCTTTTGCTTTATTTGTTATTGGGGATGGTACTGCGGTTGACGGGCTACATTAAAAAAAGCAATATTATTTCCGGGTTAATCGTGGCTTTTTTCACTTTCTTTATTGCTCTTACGGTCAGCATTGGCACAGAAGCACTGGTTAAGGCGGTACAGAATGTATGGGTAGCTATTGTTTTACTGGTAATAATAATTGCTTTAGGTATATTTTTTGATATTATTGGAACCGCTGCTGCGGCTGTATCTTTGCCGCCTTTTAATGCCAGGGCGGCAAAAAAAGTATTTGGAGCCTATCAAGCGGTTAAAATTGCGAAGAATGCCAGTGCAGTAGCTAATTACTGCAATGATGTCATAGGAGATATAGCTGGTACACTGAGTGGAGCCGTGGGTGCCGGTATAGTGATCAGGTTGGAACAAACATCTTCACTGCCTGATACAGTTTTAATCGGGGCAGTCATGACCAGCTTTATCGCCGCTCTCACAGTAGGGGGGAAATCTTTGGGTAAAAACATAGCTATTGCCCGGGCTAATAATATAATTTTCCGGGTGGCAGTGGTACTTGGATGGTGGGAGAACCTGACCGGCCTGGAATTATTTAAGGACAGAAGGTGACTTCTTGGAAAGGGTATTAAATCAGATAAACTTACCCCAGGATTTAAAGCGGCTTTCTCTTGCCGAAATGAATGAATTAGCTGCTGATATAAGGGGAGTTTTAATTGACAGCGTGGCTGCCTGCGGAGGGCATCTGGCTGCCAATCTGGGTGTAGTTGAACTTACGATTGCTTTGCATTATGTTTTCGATACTCCCCATGACAAAATAATTTGGGATGTAGGGCATCAAAGTTATACCCATAAAATTATAACCGGTCGCAAGGACCGGATGCACAGCCTCAGGCAATTTGGTGGTATTAGTGGTTTCCCCAAACATGAGGAATCGGATTATGATGCATTTAATACCGGACATAGCAGTACCTCTATCTCGGCTGCCCTAGGCATGGCATTGGCCCGGGATATTCAAAATCAAAAATTTTCAGTAGTTGCAGTTACCGGGGATGGGGCCATGACCGGTGGAATGACTTATGAGGCTCTGAATCATGCCGGTAATGAAGCGACTGATATGATTGTTATACTGAACGACAATGAAATGTCCATATCTAAAAATGTGGGGGCCATGTCCTGCTATTTAAATCGCCTGCGTACAGACCCCTCCTATACTCGCACCAAAGAGGAAGTTGAGAATGTGTTAACCAAAATTCCCGGTATAGGTCCAAATATAGCCAGGGCTGCGGGCCGATTGAAGGACACCGTTAAATATCTGATGGTTCCGGGAATATGGTTTGAGGAGTTAGGTTTCACATATATTGGCCCTGTTAATGGTCATAACCTTGAAGAGCTTATCCCTATGCTCAATAATGCCCGTAAGATGAAGGGGCCGATATTAATACATACAATTACTGAAAAAGGCCGTGGTTATGAACCTGCCCGCCAGAATCCCGCTATATTTCATGGGGTCGGGCCGTTTGACATAAAGACAGGCAAGCAATTTAAGAAAAAGTTGAAGACCTATACCGAGATATTCGGAGAATATATGGTGGATATAGCTGCTCAGGATAAACGGGTGGTAGCTATTACTGCTGCCATGGCTACTGGTACTGGATTAGATGAGTTTTCCCGGCTTTATCCCGAGCGGTTTTTCGATGTAGGTATTTGTGAACAACATGCGGTCACTTTGGCGGCAGGTATGGCCAGAGCAGGTCTAAAACCGGTGGTGAGCATATATTCTACATTTTTACAACGAGCCTATGATCAAATTATTCATGATGTAGCCCTGCAGAATCTTCCGGTGGTTTTTGCTATTGATAGAGCAGGGTTAGTAGGCGAAGATGGGCCGACTCACCATGGTGTTTTCGACCTCTCTTACTTGCGTCATATACCTAACCTGACCATAATGGCTCCGAGCAACGAAGATGAATTATTGAATATGATGCATACAGCCATGTCGTTAAATACACCTGTAGCGGTAAGATACCCGCGCGGGGCAGGTGAAGGGGTCAAGATTTTAGCTGAACGGCACATTATTCCTCCAGGTCAGCCGGAAGTCTTAAGCACAGGCGGGGAACTCGCTATTTTAGCGGTGGGGCGGGCGGTTGGCATAGGCAAAGAGGTGGCTCAATTGCTGGAAGCTAAAGGGATAGGGGTGGAGTTAGTCAATGCCCGCTTTGTAAAACCGATAGATGTAGGATTTATGAGCGAACTGGGGCATAGATTCAGCCGTATTCTGACTTTGGAAGACAATGCTGTTACGGGTGGATTTGGTACTGCACTACTGGAGTTGTTTTCTGAGCAAAACGTAAAATGCGATCTGCTCCCCATCGGTATTCCCGATGAATTCATCGAACAGGGACGGGTTGACATTCTATTTGAATTGTTAAACATGGAACCGGAGTCGATCATAGAACGTATATTAAGCAGGTGGCCTGATATTGGCAACCACCTGCCACTGGAGTTGCGCAAAATTGTCCAAAGTTAGATTGGATTCGCTGCTTTATGCCCGGGGCCTGGTTGATAGCCGGGAAAAGGCACGGGCGATGATAATTGCAGGAGAAGTAAGAGTTAACGGAGTCCCGGTGGATAAACCCGGAACCAGGGTTGATGAAACTTCGGATTTTCATATTGAGCCCCGCAGACAGAAGTATGTAAGCCGGGGAGGATTCAAACTGGAAGGTGCTATTCGTGATTTTGATATAGACTTTCGGGGAAAAGTTGTATTGGATGTAGGGGCATCTACCGGTGGTTATACCGATTGTGCCTTACAGAACGGGGCAGCCAAAGTTTTTGCGCTGGATGTTGGCTATGGTCAATTGGACTGGGGGCTTCGCAACGACGCGCGGGTAAAAGTGATCGAGAGAACCAATATTCGCTATTTTACCCCGGAGAAGTTGGGAGAACTGGTCGATATTATTACCATGGATGTTTCGTTTATCTCCACCAGGTTAATTTATCCCGTACTAAATAATATGCTCAAAGAACGAGGAGAGGTTGTAAGCCTCATTAAACCTCAGTTTGAAGCGGGCAAAGACAAAGTGGGCAAAAAAGGGGTAGTGAAGGATTCCGCCGTTCACCAGGATGTATTGCGCCATTGCATAGAGGTTGCTCGAGAAGCGGGCTTGGATTGTGTGGGAATTAGCTATTCTCCTATCAAGGGGCCTAAGGGAAATATTGAGTATTTTATCCATTTAAAAAAGCAGATGCAACCTTTGGAACAGTTGGATAAAACGGTGGAGGATATAGTTCTAAAGGCGCACAGCAATCTGGAGGGTAAAGCTAAGTGAAGATCTTACTGGTCAACAATAAACGCATCGAGAGTACCATGCGCATGGCAGAAAAAGCAGCGGCCCATTTACGCTCGGTCGGAATTGAGGTGCTAATAGACAGCAGCAGCGCTGACATTACCAGCGAAGAATTCGATTCCATTATTGTGCTGGGCGGCGACGGTACTCTGATAAGGAGCGCCCGTCAATATGTGCATAAAAATGTGCCGGTATTGGGTGTGAATATGGGAACGCTTGGATTTCTCAGTAATATCCAGGCTGATGAGTTGGAAAAATATCTGGATCGTTTCATCAGACATGATTATAGCATAGAAGAGAGAATGATGCTGGAAGCAGGCATATATCAGAATGGGATTCTTTTAAACAGGATATATAGTTTAAATGAAGTGAGTATAAAATCAATAAGTTCCCGCGTTATTACAGTCGATGTAAAAATAAACGGACAGAAGCACGGTATTTATCGGGGCGATGGTATCATTATAGCCACCCCCAGCGGTTCTACTGCTTATTCACTGTCATGCGGAGGACCAGTATGCGATCCTGCCTTGGAACTATTTATCATGACCCCTATTACCTCCTATTTATTGAACAAGAGACCCCTGGTCATTGCAGCTGAAAAGGAAATTGAGGTAATCCCGCTTGATTGTGAGGAAACCTTGATCTCTATCGACGGACAGGTTAAAATCGATTTCAAGGAAAGTTTCGTTATAAGAATTAAAAAGGCTGATTATAAGCTGAAGTTAATAAATATGCAGCCTCGTTATTTCTTTGAGACTATGATGAAACGTCTGCGGCGCAGCGATGAAGAGCTATGTTAATCATAGCTTCAGAAACAGATGGACCGGATACTATTTCTGTAAAGGGGGAAGGCAATGAAATCTCGAAGACATTTTGCCATAAGGGAAATACTGATTAGCGAGCGTATCAGCACCCAGGAAGAACTCTGCGAAGCATTGAGAAGCAGAGGGTATAAGGTTACCCAGGCCACCGTATCCCGGGATATTAAAGAGCTAAGTCTGGTAAAAATCCCTGATGAAAATGGATACCGCTATGCCTGGCCTGGTGCTCACCTGCCCAAGAATTCATATGTCAGGATGAAGCGTGTTTTTCGAGATTCGGTAATAACCTTAGACTCCAGTGAGAACATCATTGTGATCAAGACTCTTCCTGGGGCAGCGCAATCCATTGGCTCATTAATAGACTCCCTGGAGAATCCTCATATACTCGGAACGGTAGCCGGGGACGATACCATATTCTTAGTTGTAAAGACAAAAGAGTTACTAGTGCAAGTCATGGAGTACTTCCGAAAACTGGTAACTGACTAGCTTCCATGGCCGGGAGAGGTTGGGCATTCAAGATTGTTAAGCGCCGTATTTCTATGAATTAACTCAGGGGTGTTTCAATGAAGAAGACCGGATGGAAAGGTAGATTAATAACAAGAAGCAGATTCATTATGAACCTGCTTCTTGTACTTTTCAAGCAGGAAAGTTTAAAATGATGATGGAGGAGTTTATCGAAGTAATGAACGTATTTTGCTGCTTCGATAAAAAAATGCTATGTTACAGGAGATATATATAAACAATTTTGTGTTAATTGACGAGCTGCGTATGCAATTCTCAACGGGTATAAATATATTGAGCGGTGAAACTGGAGCGGGCAAATCCATTATTATTGACGCCCTGGGTCTACTCATGGGGGATCGGATAAACAATGATTTAATAAGGGATGAAAGTCGCCAGGCGATCGTAGAAGGGGTTTTTGATGTGAGCAACAATACTGATGCTCGCATTTTTTTATCGGAACAGGGACTGGCGGCGAATGAGGACGATATGGATACTATCATTTTAAGCCGCGAAATCAATCCGGGCGGGAAATCTACAGGAAGGATCAATGGACGCAATGTGACCATATCGACTTTGAAGACATTGAGCACCTATCTGGTTGATATGCATCTGCAGAATGACCGCCAGAACATACTGCGGCCTGTGAATTATATTGGCTATGTAGATAGCTTTACGGAGGAGAGTGGAGAACTCTTGGAACAACTGGCGGCGCTCTTTTCCTTGTTCATGGCCAAGAAAAAGCAGTTGGAGGATTCCAGACTCCACAGACAGAATCGGATGCAGCGCCTTGATTTCTTGGATTACCAGATCAAGGAGATAGAGGGGAGTGGGTTAAGCGAGGGCGAAGAAGAGGAAATGCTGCAGTTGCGAGAGAGGATAAAAAATGCCGGCAAACTACTGGAAGGCAGCAGTCGGATTATGGAACAGCTATATAATTCGGAACAATCAGCCAGCGCTTGTGACCAGATTGCCGCCGCTCTGGATGTGGCAACTGATCTTAAGAGTGACCAGTTTTTTGCCGGGCTTACAGAACCTTTGGAAAATGCCTACTACTCTTTGCAGGATTTGTCAAGCGCCATATCTGAGTTCAGGGGAGAGCTAGAATTCGAACCGGGACATCTGGAGGAAGTCGAGAATCGTCTCTATCTTATTAAAAAGCTAAAAAGCAAATACGGGGACAAAATAACGGATATACTAGACTATCTTGAACATGCTCGTTCGGAACGAAAAGAACTACAGGAGACTGAAGAACGACAGAATGAAATACAAATTGAGATAGAGAAGCTGCAGTCCCAATATATGTGTTTGGCGGCTGAAATTAGCCGAAAACGTAATCTGGCGGCCTTGCTTCTGCAGCAAAAGGTTCAGGCTGAATTGCTCGAGTTGAATATGCCCAACATAAATTTCGAGGTGGCGTTGGAGAGAAAGAGTGTTCCTGGTATTAACGGGATGGATGACATAAAGTTTCTCTTTTCACCCAATCCCGGTGAAGAAATGAAACCGGTGACACGCATCGCATCGGGGGGAGAAATATCCCGTTTTATCCTGGCATTAAAGACAGCCCTGGCCGATGTATATCGCATTCCCACCCTGATATTCGATGAGATCGATGTAGGTCTGGGAGGTTCAGCCTTAAACTCGGTAGCCCGGAAACTGGCTGAACTATCACGCAGCCACCAGCTTATATTGGTGACCCACTCTCCCCAGGTAGCCAGTTATGGAGTTAGAAATTTCTTAATTGAAAAGCAGGTATATGCTGACAAAACCTATACTCGAGTCAAAAGTTTGAATGACGATGAAAAGGTCATAGAGATTGCCCGTATGTTGGATGGAGAGCATTATTCACCGTTGACCGTGGAGCATGCTCGAGAAATGATAGCGATGGCAAGAAAATACAACCGGGGAGTGTCGTAAGTCCTGGGCAACTATATTTTATATGGACTCATGCCTTTATTTTCACTCTGATGATGGTGGGGATAGTTACTTTACCCATGGAAATTAAATATTTTGGTAGAAAAGCGGCAGTGATGAGAAACTTACTGGCGTTTTTCTTCTCTTTTACAGTAGCTTTCGTGATAGCTCTTCCGAATGTCAGTATATTGTGGCTTGCTCAAGGAGACAATATACTGTACTAATTCTCGGGAGGGAACAATTTGCGAAAATTTCGCCCGTTTATAGGAATACTCTTATCTATTCTATTTATGGCCCTGTGTCTGAATCCGCAGGTTAAAACAATATTGCTCCTGCCAACCAGCCAGAAAATGGTGGTGGGTGAAGCCAGCCTGATAAATATCAACCTTCCGAGCAGGCTGCAAGAAAAAATACAAATGACGGTCAGTGGTCCGTCACATGATGTTTTTGCTTCCCAGGAAGATTCCGCAGTTACGGTTACCCGACACACTTCTGGCTATGAGATTATGGCTTTAAAACCGGGGAAGGCAGACGTCAAACTTAATATTTGGGGTTATATACCCATAAAATCAATCCAAATCGAAGCTGTTCCGCCGCGCAGAGTAGTAGTAGGCGGGCATTCCATCGGCGTTTTTTTACAATCCCAGGGCATAATGGTGGTGGGTTTTGCGCCTATAATGGAATCCAATGGAGAAAAGCTGTACCCTGGTCGTGATCAGGGTATTGAGATCGGTGATTTGATACTTAAAGCAGATGGTCAGTCGGTGGCCACGGAAACCGATCTAGCGAGAATTATCGATGCCCAAGGGGCAAACAGCCTGCAGTTTACCATCAAGCGAAGAGGTAAGGAAATGCTCATCCCCATTACCCCGGTCCACTGTCAGGAAACAGACCGCTTTAGAATTGGGCTTTTTGTACGTGACGGGGTCGTGGGGGTGGGAACTTTAACATTTTGGGATCCACATAGCAGTCAGTATGCAGCCCTGGGACATATTATTATAGATGCCGATACCAAACAGGGAATCAGCGTACTTAAAGGACGGGTAGTGAGCGCATCCATTCAGACCGTTAAGCCGGGGCGGCCAGGCTGGCCGGGCGAGAAGATCGGGGTATTTAATGATAAAGGTATTATAACCGGAAACATCACCAAGAATTCAACCTGTGGAATATTTGGGCAGATGGAGAAGGAGCCTTACAACCCTTACTATCTGTATAGCATGGAAGTTGCCTATGCCCATCAGGTAAAGAAAGGTAGAGCGCAAATATTGACCGTTGTCAATGGAGAAGATATTGAGAAATTCGATATAGAGATAGAAAAGATTTATTCCCCCCGACAGAATGGGAAAGACATGGTTATCCGCGTTACCGACCCTCGCCTGATAAGTCTGACCGGCGGTATAATCCAGGGAATGAGCGGAAGTCCCATTATCCAGGATAACCATCTGGTAGGAGCAGTGACTCATGTTTTTTTGAATGATCCTCAAACGGGGTATGGTATTTTTATGGATAATATTCTGTCGGAAATGCCTGCCGCGGGTTCAGATGAAAAGAAAGTTTCGACATTTTCCACGGGGACGAAATACCCAATAATTGCCTGCTGGTTGAAGGAGACTGGCTAAAATATTTTTATGGCTGCATGGGCTGATATGTATTAAGTTGTATCATTGTGACAATGCATGCAAGATAATAGAATAATTTATTGTAACCAAAAAGCAGGTAAATATTACCCTATAGTCGAAAAGCGTTAATATAATTACATTGTACGCATTTTTAATAGGATGAGGGGGGTATAATCTTAATGATTGGGGAAAACGATAAAATTAAAGTTCTGGTAGCGGATGACAATCGAGAATTTTGCAGCATCTTAAATGATTACTTTACTAATGAACCTGATTTTGAAATTATTGATGTTTGCGCTAATGGTGTCGAGGTTCTTGATGTGCTGGGGAAGAAAGAAGTCGAGGTCTTAATACTTGATTTAATCATGCCCTATATGGACGGGATAGGTGTTTTAGAAAAGATGGCCGATTTGAATCTGGAGCCTCGGCCTAAAATTATTATCCTGACCGCTTTTGGACAAGAGAATATCACGCAAAAGGCCGAAAAGTTAGGTGCTGATTACTACATATTGAAGCCTTTTAATCTGCAGAGCCTGGGTGACCGTGTTAGACAGGTTGCGCGAGATATTAAACCCGCCCTTGAAAAGCGCGGTTCAGCTTCTGTTGTCATGCCAGGGGCGGTCTCGAAAAATCTTGAACTTGAAGTCACCCGGGTTATACATGAAATAGGCGTACCAGCCCATGTTAAAGGTTATCAATACCTGCGGGCAGCAATCATGTTGGTAACCGAAGAGATCAATTACCTGGGGGCCGTCACCAAGGAACTATACCCCACTATTGCGAAGAAATATGATACTACCCCCAGCCGGGTTGAGCGGGCAATTCGCCATGCTATTGAACTTGCCTGGGATCGGGGGGATATTGACCGGATCAATAAATTCTTCGGTTATACTATAAACGGTGAGAAAGGTAAGCCCACCAATTCAGAATTTATCGCTATTATAGCTGACAAATTAAGATTAGCCAGCAAGGTAGGCTAAAGTCCGATATTAAGTAATCAGTGATTAAGAACAATGAAATTCATGCCAAGCGGTAGTTTCTACTAACTAATCTTTTAATAATGAGCCAGGCAATACCTTTTATTTATTGGTTGTCAAAAACTAATAAATAAAAGGTATTTTTTTGTGTGCGACGCTGGAAAGTCATTGACACTCATATTCTACAAATGTAGAATAAGGGCAAGAAGAAACAAATACATCTGCGGGCAGATAAGAAAGGCAGTTTCTGTATGTCAAAAAATATTGAACGGGCCATTATAATAATAATGGTATGTGGGTTGATACTTACAGGGGTAGACCCAATAAGCATATTAAGAACTGACAATGGGCCAGGTTCAGCACCAACG
>Ga0265294_10009384_pt1 | contig 11290 bp, 9 predicted proteins | sample MunlanPumphouse3_FD_192504 | JGI IMG/M metagenome (GOLD analysis project Ga0265294, IMG submission 192504) | Groundwater microbial communities from a municipal landfill in Southern Ontario, Canada - Pumphouse #3 | ecosystem: Environmental > Aquatic > Deep subsurface > Groundwater | place...
TATTGCACTGGACAATCCTGATCTGCGGATACTCTTTTTCAATCAGATCCTTGATTACAAAACCACTCTCAACAGCCACTTTCTTGCCGTTCAAATCCTGTATTTTAGAGACAAAGTCCGAACCGGTGCGGTTAACAATTACCCAGGGGGAAGAAAGGTAATCCTGTGTGAAGGCAATCTTTTTTTCACGCTCCGGAGTCCTCATCATCGTTATGAGGAGATCGAACATTTTGCGTTCGCCGGTCAGGTCATCGACTGCCCCTTGCCATGTTGTTGATCCGGTTTTGACAAAGCTGAAGTTAATGCCGAAACGTTTGCCAATCAGCTTCAGGTAGTCAATCGAGATGCCATGTGGTTCTGGGGAGGACATATGGTACGGAGGGGAATTACCGATACGTACCCGCACGGTATGCCGGAGATCAAGCCAGGCCTGTTCCTGCTCCGTGAGCAGAATCGGGCTTGTAAGCCCTTTGCCCGCATAGTGAGCAACCGTCTCTGGTGGCTTGACTTCGGCAAGTACCGATGATCCTGTGAAGGTAAACAGGAAGATGAACAATGGGGTTTTCAGAAAGGAAAAGATGTAGAAAACAGATTTCACTTTTTGACCTCAAGCGCCATCATCGTAAAGCCTTCCGAGTCGGGTCGGCGCCGACAACGCTGTCAGCCTCAAGATTATCCGTCCCATAGCGCGGCGGTTCGCCCAGACGGCGGCACAGTTCGTTGATTTCCTCTTTCAGTTCGATCATGCGCAATTCCCGGCCAACTGCGGCGCGGTTGAAGAGTTCAAGTTCGACGTTGCTGGAGCGGAGTTCTTCAGCCTTTTGCCGCAAGAATTCCTCCGCTTGCCTGCGCTCGGTGATGTCCTGGGCTGCCCCCCACAGAGCCGTCGTGTTGCCGACCGCATCCTTTACTGCCTCGCCCCGCACCCACATCCATCCATTGCCGCCATCCTTTCGCACCGTTTCCAGTTCAAGCTCGTAGGGTACCCCTGTTTCCATGGTGTGGGCCAGGGCAATCGACAACCGTTCCCAGCTCGTCGGCGTAAACAATTTCCCGTGCTCGCTATAAGGCAGAGGCGGCAGGACCGGATCAGCGCCATACATACGATATAGCTCCTCGGTCCACGTGACCTGATTCGTTGCCACATCCAAACGCCAACTGCCGAGATGAGCGATTTGTTGTGAATTGCTAAGGTCTCGCTCGCTCGCCCGGACAGCTTCAGTCAACTCCATTTGTTCCAGTCGCTGAAAGGTCGTTTCACTGATGAGCTGTGTCATGTTCAACAAAAAATCCATTGTTAACAGAACTTTCTCTTTTGAAACAACAGGAACATCTTCCAGAGCTTTCAGATAGTTATCTTCATCAAACCCATACTTCTCAACCTGCTTTTTAAAAAACATCTGATCAGGCTCTTCAAAAAAGAATTGGCCGGAAAACAAGTTGGCTATATGCTCCCTTTTGATGACAATGGGTACCGAGACATCAACCAAGCCATTTAAACATTTGTAGAAATGATATTTTTCGCCCTCGGCTAATTTCCCGGCTAATTCCGTATCGCTGATGGTACATTTTTTTGCAGTTTCGGGATGTATGCGGTGAAATTCGGTGCAAATATGTCTCCACCCTGATTTGGACAAGACATTTCCCTCAAGATCTAAAATGGCCGTTACAAATCCTGTTGTTTTGTTGAACCCTTCAAGCAAGGTGTCCACTTTCTCAAAATCAATGAGATCCAGTATATTAACTTTCATCGATTTATTTCACCTCTCTGTCTGTTGCGTTCGGTGATGTCGGTGTTCGAGCCGAACCATTTCACAACGTGCCCTTCCGCATCAAGCAACCACGCTCCCCAGGTGTCAAACCATCGGTATTCACCGTCATGGCGGCGGATTCTAAATTAAAACGTAACCTGATAGGTGAAGGACAGCCACCCCTTGTCTTTGTATGGTACGCCGAGAACGCGCGAGCCATAGGCGGAACCGGTCAGATCCTGAATCTTCTGTTCATAGCCGGTATAAGCAAGGTCGAACTGATGGCGGGCATACGCCTTGGCGGTCAGTCCAGCCTTCCAGGTCGTGAAACCTTCGCTCCCGCCGCCGATGGTGGGCGCATTCCCCATGATGTTTTTTGAGAAGAACAGGGGCATTTCCAGGTCGATTCCGGGGAATACCTGTAGCCATGTCGGCACGAAAGATACCGCCAGACTCATGAAGTTTTTATCGGCGCACCCTTTCATTGTAGCATCAGAATCGCACGACGCAAGGTAGCCTTTGGCGCGGTAGAGCTGCGGGTTGCTGGTAACCCGGTCGAGCCCGGACCAGGCGAGTTCCGTTGACAGGGAGGCCGAGTCATACAACATGGTCGGGCCAAGAGTTGCCACACCATTAAGCAGCCCATGCCAGGTATCCCCCCGCGCTCCTTCGTAGCCCCCTGCAGGACCGGCCGAAGCTGCGCCGTCACTGGTCAGTGGGCCATCAGTGCGATGGGAGAGCTCCGCGCCCACGGAAACGCCGCCGACATTCTTGGCCAGCGTCATCCCAAATAGCCCGATGTCCCTGGCATAGACCGCCCGCGTCTGACCGCCACCAACCACCTGTGCCAGCCATCCGCCTTTATCATCAAAACGCCGCGCAAAGAATCCGACAGTGCCGTCCAGCCATGCCGGGCTCCACTTCAGTCCCACTCCCACGTCGCCCCACTTACCTTCAATGGCGGAAAGCCGGTTCACATTGGGGCCTTCATTCACACCATCAGATCCGAAATAGGTCCCGCCTTCCGCGATGCGATTCGGTCGCCATTCAAAACCAATGTGAGTCAGCAAGGTCACCTCAGGCATGATCTGCGTAATAGTTGACAGCTGCGTCACCGGCAGGGCCGTCTCTTTGGCTGATGCGCCCGGGTTGGAGATTGCTTTCATCCCGTCACTGGGAGACTGGGAGTATGATACGGCATGGGCGCTGCCAAACAGGGATTCGCCCCAGACAAGGGCGTGGCGGCCAACCTTGACGTTCCAGACGGTGTCGCCTATAGCAAATATGCTGAAGACAAAGGCGTCAAGCAGTTCGGCTGAAGGCCCGGCATAATAGCGCCTCACATAGGAAGTGAACTCGTTGTTGGTGTAACTGACCGGCGATGCCCCTGTTCCCATGGCATTGGGATTGCTCCGACCGTGAGTGCCGTAAGCGACGTCATACCAGGCAGCGGCAGTGACGCGCAGGCCGTAGTTTTCACGATAGGCAAGATCAAGCTCACTCAACCAGTCGAGCCGGTTGGTAATGGTGTCGTAGCGGTCAAAGAGCGCGTCACCCTGGTCATAGGCGGCGTTGTCGGCAATGCGGGAATCACGTTCCTGCATGCGCATTCCCCAGTTATAACGAAGCGTATTATTCCAATCAATCTTCAGGTCTGGAAGATTGGAATCAACCTGAAATGCTCCGACCGACCGTATGTCAAGCTGCATCAAAGTCATCACGCCACAGGCAATCAGTAGAAAATTTCCGAGTCTCAAAGCCGCCTCCTTTCTTATCGATCAATCTGGAACCTGTCGTTTCTGCCGATTATTTAAAATAGTTCTACTCCGACAAGAACTATAAACCGGCGCACGGAAAAGGCCGCAACGCCGGTTTATAATGACTATCCCACAACTGCTCGGTGGATTTACTTTACATACATGAACACCCAGTCGCTGTAGTGTGTCTTACCGGAGAGAGCCTGAAGATCATCCGGGAAATCATCTGTCTTGAGCGGCGTTAGCTGGCTGGTGCTGGCTATGCCGGTGATGCCCCATATACTGTCCTTGGTAAGAGCCCACTCCTTGTTGGTCATGGGATCGGTATAGAGACGCCGCAGATAACGTACGGTGGTCACGGTGCGGGGATCCTGTACCAGATCGTTGAGATCATTCAACCTGGTCCGCACATGTTCTCCCCTATTGATATTGGGCTTGTGCCAGCGTTCCAAGGCATTCTTGATCTGACGGCCTCGAAAGATAAGCTCTTCCTCCCGTTCCCTCTGCATGATGGTCTCCCAGGTCTGGCCAACAGCACTGAGCATGATCCCCATGACCATGACCAGCATCATGGCCATCAGATAGGTAAAACCCTTACGGTTCAGGCTATTTTTCATTGGCGCCAAAGAAGGTAAGGATGGCGTCATCCAGGCTCACGATATCCTTCGGGGCAGCTTCATTGTTCAGTGACTGTTTATTAAACGCAAGGGGTGTTTTAGAGGCAGGCATTTCGAACAGCAATGAGATATCAGACCTTGAGGAAGTCTGTTGCCAGTCAGGTGACAACGAAAAAAGATCGGCAACAGGGTCGGAAACCGGAGATGGGGAGGGAATTTCATGGGTTTGCACCGGAGAGGCCGGGATCGAGAATGCCCGTTCGTCGAACTCTCCTGTTTTGAGACGTCGCATCAAATCCTTATGCTGCTCCTTCATCAACTCTTCCACAACATCCTCAAGATTTTCCATCTTGAGGATATCGGCATAGCTGGTTTTCTTCGAGCAGAGTATCACTCCGCCCTTGTAGAGCAGGGTGATAATGTGTGGGTTGGTAACACCACTGTCCTCGGTCTGGACGTGGAACACCTCTCCCTTGTAAATAACATTATGGTTATATCCCAAGACCATGAGCAAATCCTACGCTAAATGATGCATTTTTTTGAAGTTATCATAAAAGTATAAATAATTGCAATAGGTTATAAGGGCAGGCGCAATTAGCCGGAAATTCCCAGCAGACGTTTGATCTTTGCTACCGCCTCCATCGCATCCTTGGCATACAGGTCTGCGCCAATACGGTCGGCGTATTCCTGGGTCACAACAGCTCCACCCACCATGGTGAAGGTCTTGATGCCGGCGGCACGAAGCCTTTTGACTACATTATCCATCTCGGACATGGTTGTGGTCATAAGCGCCGAGAGACCAACTGCATCGACCATATATTCCCTGGCTTTGGCAATGATGGTAGCAGCCGAGACATTCTTGCCGATGTCAAAAACCTCGAAGCCGTGATTCTCCAGCAGTGTACAGACAATGTTCTTGCCAATATCGTGGATATCACCTTCGACCGTCGCCATGAGGATCTTCCCGAGACTCTCGAACTTCTCTCCTTTCATCTCTTGCTTGAGGCGGGCAAATCCGGCCTGCATGGTGTCAGCCGACTGCATGACCTGGGGCAGGAAGAAGATGTTCTTTTCAAAACGCCGCCCAACCTCCTCCAGGCCGGGTAGGAAGCCTTCACCGCTGATCTGCATCGGGCTCAAACCCTCACTGAGCGCATCTTCCACCAAGGAGACGATACCGTCGCGATCACCGCTGATGATCGCCTGCGATAAGCGTTCGCGAATCGATAACGGCTTGTCGGCAGCGGATGTCTGTATTGTGGCAGAAGCCTGCTCACCGCGATATGCCTCAATATAGGTTGCTGCCTGGCTGTCTCGATTGAGCAGCACCATGGCAGAGCGCCAGGCATCCATCATTGCCTTCTCTTTGGGGTTGATGATGGCGGCGTCTAAACCGGCCTCAATGGCCATGGCAAAGAAGGTTGCCGAAATCAGCGGGCGCTGGGGCAAACCAAAGGAAATATTGCTGACCCCCAGCAGTGTGGAGAGTTCCAATTTCTGCTTTACCATGCGGATGGCCCGCAGACTCTCGGCGGCACGCTTCTGCTCGGCGCTGACCGTCAGGGTCAGGCAATCGATTATGATATCCGCATCAGGTATACCCTCCCTTCGAGCAGCGTTACGGATACGGCGGGCAATGGCCAGACGACCTTCTGCTGTGTCGGGAATCCCTTTCGCATCAAGGGTCAGACCAATCACGGCAGCGCCATATTTCTTTGCCAGCGGCAATACCCTGGCCAGACTCTTGGCCTCACCCGAGACAGAGTTAATCAGAACCTTACCATCGGCGGCCTTCAAACCGCGCTCCAAAGCCACGGGATTGGACGAATCCAGCACGATAGGCACACTGGTTGTCCCGCTGACGCAGAATACCGCTCGCTCCATGGCGGCCGGTTCATCAATGCCCGGCGCGCCGACATTGACATCCAGGAGCGTTGCCCCGGCCTGTACCTGCTCCAGAGCCTCGCGGCGGATATATGTCACCTTCCCCTCCATCAGCTCTTGGGAAAAGATTTTTTTCCCTGTAGGGTTGATGCGCTCACCAATAATGGCGGTTTTGTTGCCCGCGCCAACAGCAGTCCAACCGGCGCGACTGGACAGAAATGTTTGTCCGGATATCTTCGTGCGTGGCTGCCAGGCTTGCTGACGCACGGTAAGCGCCTCTTTCATAGCCTTGATATGCGCGGGAGTTGTACCGCAACACCCGCCGATAATTCTCACACCCAGGGCAATCATCCGATCATGATAAGCGACCATTTCCTCCGGCGTGCCGGGAAAGACCGTCCTGTCATCCACCAACTGCGGCAGACCGGCATTAGCCTGTGAGATGAGCGGCAGATCGGTCACTGCACGCATCCTTTGCAGGATGTCATGTATGCCGTCCACACCCAGACCACAGTTGGACCCAACGATATCAGCGCCAGCCGCAGCCAGGGTAATTGCCGCAGCTTCAGGCGGGGTACCCAACACAGAGCGGCCATTATCATCGAAGGTCAGCATGGCGATGATCGGAATATCTCTTGAAACTTCACGAATTCCGATGACGGCCGCACGGCACTCTTTGATATCCAGAAAGGTTTCCAGGCTGATCAGGTCAGCGCCAGCCTTGACCAGAGCCTCGGCCTGCTCGCGGAAAGCTCCCTTCATCTCGTCGAACGACACCTCACCCAACGGCTCGACAAATTGACCGGTCGGGCCAATGGAGGCGCCGACATAAGCCTTGCTGCCTGCCTCTTTGCGGGCAATCTCGACAGCGCAGGCATTGATCTCGGCCAGCCGCCCTTCCAACCCATAATGGGCCAATTTGTAACGGTTGCCGCCAAAGGTATTGGTGATGATGATATCAGCCCCGACATTGATATAATCACGGTGGACCGAGGCTACGACCCCAGGCATGGTCAGGTTGAGCTCCTCGGGCGACTGCCCCGGCCTGAGACCTCGCTCCTGAAGCAGGGTGCCCATGGCGCCATCAAGAATCAGCGCCTGCTCCTGTATGGCCTCACGAAATGGTTTCATAACTTTCCTTTATGGTTTTTTGATGTGGGGAGAAACAGGCGCCGTATCCTGATCATTCTGCGGTGGCTGTTCCAAGGTATAGTCCGGAACCAGCGGATCAGACAGGTCGAGGTGACGCAGCAGCGCTTTGTCATTCCCCTCAATGGTAAGCTTGACTCTGGTAATCTGCGGAAAATTGACCGCTATGGTGTCAACGATCGAATAAACTGCAAGCATCTCGGCTGAACTGCCGGACGGCAGGGCATCGGCAAAGGTGCGATTCAGGTCGACGCCGGCCAGATCCCCATCGATGCGAACCGTGTTGATGACAGACCCTTCCGGCAGGGCCTCGTCGAATTCACCGACCGGCCCGTTTACCAGCTCTTCCAGTACATCGTCAAGACAGATAACGGCGTCATCACAGGGGTCCAGTTCTCGCGCTTCCCGCGCCAAACGGGTACCATCCGCCACAAAGAACAGTACGACCGTCCGTTTACCAGCCAACTGCCGCATCTGCGGCGCAGGCGGAACTTCATGGCTGGCCCTGTGCTTCTGCCAAAGCATGACCCCAAAGACCAGGGCAATGGTCAAAGACGGTATCAGCAGGCTTATATTGACTCGTTTTCGTGGCTGCAATGCCATTTAGCCCCCCCCTTCCTCGTCATTCAAATTGACCTGGTAAACATCCCCCAGACGCCCACCCAGAAAGCGGTTACCAACCCGGACAAAACCGGCCGGTATGTCACTGACATAATAGTGGTGATTACCCTTTTCAGACTCCGGCCGGAGCATGTTCTTATCCGCCAGAATTGTCGCAACAGTGCGGGCGGTCTCTTCGGCCGAATCCACCAAGGTGACCTGCGGCCCCATAATCTCGGCGATCAGCGGTTTGAGCAACGGATAGTGGGTGCATCCCAGAACCAGCGTGTCCACTGCGGACTCTTTCAATTCCCGCAGATAGTTCTGCGCGGTCAGGCGCGCCACCTGATTGCCGGTCCAACCCTCTTCGGCCAAAGGCACAAACAACGGGCAGGCACGGGTCAACACCTCGGCCTCCGGTCTCAGACGTTTGATGGCACGAGTGTAGGCGCTGCTGCGAATGGTGCCGGTAGTGCCGATCACACCAATACGGCCAGAACGGGTTACTTCTACCGCCCGGCGGGCGCCAGGCTCTATAACCCCTACCACCGGGATCGACAGCTGCCGTTTGAGGCTGGGCAGCGCTACGGCCGAGGCGGTATTGCAGGCCACTACCAGCAGCTTGATGTCACGCTTCAGCAGGAAAGATGCAATCTCGCCAGCGTAACGCATCACGGTTTCGGGTGATTTGGCGCCGTACGGCACACGGGCAGTATCGCCGAAATAAACTGTATCCTCCTGGGGAAGCGTCCGCACGAGCTCGCGCAGAACCGTCAACCCCCCTACCCCGGAATCAAATATGCCGATAGCCTGCCATGACACGGCTGATTCTCCCTTGTACCTATTCTGATAAAACTGAATAGAAAATTATATACCCTTTAATTTAACTGGGTTACATGATATGCATGCCTACTTACTTACAGTATGGCGCGCTTCACTTAGCCGGTATACTATCTTCAAGCGGTGCAACAACCGGTTGTTCGGGTATTTCGGGCTCCTTTACGGGCTCCTTTACTGGCTCCTGAACTGGCAGGTACGGTTTCTCTGCTTGGTTTGGTTTGGCTGGTTCTACGGGTGCAGCGGCCTCTTTTTTACCACCATTAGGAGCATATTTGATGAAGGAAAGTATCTCGTCAAACTGTTTGCCATAAACCACTGATTCCTGCGTCTCGCGTAACAGCAGATCCTTGCGTTTTTGTTCAAGTATCAGCCTGATCCCATCAATGCTCTTAAACTTGATGTTGGCGGCAGCGGACAAATTGGCTTCAGCCTCGCTGAAATCTGGATACTGGAGGTTGATCATGGGGTAGTACGTCAGGATGCGGCTCCGGAAATTCGGGTATTCCCAAAGGACAGTTCCGTTTGCGTCCAGAATCTGAGCTGTCATGATCAGGTAGTTGTAGTCACTGGACATGGATTTCAGCAGATTGTTGGAGAAAACCTTGTCGGTCTTGCTAATGCCACTGACAGTGACAAGCATAGCCGCGTCCAGATTGTTTTTCCGGATGTAATCCTGTATCTCCCCTATTTTCCAGAAGTACTTGTTATATTGGATGGTGGCGTCATCGCGTTTCTCGCGACGGAAGAACAGGCTGCTAAAGATGAGCTGTGGATCACCGTCCAGTAATACCACTGTGTAGAAGTTGCCGGTCGCCTTGAGCTTACGGACAAACTGCTGCTCATATTTACGGTTCATGTCGGCCATCAGCGAGATGAGCTGATCCTTCCGGGGGAACTTTATATCGGAGTCTGCATCAACGAAGATGGGAGCCACACCGAGAACCTTCACCTTGTCGGCAAAGTTTTCCGTGGGAACATTGAAATGGTTTTGAGCACATCCAAAGCTCAGCATCAGCAGGGGCAACAACAGCAGTAGTTTCATTTAAAACCTCCTAACCCCGATAAACGGGATAAACATCATAACCCCGTGGCATGAGCCACGGGTAAGAAATGTTTCTGAATTCACGGGGTTGTTTATAGCAGATGCCCTCCCCTTTTTCTACATAATTTGACAAGAATCGCGGCAGGTCTTGAAACAACATAATTGGTTGACAATCACACTGTTCTTTCTATATTCTCGGATAGATAGAACCTGCTTATCGAGAGTGGTGGAGGGAAAGGCCCTGCGAAACCACAGCAACCGGCCAGTATGGCGTCAGGTGCTAATTCCTGCCGAAAGGCAAAGATGAGGGGTGCGCTGCGAACATTTAGTTTCAGCCCCTTCTCATCAATTATGTGAAGGGGTTTTTTCATGTCGGTCGGGATCGTTACGGAACAGTCCATAACCTTTGAAAACGGCATCAAGCTGGATAGCGGTCGAATTTTGGCGCCCATTACGCTCGTCTACGAAGCATATGGAACACTCAATGAATCTGCTTCCAATGCCATACTGGTAGAACATGCCTGGACCGGCGACGCCCATTTGGCCGGAAGGCAAAGCGATGATGACACCAAGGGTGGTTGGTGGGACGCCATTGTTGGTCCTGGCAAACTTCTGGATACCGACCGCTACTATGTTATTTGCTCCAACGTAATCGGTTCCTGTTATGGATCCACCGGCCCCTCCTCCATGAATCCCAAATCCGGCAAACGCTATAATCTTACCTTTCCGGTCATCACTGTTCGAGATATGGTGCGTGCCCAGAAACTGCTGTTGGATTCCCTTGGTATCCGACGTTTATTGAGTGTCATGGGGGGCAGCATGGGGGGCATGCAAGCCTTGGAATGGTCTACCCAGTATCCTGACAGTATTGCGTCCGCCATAGTGTTGGCCTGCACACCGCATCCTTCGCCTCAGGCAATTGCCATGAACGCCATAGCCCGTTGGGCAATTTTTAACGACCCGACATGGCGCAAGGGAGAGTATAAACAGAACCCCAAGGACGGCTTGGCCCTGGCCAGGGGTATAGGCCACATTACCTTCCTTTCGGATGAGTCCATGAACACCAAGTTTGGTCGGCGGTTTGCAGCCAAGGATGGCCAGTTTGACTTTTTTGGCCAGTTTGAGGTGGAGCGCTACCTGAACTACAATGGCCGCAACTTCGTTGATCGTTTTGATGCAAACTCATTTCTTTACTTGGCCAAGTCGCTGGATCTGTACGATGTTGCATGGGGATATGAGTCCATGTCCGAGGCTTTCAATCAAGTCACTGCGCCAATCCAGTTCTTCGCCTTTTCCTCCGATTGGCTTTATCCCCCCTATCAGACCGAGGAGATGGTCACCTGTCTCCAGGAAATGGGCAAGCCGGTTGAATATCACCTGATTCAATCCGCTTACGGCCATGACGCCTTCCTGCTTGAACACGAGACCTTCGCACCCATGGTGCGAAGTCTGCTTGGTCGTGTAGAGTGCGGAGAATTCCCTTAAACCATGTCAAATCCGCTTGATGAACTTAAAGGCAATCAGCTTTTCAGAAAACTGCGGCATTCAGTGGGCAGGGCAATAGCGGACTTTAACCTGATTGAGGAGGGTGACCGGGTGGCGGTTGCGGTGTCGGGTGGCAAGGACTCCTACACGCTCTTGCTTTTGCTG
>Ga0265294_10009385_pt1 | contig 11289 bp, 7 predicted proteins | sample MunlanPumphouse3_FD_192504 | JGI IMG/M metagenome (GOLD analysis project Ga0265294, IMG submission 192504) | Groundwater microbial communities from a municipal landfill in Southern Ontario, Canada - Pumphouse #3 | ecosystem: Environmental > Aquatic > Deep subsurface > Groundwater | place...
CTCGCCTAACTCTTTGAGACTACTATCCGGATTCTCCAAACGCAAACGAGCTATCTCTCTGAGCCGCAAGGGTAGTTTTTCCAGTCCAATTCTTTCTTCGATCAATTTAATCTGCCCGATCTGTCTTAAAGAGGCATTGACGGCTTTCTTTAAATTGGCCGTATCGCAATTAACCAGTCGGTTTACTTTATTACGCATATCCTTCATAATTCTTACATTCTCAAATTCTAATAAAGCCCGATGGGCCCCTATTATGCTTAAAAATGCCGCTATCTGCTCACTCTCTTTGAGATAAACAATATATGATTTTTTCCTGCCACTGATCTTAGCCAGCAACTCCGGGAACTGATTCATCAAATCCACAATATCCTGGGCAAATAAACTGTAATTCGTGATTAATTCCAGATGATAATTTCCTTCCGGATTATTGATCGACCCGGCACCTAAAAATACACCGCGTAAATAAGCACGGCGACAACATTTCTTCCTCACCAAAGATTTCTTAATTCCTGGCAGCACGTCTCCGTCTTCTCCTAAAACTCCTATTTCTTTCAATACCTTGGTCATCCCCGGAAAAGTACCAACGCGTACACTATACACGATATTCTTTTTAAATCTTTTTGTTCTTTGGATCCGAATTTGTGATTCAATGTGATACAAATCCTTAAACAGACGAAAAATTTTCCTGGCAACCGGGGAACTCTCTGTAGTAATAACCAAACTAATTTGTTGATTTTCGTCAATCCGCATCGTACCGTCTAAGCGGATTATCGCTGCCAATTCAGCTATCTGGCAACAATGCTTTTCCGGATAGACACGGGCCAGCTCGTTCTTGGTCTCAGTAGAAAATGACAATGCTACCCCTCCCCCCGCTAACTATAGCAACTTCATAATTAGAGAAGATAATTCCTGTGAATCATGGCGGATACAATCATTTTCCAGACTTAAGGGAGCTTGAATTAACTGGACGTCCATCTGGGCAATCTTCTCCCTGTCTATTTCCACCGCTTTGGCCCCCTCTAAAGCATATTTAGTCACATAGGAAGCCGGAACCTTTTTATTATTCACAATCATATAATCAACTAATCCTGGCGCAGAGTGTTGATATAACGCTTCTAAATGATCACCTGCGGTGAAATCCTTAGTTTCTCTCATCTCTGTCATCACATTGCAAACATAAATCTTTAAGCATCTGGCCTTTTTAATCTCCTCTGTCATTCCCGGGATGAGTAAATTAGGAATAACGCTGGTGTATAGACTACCGGGCCCTAAGATTATTGCCTCCGCTTCCCTAAGCGCCGCGATCGCCTCTGGTAACGGTTCACATTCAGACGGACTAAGAAATACTTTTTTAATCGGTTTTTCCGTAGCGGCAACAAATGATTGGCCTATCAATAAGGACCCATCTTCTAATTCAGCCCCTAGAACTAAATTGGCCGTAGTCGCCGGGATTACTTTACCTCTAATCGCCAGAACTTCCCCTACCTCATTAATCGCCGTTTCGAAATTACCGGTCAAATCTACCATGGCCGCAATCAATAAATTACCCAGACTATGACCGGCCAATCCCTCACCCGCAGTAAAGCGATAACTAAAGAGGCTTTCCATGGCCGGTTCCGTGTCTGCAAGCGCAACCAGACAATTGCGCAAATCTCCCGGAGGCAAAATTCCTAATTGTCCCCGTAATCTGCCAGAGCTTCCCCCATCATCAGCCACAGAAACGATTGCCGTAATATTAGAAGTATATTCCTTTAAACCGCGCAAAAGCACGGAAAGTCCTGTACCCCCACCTAGCACCACAATCCGCGGCCCTTTTTTTAAATAATGAGGTGGCCTCTTCCCTTTTATACCAAGCTTAGATAAACAATGTGGAAATTTCATCTGAAGTCTCCTTTAAAATTAAATCAGTACCGATTTTTTTAAGATATCCCGGTGTCTGATGAGCATTCTGTATTCTTGCGAAGTTAGGCGTTCGCCCAGACAATTAGCCAAGACTACAGAACGATGCCTACCTCCCGTACAACCAATGGCAATAACCAGGTGTGTCTTTCCTTCGCGGACATAATTAGGCAAGAGAAAGGTGATGATCTCATTAAACTTTTGTAAAAAATCCTCTGTTTCCTGGAACCTTCGCACATATTCATCAACCTGCCGGTCACAACCGCTTAAAGGACGTAGCTCCTCTACATAAAAAGGATTGGGTAAAAAACGTACATCTATCACTAAGTCGGCATCTAAAGGAATCCCATATTTATAGCCAAAAGACATGACGGTGATATGCATCTTAACTTTGTCATTATCAGGTCCATAAAGCTCGGAGATTTGCGTCTTCAATTCATTAGGGGAAAGTTCAGACGTATCAATGATTTTATTGGCAATACCCCGCATTTCCTCCATCCGTTCCCGTTCCCTAGTTATTTCTTCTAAGAGAGGACCACGGCCGGAAAAGGGGTGGCGTCTTCTTGTTTCTTTAAAACGTTTAATTAAGACCTCCGTTGTCGCCTCCAAAAATAGTATTTCATAAGGACATCCCTGAACCTCCAATTCGTCCAGAGCCTGAAATAAATCATTAAAAAAGCGACCTCCCCGAATATCAATGACAATCGCTACTCGGTTAATAATGTCTCCGCCCCGGATACATAATTCCGCAAACTTAGGTAATAAAGCAGGGGGTAGGTTATCTACACAAAAAAAGCCTAAATCCTCTAACGCTCTGATGGCATGCGTTTTCCCCGCGCCGGATAAGCCGGTAATAATATGAAAATTAGTCTCTCCACTCTTGTTTACTACCTCTTGCACCCACAACACCCCCGTTTTATTTTATTTCAGCAGGCTATTTTTAGCACTTCATCTTCACTTTTCTTTTATCCGCATTTCCCCTGGCATTGATAATTTGCCGCAAAGGAACCTGCGCCTTCTCCAAAACCTGAGAACCATAATCTAAAGCACCCACACTTTCCGGAAAATGCGCATCACTATTTACCACGAAATTAACACCCAAACAGGCAAGTTCCCTAACCTCTTTCTCTCCCGGAAATTTATGCCCGGCATTAATTTCCCATAAAGTATCTTCCTGCAAACAAGCTCTGGCTACCTCCGGATAAGCAATCTCCATTTTTAGGCCGGGATGACTAATAATATCTACATTATAGTGATGAATCGCTTCCACTAAAGCCTTGGTGTTCTCATTTTTCAGCCGTTTCCTTTCTGACGGCCACAGCCGCAAAACTTGATTACCGATAAGCCAGGAAGCATCACCGATTTTATCCGGCCAAACATAGGCATGCAGCCCGGCGATAAGCAGATCAAGTTCCGCGGTTATCTCCTTGCTCACATCCAACTTGCCGTTTAAACCAATAATATTTGCTTCCACCCCAGTGAAGATCCGTAAAGCAGGGTATTGAGTACGGAGCACCGCAACTTTTTCTTTGACTTTTAATAAAGTCTGCTCTGATTTTATGCCGACCATGAAGTTTCGCGGGCCATGATCAGCCAGACAAATTTCCTCTAAATCAGTTAGTGAGGCCGCCCTTACCATTTCTTCAATTGAACTGCGTCCATCGCTATAAGTCGAATGAAGATGATAATCTCCGTAGAATTGCACTCAGAAAAATCCTCCCGGATTTTCATTCTGCTCCTATTATACCAATTATTCTACATTTTTTCTGCTATGATCTTTTTTTGCAAAAAAATACCCCTCGCCAAGCAAGGGGTAGCTTCAAATTGCAATATTATATATTATAGCGCTTTTAAATATTTAACGATGACCTGATCCAATTTAACGCTTGCTTGATAGACATCTTTGGAGTCCAACAAGTATCCGCGATTAGTCGCCGAGACGTATAATTCTTTTCTTAATTGTTCCATTTCTTGCAGAAGATTATGTGTTTCTTTCAGAGCCATCTTCTCCGCCTCCCTGTCAACTTTTTGGATTTTTTCGTTATTGGATTATTTCGTTATATATTAAATTCGACTTACCTTTCTATTTTCCTGCTTAATTTACAAAAATATTAACAATTTTTGTAAATTAATTTATTAACTGACAACTATGGGATTAAATTAGGGCTTTTATGAGTTTAAGATAACCTTTTCGAGAACCTTCGCTACCCCATCAGCATTATTACTTAGGGTAATATAATCAGCTATCTCTTTTAAAGCAGGATTTCCATTTTCCATCGCTACGCCGAAACCCACATCCCGGATCATTTCTAAGTCATTGAGAGCATCACCAATTGCCATGACATTTTCTAAGCCAAAGCCCATCTTTTGGGCCAAAGCCTCCAGCGCATTTCTCTTAGTGGCTTGCTTATGAGTTATCTCCAGGATTTCAGGCAAAGCTTGCGTAATGTTTAAATCCTGACCAAATTTCTCTTTTATTTCCCGCGCCAAAGGTCTTAGTAGGAGATCATCAGCTAAAACTCCCAACTTTTCAGGTTCAGCCCAAAGCTTGTCAAAACTTTGCACATACTTAGGAAGAACCTTGGTTATGGCAAAGTAACGTTGAGCTTCCTCGGAATCATTTTCCATAAACAATTCATCATTGACATAAACATTAAGATGATAACCATAAGCACGCACAAGGTCCGCAACTTTTTGCGCTATCTCCAGAGACAAGGTCTGATGGTGAAGCAACTTACCGTTCACATCTTTAACCATCGCCCCCTGATTGGTAATCAAAGGGACATTAAGCTCCAATTCCCGGGCGTAAGCAATGGCCGCAGCATACATTCGGCCTGTAGCCAAAGTAACAGTTATTCCTCTGGCGATAACCTCTCTGATATCTTTTTTAGCCCTTGCCGAGATGGTCAAGTCATCATGCAAGAGCGTTTCGTCTAAATCAATCGCAATTAATTTTATTTCTTTCATTTTACTCTTCATCCCTTCTGGAATGTGGCAAGGGGACGTTTCGTTTGCCACATTATTGGTGGCAAGGGGACGTTTCGTTTGCCACTTTTGCTGAAAGAAAGGAACATTGGTTTAAAAACATGGCAAACGAAACGTCCCCGCGCCACATAAAAAGCGCGGTGTGTCCCCTTACCTTTGAAATGTGGCAAGCGAAACGTCCCCATGCCACACCTTGCCAGCGTCTTGCTACTTGTATTCTACTAAAAGATAAGCTCATTCACCAGTGTGAAAAAAATTCCACACCTGGTAAGCTGTGGCCCGGCCCAGACCTTCTACCTCTTGTAGCTCTTCCGGGGAAGCCTGCTTAATCCGCTGCAAAGAAAAATTAAAGTGCTTTAATAAGGCAGCTTTTCTTTGGGTGCCTAAGCCGGGAATATCATCTAAGACTGAAGCGAGATTACGTCTTCCCCGCAATAAGCGGTGATAAGTAAGGGCAAAGCGGTGGGCCTCATCTCTGAGCCGCTGTAATAAATATAAGCCCTGAGAATCTCGCGGCAGAACAAGAGGAGTCGACCTTCCCTCCCGAAAAAGTGCTTCCTCTTCCTCTGCCAAACCGACAGCCGGAATCTGGGCTACCCCTAGCTCACTCATCACCGCACGAGCTGCCGAAAGCTGCCCTTTCCCTCCATCCACAATCACTAAATCCGGCAAGGGAGAAAAACGCTCATCGCCAGCCAAGGCCTTTTGAAACCTACGCCGGATTACTTCGGCCATACTGGCAAAGTCATCCGGCCCTTCCACAGTTTTGATCTTAAAACGACGGTATTGACTAGGAACAGGTTTACCTTCTTCAAAAACAACCATGGCTGCAACGGCTTCCTGTCCCTGAATATTAGAAATATCATAACACTCCATGCGATTGGGGATCTCCGGTAAATCCAGCGCAAGAGCAATCTCCTTTAGAGCCACAGCCTCTTTTTGCTGACGCTGTTCCCTTAATATCGTTTCCTGTTGTAAGCTTTCCAATGCATTTTTGGCCGCTAATTCCAAGAGTTCTTTTTTATGTCCGCGTTGTGGAAATTTGATTACTACTTTCCCGCCTCTCTTTTCTGCCAGCCAACTGGTTAATACTTCTTTCTCCGGTATTTCTTCGGGTAAGAGGATTTGAGGAGGGATGAATTTAGCCTGATAATAATACTGTTTTAAAAAGGCGGACAAAATCTCCCTTCCTTCTATTTCCGCACCACCTTCCAGCAAAAAGTGGTCTCCCCCCATAACCTTGCCGCCGCGTACAAAAAAGAGCTGGACACAGGCCCTGTCTGCTCCTTGAGCATAGTTCAACACATCAAAATCTTCAAAACTCCCTGAAACAATCTTTTGTTTTTCCCGCACCTTTTCCATAGACTGCAATTGATCCCGCAGCTCTGCCGCCTTTTCATAATCCAGTTTTTCCGCCGCTTCTTTCATCTGCTTGGTTAATTTGCGGGCTAAATTCTCCTCTTTCCCTTCTAAAAACGAAATAATTTCGGTAATCATCTTCCGGTAATCGGCCTGACTGATTTGTTCCTGACAAGGTGCGGCGCAACGCTGAATATAAGCATTCAAACAGGGGCGTTCCCGCTTTTTAAGGCTGCTCTGCTTACAAGAACGAATCGGGAAAACACGTTTAAGCAATTTTAGAGTTTCATGTACCGCCCCTACGTTAGTATATGGACCAAAATAACGAGAACCGTCTTTTTTTACCGAACGAACAATCCCCAAACGGGGAAAATCCTCCGCTAAAGTGAGGCGTAAATAAGGATAGCTTTTGTCATCAGTAAGGCGAATGTTATACTTGGGCTTATGCTTTTTAATCAGATTGCTTTCCAGAATAAGGGCCTCAACTTCGGAATCTGTCAACAAATACTCCACATCGGCAATATTACTGACCAAAACTTGAGTTTTAGGAGATTCGGCATGCTGAGAAGAAAAATAAGATTTCACCCTGTTCCGAAGATTAATCGCCTTGCCGACATAAATTACCCTGCCTTTTTTATTCTTAAATAAATAGACGCCGGGTTCTGTCGGCAATATTTTTAATTTTTCTTCCAACATTTCACTCACCTCCGCGTGCGTCAAGGGGGACGTTTTGCGTCAAGGGGACGTTTCGTTTGCCACATTTTTAATGTCCCATTGGGGACATTCCGCAACTAGGGTGACCTATAAAAAGTGCGGTGTGTCCCCTTACCTTTGAAATGTGGCAAACGAAACGTCCCCTTGACGCACTTAGCGTTGAAGCACTTTTTTCAGGTATTGGCCGGTATAACTGGCCGGAATGGCACAGATCTCCTCTGGTGTACCCTGGGCTATGACCTGTCCACCCTTTTCCCCGCCTTCCGGTCCTAAATCAAGAATATAATCGGCCATCTTGATTACCTCAAGATTGTGTTCAATTACCAAAACCGAATTGCCGTTCTGCACCAACCGCTCCAAAACAAGCAATAGCTTGTGGATATCGGCCAAATGCAGCCCTGTGGTAGGTTCATCTAAAATATAAAAGGTTTTACCATTAGAGCGGCGGCTTAATTCGGTAGCCAACTTAATCCTTTGAGCTTCCCCGCCGGACAGAGTTGTGGCAGGCTGACCAAGACGAATATAACCTAAACCTACGTCCTGCATAGTCTTTAGTTTAGGGTAGATCCGCTGATGATTCTGGAAGAAGTCTACGGCCTCATCGACAGTCATCTCCAAAACATCGGCGATGGATTTTCCTTTATATTTTACCTCCAGTGTTTCCCGATTATAGCGCTTCCCTTTACAAACCTCACATGGCACATAAACATCGGGCAAGAAATGCATCTCAATCTTGATAATACCGTCTCCCCGGCACGCCTCACAGCGTCCGCCCCGCACATTAAAGCTAAAGCGTCCGGGGGCATACCCCTTCATCCGAGCTTCGTTGGTCTGACCGAAAACCTCACGAATCCGGTCAAAAGCACCGGTATAAGTAGCGGGATTAGAACGTGGTGTGCGGCCGATGGGAGACTGGTCAATATTGACGACCTTTTCCAGGTGTTCCAGCCCAGTAATCGTCTCGTGTGCTCCAGCCTTAACCTTAGCTCTGTTCAACTTATGGGCCAAAACCTTATAAAGAATCTCATTAACCAGCGTACTTTTCCCCGAACCGGAAACACCGGTAACACAAGTAAAAAGGTTCAGGGGAATCTCCACATCGATGTTTTTCAGATTATTTTCCCTTGCATTCTTAATCCCCAGCCATTTCCCGTTAGGTTGCCGCCGCATAAGCGGTAAGGAAATTGCTTTCTGACCGCTTAAATATTCTCCCGTTACCGACCCCTTAACCTGCTTTATCTCCTCCACAGTACCCTGGGCAACTATTTCACCCCCGTGTACTCCGGCCCCTGGGCCGATATCAATAATCTGATCGGCAGCATACATGGTTTCTTCATCATGTTCGACCACAATCACTGTATTCCCCAAATCCCGTAATGATTGCAGGGATTCAATCAACCGCTGATTGTCGCGCTGATGCAGTCCGATAGACGGTTCATCCAAAATATATAAAACTCCCATCAAACTAGAGCCAATCTGGGTCGCCAGCCTGATCCGCTGGGCTTCTCCGCCAGAGAGAGTGCCGGCAGAGCGATTTAGAGTCATATAATCTAACCCTACATTCACTAAAAATTCTAAACGGCTCCGGATTTCCTTTAAGATCTGTCGCGCAATTAATTTTTCCCTCTCCGTTAACTTTAGTTCGTGAAAAAAAACCATTGCTTCCCCTACGGATAAACAGGTAACCTCCCAAATGTTTTTCCCGGCGATAGTAATAGCCAGACTTTCCTCCTTAAGCCTCCTGCCTTGGCAATGGGGGCAAGACACACTATTCATATAAGACTCAATGTCTCGCTGGGCGTATTCTGACTTAGTTTCCCGGAAACGCCGCTCCATATTGGGAATGACCCCTTCGTAATTAGCTTCAAAAGACCTTTTTTGCCCTCTGCTATTATAATAACTAAATTTGATTTTCTGCTTTCCAGCACCATACAATAAAAGATGCTGATGCTCTTGGCCTAAATCCCAAAAAGGCTTATCTTGGGGTATCTGATATTGCCTAGCTACCGAATCAAGCATACCAGCATACCAATTGGAAGTACGTTTACTCCACGGCTCAATAGCACCCTCCGCCAAAGACTTACCCGGATCAGGGATAACCAGTTCCGGATCTATCTCCAGCTTGAATCCTAAGCCGCTACAAACTGGACATGCGCCATAAGGATTGTTAAACGAAAACATGCGCGGGGTAATTTCCTCCAAACTAATCCCGCAATCTATACAAGCAAAATTTTGGCTAAATAATAACTCTTCTTGTCCGATAAGGTCTACATTAACAATTCCACCAGCTAGATTAACCGCCGTTTCTAAAGAATCAGCCAGCCGTTTTTCCACCTGGGGCCGAATAATAATTCGGTCTACCACTACCTCAATCGTATGCTTCTTGTTTTTTTCTAGCTGAAAATCCTCGCTGACCTCACGTACTTCGCCGTCTACCCTAACCCGTACATAGCCTTCTTTACGGATATTCTCGAACATCTTTTGGTACTCACCTTTACGCCCTCTGACCAAAGGAGCAAGAATCTGCAAACGGGTGCCCTCAGGATACGCCATTAACCGATCTACCATCTGCTCAACAGTTTGCTGGCTAATAGCCTGTCCGCACTTATGACAGTGTACCTTGCCGACCCGCGCATAAAGTAAACGCAGATAATCATATATCTCTGTAACCGTTCCTACAGTAGAGCGAGGGTTTTTGCTGGTTGTTTTCTGATCAATGGCAATAGCCGGAGATAGTCCTTCAATATAATCCACATCCGGTTTATCCATCTGCCCTAGAAATTGACGGGCGTATGCCGACAAAGATTCCACATAACGCCTTTGTCCTTCGGCATAAATCGTATCAAAGGCTAGCGAAGATTTCCCTGAACCACTTAAACCAGTAATGACGACCAATTTATCCCGGGGAATCTCTAAATCAATGTTTTTTAAATTATGGGAACGAGCACCTTTAATAATTATCTTATCTTTCATCATTTTAGCTTCCTCTTTCTTTTTCCGTCTAGGTGTGGCAGGGGGACGTTTCGTTTGCCGCATGTGGCAAACGAAACGTCCCCTTGCCACACTATAGCTGGCTCTTTAACTCAATCAGCAGATCACGTAATTCGGCCGCCCGCTCAAAAGCCAACTCTTTAGCCGCTCCTTGCATCTCTTTCTCTAAACTATTAATTAGCTTCCGTAATTCTTCCCGTGGCATGGACGCAAAATCCGTCTTATACTCTGCCTGCTCCTCTGCCGCCAGGGTTACTTCAAGCACATCTCGAACCTCTTTCTGCACCGTTTGAGGAGTGATGCCATGCCTTTGATTATATTCTTGCTGAATCCTCCGACGTCTCTCGGTCTCCTCAATGGCGCGCCGCATAGAGTCAGTTACTACATCCGCATACATGATGACCTGTCCATTCACATTACGAGCCGCACGCCCGATGGTCTGGATCAGTGAACGTTCAGAACGCAAGAAGCCCTCTTTATCAGCATCAAGAATGGCAATCAAAGAAACCTCCGGCAGGTCCAACCCCTCACGTAACAAGTTTATCCCTACTAAAACATCGAAAACACCCAAGCGTAAATCTCTGATAATCTGCATCCGTTCCAAAGTCTTAACCTCAGAATGCAGATAACGTACTTTAATCCCCATTTCTCGGAGATAATCCGTTAGCGCCTCGGCCATCTTCTTAGTTAAAGTAGTAATCAAGACCCGTTCTTTTCTTTCCTCTCGAAGCTTGATCTCTTCTAAAAGATTATCCATCTGCCCCTTAGTTGGTCTGACCATAATCTTCGGATCTAGCAATCCTGTAGGTCGATTAATTTGCTCGACAATGGCTCCACTCAGCTCTGCTTCATACTGCCGTGGTGTTGCAGAAACATAGACAACCTGATTAAGTTTGGCTGTGAATTCCGGAAATTTTAAAGGTCGATTATCTAAGGCCGAAGGTAAACGGAAACCATACTCTACCAATGTCCCTTTCCGTGACCTGTCGCCTTCGTACATGGCTCCGATTTGCGGAATAGTAACATGGGATTCATCAATCATCAACAGGAAATCCTGCGGGAAAAAATCCATCAAGGTATAGGGGGATTCTCCGGGTTTTCTACCGGTTAAATGACGGGAGTAATTTTCAATACCCGAACAAAAGCCCACCTCTCCCATCATCTCCAAATCGTAACGGGTTCTCTGCTCCAAACGCTGTGCTTCCAATAACTTATCCTGCTGCCGAAAAACAGCCAGTCGCTCTTCTAATTCCTCTTCGATGGTCACCAAAGCCTGCTCCATTTTTTTTCGACCTGTTACATAATGATTAGCCGGAAAAATACTGACATGACGAAGCTGGG
>Ga0265294_10009386_pt1 | contig 11287 bp, 9 predicted proteins | sample MunlanPumphouse3_FD_192504 | JGI IMG/M metagenome (GOLD analysis project Ga0265294, IMG submission 192504) | Groundwater microbial communities from a municipal landfill in Southern Ontario, Canada - Pumphouse #3 | ecosystem: Environmental > Aquatic > Deep subsurface > Groundwater | place...
TCCGTCGCCTCCTTCCACACGCGAGAAAGTACCGGCTGCCAGGTCCATACAATGAATAAAACGAAGTTCCATATTGTTTGATTGGGCAAAGGTTTTCAACGCGTTTTTTTCCTGTTCGGTCGTATCGGGCAACAGTACGCAGTTGAGTTTTATGGGCGATCCCTTTTTTCCGAAGCCGGCAACCCTGGCCGTCTGAATGCCATCGAGCACGGGCTGCAGATCGCCTCCGCGGCTCAGTCGGGTGTATCGTTCGGGCTGGAGGGTGTCGAGGCTGATATTCAGCCGGTGCAGCCCGGCCTCACGCAAATCTTTGGCCATTGCGCCGAGCAGTTGTCCGTTGGTGGTCATAGACAGGTCTTCAATGCCTTTGATGGCCGCCAGGCGTGAAATAAGGGTACAGATCCCTTTCCTGACCAAAGGTTCGCCTCCGGTGAGTCTTACCCGGGTAATTCCGCGGGTTACGGCATACCTGGTAAAATCTTCTATCTGGTCGTACGTGAGGATGTCGGAGTGATGGAGCAGCGGAATTCCTTCTGCCGGCATGCAGTATACGCAACGCAAATTACACCGGTCTGTAACAGACAGGCGCAGGTAATTTATTGTTCTTCCAAAAGAGTCGGTCATCCCGGGATCATTGGTTAATAAAAATAACGGTGACTATTTCTCCTTTTTTTATTTCGGCAACTCCTGCAGGTATGCGTGCCAGTGCATCGGCCCCGGCGTAAGCCGAAATATGTGCCGAGCCGTGGTAGGGAACAGGAATGCATGTGCCGTCGCCTGAAAGTTTTACCGGAATATGGGCGGTCCGTGAAGTGTTTTTACGCTTAAAATCTTGTGCTATGGTAAGTTCTGTCGTCAGGGCGTCGTCTGCGGCGCCCTGCATGGCTGTTAAAAAAGGCCTTACCAATAACAGGCACTGTACAAAAGAAGAAACAGGGTTTCCGGGAAGTCCAAAAAGAAACTGCCGTCCGTTTTCCGATACCGCAAAAGTAGTGGGCTTGCCCGGCTGTACCGCTACCCGGTCAAAAACAATCCGGAACCCGAGTTGTCTGATAACCTCCGGCACAAAATCAAAATCACCTTCGGAAACTCCGCCCGAAAGCAGTATCACCTGGTTTTCAGAGATGGCGGCCGATAACAGCGCAAAGGTATGTTCCGGGGTATCGGAGGCAATGCCGTAATAGGCGGGTTCGGCCCCCATGGTCTTTACCAGTGTATACAATTGCATGGCGTTGCTGTTGTATATTTTACCGGGAGGCAGCATACCGCCTGGACCGCAGGATCCCGGTTCGGCCAGTTCGCTGCCTGTGGAAAGAATACCCGTTCTTATTTTTTCCGAGACCGTAACACGGGTCATCCCGCACGAGGCAATAATGGCTATATGTTGCGGTTTAATGCGTATTCCGCTCTTAAGTATACAATCTCCCTTCTTCTGATCTTCACCTTTATAACATATGTTGCCGGAAAGGGATGCGTTCGGAGATGCATAAACAATCCCGTCTTTCTCTGTTGTATCTTCTATTTTCAGGACCGTATCGGCTCCCTGCGGGAGAATGGCTCCTGTCATGATTTTACTGCAGGTTCCCTCTGTTACTTCCAATACAGGTAACTTACCGGCCGGAATGATCTCAACGGGACGAAGTCCCAGCCGTATATCTTCCCGGCGGCAGGCATACCCGTCCATGGCCGATTTGTTGAAAGGAGGCATATCCTGCTGCGTAACAATGTCCTGGGCAAGAATTCGTCCGCATGCCTGCTCCAGCGGAACATCCCGGGTTCCTACACGAACGGCACAGGCGGATACTTTTTGTAAAGCAGAGTGGAAGTCTATCATCCGGCAAAGATAGAATGCTTTTTTGTATCTTTGCCCGCAATCATTCAAAGATGCAGAGAGGTAACACGTATACATGGACCCGGCTGGCATTTATTTTTATCTCGGGGCTGGTGCTTTTGTTTCTGGTAGCGCCTTTACTTGGATTGTTTTTTTCTACCTCGCTGCCCGATCTTTTTCAGGCAGCAGCCGATGTTCAGGTTCAGCAAAGCATAGGTCTTACTCTGGGTGTATCTGCGCTTACCACGCTTATTGCAGCCGTGTTCGCCCTGCCTCTAGCGTACCTGATGGCCAGAAAAGACTTCAGGGGAAAAGCCCTGTTGCAGGGTCTCATTGACATTCCTATTGTGTTGCCGCACTCTGCCGCCGGTATTGCCGTATTGGGCTGTATTGCCAGAGATTCCGCGCTGGGTCGCCTGGCAGACCTGTTTGGGCTGAATCTGGTGGGAAGCCCTTTTGCCATTGGAATGGCCATGGCTTTTGTCAGCATACCTTTCCTTATTAATTCCGCACGGGACGGATTTCAGGCCGTGCCGCTGCGGCTCGAGCAGGCTGCCCTTACCCTGGGTGCCTCGCCTTTCAGGGTTTTCAGACAAATCTCATTGCCCCTGGCTAAGCCTTCCGTACTTTCGGGACTCGTACTCATGTTCGCCCGCGGTATGAGTGAGTTCGGAGCGGTTGTGATTGTGGCGTACTATCCCATGACCACACCGGTGCTTATTTTCGACCGGTTCAACTCCTTCGGACTGGGGTATGCGCGTCCTGTTGCTGTGCTTTTTGTAATCATATCTGTGTTGGTTTTCATTGGCCTGCGCCTTATGGGACGGACCGGAAAAAAGAATAATGATGTTATCCTGTAAAGAGGTTGAGTATTCGGTGGGACGGTTCCGTTTGCGCCCTTTCTCCCTGGAACTGGAAAAAGGAGAATATTGTGCCCTGCTGGGCCCTTCGGGATCGGGCAAGACGGTTATTCTGGAACTGATTGCCGGATTACGCCGCGTTCACAAAGGCAGGATTATGATTGAAGGAAAGGATTACACCCGGGAACCCCCGCAGAAACGTCCGGTGGGGATCCTGTTCCAGGATTACGCCCTGTTCCCGCATATGAACGTGTACGATAATATTGCCTATGCCTTAAAGATCAGCGGGATGACAAAGCCGGATATCTTCCGGACCATACAGACCTCTGTCCATGAACTGGATATCGTTCACTTACTGGATCGTTTCCCGGATACATTATCCGGAGGGGAGAAACAAAGGGTAGCCCTTGCACGGACGCTCATGACACATCCTTCCGTATTACTACTCGACGAGCCGCTGTCTGCTCTTGATGCCGGTTTGCGCGATGCTTCGGCCGCTTTGCTAAAAAAGCTGTCTTCAGACGGATTGACCGTTCTGCATGTGACACACGATCCCAAAGAAGTGGAACTCCTGGCCCATCGGAGCGTGACTATTGACCCATAGATCTGAGAATTTTTTGTCCTCCGGCCGAATCCAGCACAAAAGCAACAAATTTGGCTGCCAACCGCGGGTTTTCTGCGTTATGCGGAATGGTCAGGCTATAGATCATGGGGGTTCCTTTTATGTCAATGCTGTCTCCCGGTGCGGATCCCCTTATCCTGACACTGGCTGTGGCGTACAATCCGGCAAAAGCCTCTTCGCCCAGGTTTATTTCGCCGGGAAGTTCAAGGAAATTCAGTTGGTGTTGCTGCGCTAACGAGCGGTAAAGGAATATATAATCTACTGCGTGGCTTTCCAGCAGCGATAGCAGGTCTACTTCCTTGGGCCGGATGAAACGGGTGTCTTTTTTCACAAAGTCTTCCAAAAGGAATGGGGCTTTCCCGTCAGGTAGACGATAGTGCTTTTGTGCCAGTTGAAGCAATAGCAGGGTACGGTATCCGCAGGGATCGGCGTTCGGGTCTGAACGTCCGTAAAATACATCGTCTCTGAGAAGTATCTCATACCAGTTCTCCGGAGTGATTTCTGAGGCATAGCGCGATTGGGGAGTGAAAACGATAGCCATCCTGTTACCGGCAAAAGGAATGTTTTCCGAGGCATGTCCGGGGATCAGCAGCTGGTCAATGACCGCATAATCGGCCGAAGCCAGGATGTCGCACGAACGGCCCAGTTCGGTAATTTTACGCGCGCAATCCAGGCTTCCCGATGCTTCCGAAAGAAATTCCGTTTCCGGATAAATGGTCCTGAAACTGTCTGCCAGCGCTTTCATGGGAAGTGAAAGGCTGCCCGCGTGAAAGATGACCAGCTGACGGGATTTATTGGGATTATGGCAGCCTGCGGCAGTAAGCAGAGCTGCCAGGCAAATAAAGACAGTCAGGCGTTTCATGGCTTAGAACGGATTAAAACGGGTTAATAAGGCGTATCTCGCTGAGTCCTTTTACCGAACGGTCGGCAAAACCGTCGCAGGCGGCAAACAGGGTGAATGCGCTGTCTTTGAACATAAGCAGCGGCTCCTGCTGATCGCAGCGGTTCATGATCTCGGAAACAGAAAACGATACGCGGTACCCGTCTACAGCGGCCACACTCAACAGGCCTTCACGCAGTAAGCGGTAGTTGCCTGCAGGAAAATACGGGGCAATCACCTCCCTGAGTATCTGTCCGGAAAAAGTGCGGATTCCCTTGTATCCCATGCCGTGTCCATAATAGGCAATGGTATTGGACCGCGAGGCCGGACCCTGGCAAGGCGCCGACAGCACGGTATCTTTGCCCAGTCCTGTAACGAAAAGATCAGAGGGGGCATTGTCGAATACCGTGGAATCTCTGTTAACTATGTAGTTGCCTTTTAAAGATTTGACTGTGATGCGGGTAGGAGACGGGATATTTCTTTCTGAGATCAGATCCGATTCAACAACCAGTTGCATTTCGGAAGGGAGGTCCCATAATTCGCCCGTCTTTCCGGGAATAACACGGGTAACTCTTTTGGCAATGACAATACCGTACATGTTGTTGGAATAAAAGAGTTCACCCCAGGAAAACAATGCACGGTCGCCGCGGTCGTTGCTTACTTCTATGTACAGGTCTACAGGCGGCCAAAAATCTTCCTTGCTGTCTTTGTTAACTTTAAGCGAGCTGAGGATGTCACAGAGCGCGTAGCCGTCATACCGGAAAGTGCCTTTGAAAGACAGCGAATCGCCGGTCCCGTCGTATTTTACTTCACGTACGGTAACCGTACGCAACGGCATTTTAGACAGTTTGATTTTGCGTTCCTGTTCAACTTCGCCGTCCAGGACTATGTATTTTGGGCCTTCCAGCGTTGTGGACGCCTCCTGGTTAAAATAATTGTTAGATCCGGATTCCCATACCAATGTAGATCCGCTGATGGCGTCTATGGAAAGATACTGACAGGAAGACAGGACTGTGAAAGCCAATGTGGGGAGCGCAAAAGATAAAATATTTTTAAGGTTCATAATATATTGAAAGTTAAGATCATCCGCCGCTTACCAGGTGTATGATATCCAAACGGTCACCCGCTTTGACAAGGGTGGTAGCGTAAGCTTCCCGTTTAATTAATTGATGGTTCAGTTTTACAACCAGCATCCGGAAATGAAATGATTTTGCCTGCATGATTTCGGCTATGGTCATTTCCTGTCCGGAAAAGTTTTCTTGTCTGTTATTCAGTGTGATGGTCATAGTTAAACTCTTTTAATAATATTCCCAGCACAGTGTCTGCCTGCATCATAGCCACCATGATCACACGCGGAGCCGTTAACGCAGCGTGGGGCAACGCGTCGCTTTCCTGGTCTCCGCATACGTACAGATTATCTGCCTGTTGGATTTTAAGCCGCTCAAAGCCTCCCCGGCCGGCCAGCCCCGATCCCATAACAAGGGGTATACGGGGGAAATGTCCGGTCATATATTCGGCAAACCAGCTTTTTTCTTCTGCACTGTCAAAGGCTTCCACTACAATGTTGCATTCGGAAAAAATGGCTGAGGCATTTTGTGGCGTCACCCGGCAGTCATGAACCTCAATTCGGGCCAGGGGGTTTATGGCCAGCAGGTTTTCCTTCAGAGCATTGCATTTTTTCATACCTGTCTGGGCGGCAAAATAAAATTGCCGGTTCAAATTAGGTAGCGAAACGGTATCGAAATCGGCAATAATTAACTTGCCTATCCCACTGCGAACCAGCGCAGCAGCTACATTGGAACCCAGTCCGCCGGCCCCGGCAATGCCAGCCGTTTTTACACTAAGTATCTCGGATATTTTTGTGGAATAGGTCATAATGCTTAAATTCGCAGGACAAAGATACAACAAAAACACGTTATGGATATTAAGAATACCAAAGCTTCCAGAAAGGTGCTGGCTAAAATTCCCTACGTCTGGAAACCGCTCGACAAGGGCTATTCAGATCAAAGTCTTTACGTTAACGTAACTACGCTTACAACGGAGGTCAGGCCTGTTGACCCCGGGGTCAAAGAGTTGTTTGTGGGCGGTAAAGGATACGGACTTCGTATGTTGTGGGATGCCGTCACTCCTGAAACAAAATGGTACCATCCGGAAAACGAGATAGTCATTTCCGGCGGGCCTGTCTGCGGTATTACTCAGTATTCCGGAACGGGCAAAAGTATATGTGTGGCGCTATCGCCTGTGACCGACCGGGTAGTAGACTCCAATGTGGGAGGCCATTTTGGTCCCCATCTGAAATTTGCCGGTTTTGACGCCTTTGAATTACAGGGGATTGCCAGGGAAGAAGTAATCATTTATATTAACGGGGTAGATCACGAAATTGAGTTTTTTGCTCCGCCTTGCGGACTGCATGTAGATTCTCACCTGTTGGCCGAGGAATTGCACGAAATGTTTTCAGATGACGAAAAGGATAAAATAAACGTATCGGTTGTTTCCGCCGGTCTTGCGGCAGATCATTCCCTTATTGGGATGCTCAATTTCTCTTTCTACGATCCCAAACGCCGGAAGATCCGTCTTAAACAGGCAGGACGCGGCGGTATTGGAACGCTTTTACGTCAGAAGAACGTGCGGGCTATTGTGGCAAAGATCCCAAAAGTGTCCGGAAACCTGAACAATGTGGTGGATCTGCCTGCCATTATGGAGCGCGGTAAACGGTTCAACAAGGAGATGAGAGATCTGGACGATATCCAGTGCCAGATGCGCAAAGTGGGTACTGCCCATTTGATGGGGGTAATGGAGAAATACGACATTCTTCCCGTGATGAATTATAAATTCGGCGATCATAAGGATTGTCCGAAAATTGAGAAAGACGTATGGATCAGCTATTTTACCCAGAATGTCCCGGATGGATGCTGGACCGGCTGTACCATGATGTGCGCCAAAGGAGTTGATGACTTTGAATTACGTACTGGGCCTTACAAAGGCACTAAAGTGATCGTGGACGGACCTGAATACGAGACAGCTGCGGCGTTGGGTTCCAATATGGGCGTTTTCGACCCGCGGGACATCATTGAACAGAACTTCTATTGCGACACCTACGGCATCTGTACCATTTCCTGGGGCAATATCATGGGATTTATCATGGAATGTTGGGAAAACGGTATACTCAATGCGGAACGTACCGGAGGTCTTGACTTCACGTGGGGCAATGCCGACCATGCGCTCGAGTGCATGCACCAGTGTGCGCGGGGAGAAGGATTCGGGCTTATAGCCGGTCTTGGAGTGAAGAAAATGAAAGAGATGTTCATAGAGAAAGGGTGGGGAGATCCCGGCTTCCTGAAAGACATTGCTATGGAGAACAAGGGAATGGAATATTCCATGTACATTTCCAAAGAATCACTGGCCCAACAGGGCGGCTATGCCATGACCAATAAAGGTCCCCAGCATGACGAAGCCTGGCTTATTTTTATGGATATGGTAAACAATGCCATTCCCACTTTTGAAAACAAGGCCGAGGCGCTGCACTATTTTCCCATGTTCCGTACCTGGTTTGGATTGGCGGGGTTCTGCAAGTTATGTTGGAACGATGTGGAACCGGCCGATAACGCCACCACCGACGAGCCGGCCAAAGTGCCCGAACATGTGGATAATTACGTTACGGTTTTTAATGCAGTTACCGGACGAAATATAGATAAGCACGAATTGGTTAAAATGTCGGAAAGGGTCTATAATTTCCAGCGTATTTTCAATATCCGCATGGGATACGGCCTTCGTGAGCACGATGCGCAACCTTACCGGGCGGCCGGTCCGGTAACGGCAGAAGAGTACCTTTCCAGGGAAGAGCGTTACGATAAGCAATTGCGCGAAGATGTGGGCGTAGATCCCTCAAAAATGACACTGGACGAGCGCCGTGCTGCATTGCGCAAATTCAGGGAAAAACGGTATGAAAATCTGCTCGATGCCGTTTATACGCGCCGGGGATGGAATCTGAACGGAGTGCCCAAAACAGATTTTCTGAAGGAGATCCATATGGACCTGCCCGAGTTAATTCAGGTGGTAACTCCGTTACAATAGCAGGTATCTCATGGTTCCCAGCATTTCTATATAGAACAGCACAGCGGTTGTGGTATGGGTGCCGTAACGGGCATCCAGTACCACATCACATCCTCTGGAACGAAAATAATCATAGGCAGCCTGTGCGTTTTCATACGGCACAGCCTCGTCGTAGATGCCGTGCATTATATATATGGGCGATGCGGGCGTCCAGCCCTGGGTAGTGCTGTTACGGTAAGCGGCATCAATAAGCTTCAGAATATCCGGATTTTTTTCTTCGGTGAAAAAATCGGCATGCAGGAATTCTTTGGCATTTGTGGTTCCAATGGAGTCATTCACAACGTCGGTCTCGTATTTTTTACTCAGGATCCATTCGGGATAGTTTTCCAATAACCGGCCGGAAAACACGTTGTTAAAATCGAGATTCAGATTTTCTGCATAATTCAGACCTATAGGTACTAAAGCAATACCCACAGGATAGCCGGAAATGGTATCTCTCATAACGGTATTCATACATACGCTCAGATCCAGTGGCGCCCCTCCGATAAAAGCTTTCTTTATATGTATTTTGTCTGAATAATCCCGCTGGACCACTTTCATAAAATCTACCGACGAGGCTCCACCCTGTGAATAACCCATTACGTACAGGCCCCCATAGCTGTCTATGTCAATGTTGTGCTTGTGTTTTAGGTACTCACCGGCCGCCAGTACCATATCTGCCTGTACCCGTCCCGTGTTCTCCACATGCAGATAGGGGTGCGTAAGACGTACCGTACTTCCGTATCCAATGTAGTCAGACACAATTACTACGTAATTAAGCAATGCCATGGTGATATCCGGAGTCATCATAGTAATCGAAGGGGCTTCGGAGGCATCGGTAATGGTATGGTGCAGTGCCGAGATAACCCCCGCAACCGGCTCGTCTTTTGGACGCGCAATAAGCCCCGATGCATATACCCGGCTGCCGTCGGGAGTCACGGTCTTATACAGGATGGATTCTACAATAATGCTTTTATTGGGTAGCAGGCCGGCAATGATCTGAGCAGTGGCCTGGTCGGTGTTTTTTAATGTGTCAATGGCAGCACTTGTGGTATAGATTACCTGGCGGGTAACAGAATAAAATTTGTCGTAATAGAAAGAATCCGCTATTTCCGTGCAGGCGGTGAACGGAAACAGCGGACTGAAAATCAGGATTGTCCGAATAAAAATCTGGGACAGAAGTTTCATTGTATGATATCTACACTTCGTTTAATAAAAGAATCGAGCGCCTGGCCTTTGAGCAGGTTATTGGCCAGCAGGGCCAGATCGCAAACCTGGCTAATAAGCCTGGGTTCTTTTGTCTCTTTTATCTTTTTAATGAGAGGGTGTTCGCAGTTAACAACCACCGAATAAGATTCTGGCATGGATCCCATAAAGTTCATTCCGCCGCCCATTGCCGACATTTCACGGTACCGGCGCATCCATTCGCTTTGGGTTATAATAACCGGCAGGTTGTTGTCTCCCATGTTTTCGAAACTTACGGTAAACCGGGAATCTTTTGGCAACACTTCTTCGAATGCAGTCCGCATTTCTTTTTCTTCGTCTTCGCTCAGATCGGGTTTAGTAATCTCTTCTCCGGGGATAAGTTTTTCCGGCGTATCTGAATCTACGCGTACAAATCGTGAGTCTTTCAACTTGGATTCCAGTAGATTAACAAAATGGGCGCACAGCGGTGAATCCAAAAGCAGTACGTCGTAGCCTTTGTTTTTTGCGGCCTGAATATAGGCGAACTGATCTTCAACATTGGTGGCATAGAGATAGACTAACTTGTTGTCTTTGTCTTTCTGGTTTGTCTCAATCAGTTTCTGGTATTCTTCATAGCTAAGGAACTTGCCGTCGGTATTTTTGAACAACGCAAATTTTATGGCACGGTCGTAGAACTTGTCTTCCGTGAGCATACCGTATTCTATAAACAGCTTGAGATTGTCCCATCTTTCTTCCAGGCCTTTCCGGTCGTTGTTGAATATTTCTTCCAGGCGGTCCGCTACTTTTTTGGTAATATGTCCCGAGATTTTCTTCACGTTGGGGTCACTCTGCAGGTAGCTGCGCGACACGTTCAGGGGAATATCCGGCGAATCGATCACTCCGTGCAGGAGTGTAAGAAAATCGGGCACAATATTTTCCACATTATCTGTGACAAAAACCTGGTTGCAATAGAGTTGAATCTTGTTGCGAGTAACTTCGAGTTTGTCTTTGATCTTGGGAAAATAGAGTATGCCGGTGAGATTGAAGGGATAGTCTACGTTCAGATGGATCCAGAACAATGGTTCTTCGGCCATGGGATAGAGTTTCCGGTAGAATTCTTTATAATCTTCTTCTTTCAGATCTGCCGGTTTAAGTGTCCACAGGGGATTCGTGTCGTTTACAATGTGATCTTTATCGAGTTCAATCTCTTTTCCGTCTTTCCATTCTGTCTCTTTGCCAAAAGCAATTTCCACAGGTAAAAAACGGCAGTATTTTGTAAGCAGCTCGCTTACCTTATATTTTTCTGCATAGGACTCGTACTCCGAATAGAGATAAAGAATGATATCTGTTCCCCGGTCTGCTTTTTCAACGGGATCCATACTGTACTCGGGCGTGCCTTTACAGGTCCATTTTACGGCTTCGGCCCCTTCCTGCCACGATTTGGTAACGATCTCCACTTTTTTTGCCACCATAAAACTGGAATAAAAACCCAGCCCAAAGTGACCTATCATATTGTTAATCTGATCCTTGTATTTTTCTAAAAATTCGCCGGCGCTTGAAAAGGCTATCTGGTTTATGTATTTATCCACCTCTTCTGCTGTCATGCCAATGCCCCGGTCAGATATGGTCAGGGTATGTTTGTCTTTGTCTGCGCTTATGCGGATGGTCAAATCGCCCAGATCCTCCTTGAAATCGCCCTTAGCAGCCAATGCCTTAATTTTTTGAGTGGCATCCACTGCATTCGATACCAGTTCTCTGAGAAATATCTCGTGATCTGAATACAGGAATTTTTTTATTACGGGAAAAATGTTTTGAGT
>Ga0265294_10009388_pt1 | contig 11287 bp, 9 predicted proteins | sample MunlanPumphouse3_FD_192504 | JGI IMG/M metagenome (GOLD analysis project Ga0265294, IMG submission 192504) | Groundwater microbial communities from a municipal landfill in Southern Ontario, Canada - Pumphouse #3 | ecosystem: Environmental > Aquatic > Deep subsurface > Groundwater | place...
CCAATAACTGCTCCAATTTCAAATTATCGGTGGCTTGGCTTAATCTTTTTTCTAAATTCTCCCCCAAATCCAATCCGAGATTATCGGTTAATCCAGGGCTCACCTTATTAAGAATCATTTTTCTTAATAGACTGATTAATTCTTCAGTAAATATTTTTAAATTAACGCCGCTATCAGCCAAATTGTTCACTAGCGCAACGGCCCTGGCAGCATCTTTACGCTCTAAACAAGCAATTAAATCAACCGCTTCATTGCTATTATAGTGCGGGATGACCAATTCTGCTTGTTCGGCCGTGACCTTTTTATCGCCCAAAGAAAAAATCTGTCCCAAAAGACCTTCAGCATCGCGCAAATAACCGCCGGAACGACGAGCAACCGCTTCTAAAATTTCTGTTCCGACCTCAATCTTTTCATTAGCGGCTATATACGATAATTTTTTGACTATTTCACTCACGCTGATTCTCTTAAAATCAAAGCGTTCGCAGCGAGATATTATTGTTCCGGGAACTTTCTGAATTTCAGTCGTGCAAAGGATAAAAACGACATAAGCCGGCGGCTCTTCTATTATTTTTAATAAAGCGTTAAAAGCAGAAATCGAAAGCATGTGTACTTCGTCGATAATAAAAACTTTAAATTTCGCTCCGGACGGCGCCAATCGGGAAAAAGCAATAATATTTTCTCGAACATTATCAACACCGGTATTGGAGGCGGCATCGATTTCAACAATATCCAAATTACGTCCGGCTGTAATATTTAAACAACTGACACATTTATTGCATGGTTCATATTCCCCTTCCTTTCTGTTCTGGCAGTTAATCGCTTTAGCAAGGACACGCGCCAAAGTTGTCTTGCCGACGGCACGCGGACCGCAAAACAAATAGGCGTTAGCCAAACGGCCGGAAATAATTTCATTCTGGATTGTGGTCTTAATATGATTTTGCCCCAAAACTTCCGAAAATTTCTGAGGACGATAATCGCGATACAATGTAGACATAATTTTAATTAAGGGTTAATTGGCTTCTCCGCCTTATTTCCGCCTCCACCAAACGAACATCTTGGCCGTATTTTAAACGACTCAAAGCCCGCACTTTATCGGCTAGACCCGGACGCTTAAGCCCAAGAAGAGGCCAATTAGTCCGCAAAGAAAAAGGTTTTGTGGCGCTATTATCAACTAATAATTTAATATAAGCGGTCCCTTTGTCAATATTTATCAAATCATATTGATTGAAAGTCGGGGAAAATTCTTTAACCAGAAAATCCGCGTCTTCCGAACCGATTTTAAAAGTAATCATCGTTCCCACGTTACCAAAAACAGCATCTTTTATTTCCGTGTTTTGATTCTTACTTAATTGGCCGATATACTGATGGGCAATTATTAAATTTAAAGCATACTTCCTGGCCTCAGAGAGTATTTGGCAAATTGAATTTGTTGTAAAATTCTGAAATTCATCAATATATAAATAAAAATCTTTTCGATTTTCGCTCGGCATATCAGTCCGACTCAAAGCGGCCATTAAAATCTTACCGACTAAAATCATGCCCAGCAAATAAGCATTCATTTCTCCGACCAAACCCTTGGGAAGATCGATCAATAATATTTTTTGACGATCCATGACATCGCGGAGATTGAAAGCGCTTTTTTGTTGACCGATTATCGGCCGCATCATATCGTTGGAAATAAACGAAGTCAACTTTGAGGTTATATATGGGACAATATTCGCCAATGCCGCCTCCCCGCCGGCCTTCTCCGCTTCTTTACGCCAAAAATCCACTACCGTTTGATTTTTACAACGGCTCAATTTTAAACGACGAAAATTTTCATCTGCCAAAACTTTCGGAATCTCCATTAAAGTGGAGCCGCTGGCCGGATCATCCATAATCAAAAGCATGGCATTCCGCATATATTGCTCAAACATCGGTCCGCCGGTCGCTTTCAAATCATATAACTTATCAAAAATACCAATCATCTCATTGATGATAAAACTTTTTTGTTCCGGATAACGCTCATCATAATCCAAAAGATTTAAAGCCAAGGGACGATCCAAATCTCCGGGAGAGAAAATAATTACATCTTCGGAACGTTCCGGCGGCAATCGATCCAAAATATCGTTTATCAAATCACCGTGAGGATCCAAAACACAAACCCCTTCTCCATTCTGAATATCCTGGATGGCCATATTGGCCAAAAGGACAGATTTACCTGTACCTGATTTACCGATAACATAAGTATGTCGACGGCGGTCAGCACGCTTCATTCTAATTTCCTGTTTAACACCGCGATAAACGTTATCACCTAAAGTAATTCCTTCATTGGGGATATTGTTTGGCGCCGGGGCGATTTTAGCCGTCAACCAAAGAATATTCGGAGTTTCTGTACCCTTCAAAGGAAAATGGAACATGCTGGCCAGTTCTTCGCTATTCAATAAAAAACGGTCCCGATTATTAAAATGACGATAAATGAAATCCTTAACTATTTTTTCAGTTTTTCTTTTGTCAGGACGGGAAAAAACATTACCATAACTGAAATTATTATATTCGCTAAAAGCGCTTCCCAAATTTTCTAAATAAATGTTGGCACGTTCTTTTGTTTTGGCCGAAGCAATAATACGTAAATTAACATCCAGCCCAGCTTTCAGATTTTTTTCTTCAATCGCCCTGGTCATGTCCTCTTCTACGGCCGATAATTTCTTCGGGGCGATTTGAGAATTTTGCTCCAGACCCTTTTGATCTTTCTGATTTTTGGTAAAAAAATCATTGAAAAAATACATGAATCTACCAAGAGGACTGGCCGCAAATAATCCTTCTTTAACTGAATTCTTTTGATGAATTTTAGAAACCACTCTTCTTGCCTGGGCGTGCCAAGAGCCCTTGGCACTTCTAACGGTATATTGAATGGCGATACTTTCATCTTTTTCCAATTTAGATAAAATATTAATTAAGGAATTCATCGGATCAATATCCATTTTTTGGTAAGTCTTAATCGGAAAAACAAAACTTTTCTGAGTTCGCAAATATGCGGCGGCAATTTCACCGGACAAGCTGAAAGAATTATAGTCTTCGACTTCTTGAATAACGGCATCCGGATAATGAGCATGAATTTGCTGCTCCAAATAACGCGCATCTTTTTGTGGCGCGACAACATAGAAGGAAATCTTATTATTACTGGAGACAACTTCAAAGGAAAATTGATCGCTTCGCCCCATCAACCAAGCCATAAACCCGCGCTGAGCACGAGCTCCGCCTACAGCGGCAAAAATAGTTTCCCCCTTGGCAAGTTCCTCTTTCAACTGTTGCCCCGTATCACTTTTCTTTTCATCATCCGGTTTCTCTTTAGGCAAAAGAACAAGAAAAACTTGATGAGGATAATAACGACGACCGGATAAAATAATACGGATAACATTTAAAACTATAATTACAAAAATTCCGGCGAAAACACCGATTAATATATAAGGAAAAAATTCGCCAAAATCAAAATCAATTAAAACATTAGCGTTCATATTAAAATTTATCTTTTATTCTAATTATTGCGTCCGCTTTTATTTTGGCCTCTTGCTCCAAAAAAAATTTATTTATTCCGGGAATAAGTTTGAGCCAATTTTTAATCAAATTGATTATCTTACCAACATTAATCTTAGTCTTATTCAAGAGAATATTAATTGTTGCAGCGGTTTCCTCTCCTTTTTTCTTGAATTTTTTCTGATTATCCTGATCCATTTTTAAAAAAATAGCGCCAAGCCCTTCGGCCAGAATATTATCGATTTCAAGCTCTCTCTGTTTTTGATAACTCGGAAGAGCATTTAAAGCGCCACCGCCTATATTCTTCTTTATCTCTTTAATATCATCATTTTCTTGCTGATTCTCGGCAGGAACCGGAATACGCTCGGGTGCCGAAGCAATAATCTCCTGTCGACCCTCCGAAACTGCCTCTAAAGATTTTTCTATTTTCGGCTGCCCTTCCATCCTTTCCTGAGCCATAAATTTAATTAATAACTCCTACTTAATAAAATTAATCAACACTTATCGCCCCCACCGGACAATTTGCGGCCGCTTCGACAGAACAAGAATTCGATTCTTTTTTTATTGCCTCGGCTTTTCCGTCAGCATTCATTCTAAAGATTTCCGGGCAACTAGCAACGCACATTCCACAACCGACGCACTTGCTTTGATCTACTTTTATCATAATATTTTGTTTAATATTTTAGCTAATTTTTATATTTTTATTATATCATATTTTTAAAAAAATAAAACCGTTATTCTTGAACTATTTTTCAATATTGACAACTATCAATCCTTTTGTTATATTAGAACAATAAAACTTAAAATAACCTTTTAAATAATGGCCTTCTGGCTAAATTTTAGGTTAAATAATCAATATGGCACATAAGAAAGCAGCCGGGTCTACCTCGCTGGGCCGCGATTCAGAAAGCAAGCGCTTAGGCGTGAAACTGTCCGGCGGCTCCTGGGCTAAATCTGGCTCAATCATTATCCGACAACGTGGTACAAAATACCATCCCGGACTTAATGTTAAGAAAGGAAAAGACGACACTTTATTCGCCCTCAAAACTGGTTTTGTTGAATTTACAACAAAAAAATTGAGAAAATACGATGGATCGCTGAAATCAAGTAAAATTGTCAATGTTGTTCCAGAAAAAATCGAAAAGAAAAAAATTGAAAAAACAACAACTACAAAAAAATCAGCTTCTTCGGTTAAAAAAACTGTTAAAAAATAAGCAAAAAAATAAAAATACTAAAAACAGCCCCCGATAAGGGGCTGTTTTTAGATAATAATATAAATAATTATCTATTTTTACAAACCTTGAGAAATTCCGTAAACAAAGGATGCGGCGATAAAGGACGAGAAATATATTCTGGATGAAACTGAACACCAATAAAGAAAGGATGACCGGAAATCTCAATCGCCTCAACAATCTTTCCGTCGGGAGATGTCCCCGCGATTTTCAATCCCAGTTTTTCGAACATATCGCGATAATCATTATTAAATTCATAACGATGGCGATGCCGTTCGGAAACTATTTTTTCTTTAGTAAATTTAGAATATGCTTTTGATAAATGAGTGCCTTGATTAATAAGGCATGGCCAGCCACCTAATCTGATAGTACCGCCGTAACCCTTCTCCTTAATCAATTTTTCTTGGCCGGGCATAATATGAATAACCGGATTTTTTGTTTTTGAATTAACCTCGGCCGAATTGGCATCCTTTAAACCGGCAACATTACGGGCAAACTCAATTACTGCCATCTGCATCCCATAACATAATCCAAAATATGGCACCCCGTTTTCCCGGCAATATTGAATTGTCTTTATCTTACCTTCTGAACCGCGGCCGCCCCAACCCTGAGGAACAATAATCCCATCCAAACTCTTTAAAATACCAGTTCCTTTTTTTTCAACATCTTCGGCGCTCAACCAATGTATTTTCGCCTGACATTTAGCCGCTATTGCCCCGTGTTTTATTGCTTCAATCACGGAAATATAAGAATCGCCCAAAGAAAAATCACCGCTGGCAAAATATTTTCCGACTATGCCGATATTAACGACTTTATTTTTTGTTTTAAAACCGGCGACCATTCTTTTCCAATCTTCATTCTTTGCTTTCTTATTGCGACAAGGCAAATCGAATTTAGCCAAAATTCTTTCGCCAAGATTATCTTTTTCAAAATTAAGCGGAATGCTATAAATGGAATCGGCGTCAGGGGCGGAAATAACGCAATCTATCGGTACATTACAATTAATCGACAATTTTTCTTTTCTAGCCATATCAATTGGCTTCTCGGCGCGAGCAACTAAAAAATCGGGCTGGATTCCGGCACTTTGCAAATTACGAACAGCGTGTTGGGTCGGCTTAGTTTTCATCTCGCCGATTTTGTTGGGTATCGGCAAATAAGAAACAATAACAAATAAAACATCTTTCGGACGATATAATTTCATTACGCGAGCCGCCTCCAAAAACAATAAATTTTCATATTCGCCGACAGTTCCGCCGATTTCAATAATCATAATTTCCGCTTTGGTTTTTTCAACCGCTTTTTCAATCCGATCACGTATTTCTTGCGGAATATGCGGAACTACTTGAACACACTTCCCTTTATATTCTAAATTTCGTTCACGATTAATGACTGTTTGATAAACTCTTCCGGTCGTCATGTAATTTTCGCGATAAATATTTTTATTCAAAAATCTTTCATAATTACCAATATCCTGGTCGGTTTCATCACCGTCTTCGGTCACAAAAACCTCTCCATGTTCAACCGGATTCATTGTTCCGGCGTCAACGTTAATATAGGGATCCATTTTAATGGCGCTAACATTATAACCGCGCGCTTGCAATATTTGCCCGATAGACGCCGTCGTTACCCCCTTCCCGACACCAGACATTACGCCGCCGACGACAAAAATATATTTTGTTGATTTTTTATCCGAAGACATAAGCATTGACTTTTAAATATTAATATGTTATAAATTTATTACAATAACCCCAAAAAATTCTTTAAAAATGGAAGAAATCAATCAAATTGGCATTTATGTCGACCGGAAAAGCAGAAACTTCAAAATGTATGTTGATGATGGCCAAGGAAATATTCTCGGCTCATCAGACCAATACATTGATATCGCGGAAATAATAGTAAAGACAACGCCGGATATCGCCGAAGAAATTAATTTGGACATTATGGATAATGTCGGTTTCGATCCCGATTTTCCCGAATCAATCATTCAGGAAATCATTAATCACATAAAAGCGGAGGTTTTTAAGATTAATACCAGTGATGTAATTGGGATGTGGACCGACGAAGCCGACCCGGGAATCAATTTTGGCTGTAGTTATTATTAAAAAAACTAAAGAGCAATCATTATCAAGATTGCTCTTATTTTTTATTTCTTTTTTATCTTTAATATTTCTAAGGCCTTATCAAATTGAGGGTCAAGTTCTTTATCTAAATCTTCCAAAGTCATTTCCACAACGACATCCGGCTCAAGGCCTTTGTCATTAATAAAATCTCCGGCCGGAGTAAGCCACTTGGCAACCGTAACTTTCAGGGCCGAACCGTCGCTCAAACCCTGCAAACTCTGAACTGACCCCTTACCGAAAGTCGTCGTGCCGACCAGGGTTGCTTTTTTGTAATCACGCAAAGCGCCGGCTAATATTTCCGAAGCAGAAGCACTACCACCGTCCACTAAAACTACTGTCGGGAAATCCTTAAGTCGAGCGTGACCGCTCGCCGGATATTCATTGCGACGATTATTATTAAGTTGCTCCGCAACAATTGGACCCTCTTCTACCCACTCACTAGCCAATTTAACTGCAGTATCCAAATAACCGCCGGGATTACTGCGTAAATCCAGGATGATTCCTTTAGGATTTTTTAATAAAACCGTATTGATCGCTTCTTCAAATAAACTTTCAGTATCATCGTTAAAATTACTCACTCGAATAACAAATATTCCATCGGTACGCATTTCCGTTTTAACACTCTTAACGGCTATTAATGACCTGGTAATAATAATATCTTTTGGCTTTTCCTTGCCTCTGATTATCGTTAAAGTAACTTCGGTATTTTTGGGGCCGCGAATTTTCTTTACAGCTTCGTCAACCGTCATTCCCAAACTCGATTCTCCGTCAATAGCGTAGACTTTATCACCCGCCCGCAAACCGGCCTTAACGGCAGGCATGCCATCCAAGGGAGCAACAATAGTAATAATATCGTTCCTCAATCCTATTTCAGCACCGATTCCCTCAAAAGTCCCCGCCAAATCATCGGTAAATTCTTTTGATTCCTTGGGGTCCATAAACACAGTATAGGGATCGTCGGTAGCGGAGGCCAGACCGCGCAAAGAACCGTAAAAAAGATCTTTATTGCTCAACTGATTCTTATCGATAAAATTTGTTCTAATACTATCCCAAACCTCCCAATAAAGATTAAAATCCAAAACATCATCAGGATTTACCTCCGCGCCGTCAGGAGCATCTTCGGAATAGGCGAGCGGACGATCAAATGAAGAATTTTTTTCATTTTTTGCAGAACCGACATAGAAGCCACCCAAAAAAATCAAAACAACCGCGATAACAGACGGCCCAAAATGACGAATATTTTCAAAAATTCTTTTTTTTACGTCTATTTTCATATATATAAATTATTTTCTTAGAATCTCCGGATTATTTTCGTCGCGTAAATCGATCAACTTCGAGGGTTTTCGGCGACGACATTTACCGGCATCAATTATTAAATCGAATCTTTTTCCGCCTTCCGGAAAATAATGTAATAACGAATTAAGATCATGAATATTTTCTTGGCCGCTCAAATTCAAGCTGGTGGAAACTAAGGGGAGAGCGACCGCTCCTATCATTTTAAGTAAAAAATCATTTTTAGGCAACCGGACAGCCAGACCATTGGAATCTCCGGTTAATTCCTCGGGCAAACATCGACGATGTTTTAAAATTACTGTCGCCGGACGATTATTTTCAAACCAAATTTTTTTTAAAATCCTTTCTTGCTTGGCGGAAACAAAAACATATTTTTTTAACATTTTTAAACTATCAACCAAAACAATAAGAGGTTTTTTGGAGCTGCGATTTTTTAAATGATGAATTTTTTTAATGGCCGAGACATTATTCGCCAAACAGCTTAAACCGTATATCGTGTCTGTCGGAGAAATAATTATCTTGCCGGCATTAAGAGAGGCGGCAACCAGGTCAATCACTTCTTTGGAAATTTTACTGCGCGAATTTATCTTCAAATGTATCATATAATCGATTGCAATGCTTTTAGAGCTTCAGGTAAAATAGGCAAAATAATCTTTACTATTTTTAAGAGGAAAGGAGCAATGACGGAAAGCGATAATTGATCTCCAAAAAAATTACCAACAAAGCTATACCGAGAAATAACATAAATCAATAAACCCAAAATCAAAGAACCCTCTAAAAACCCCAGAGCAGCTCCCAATAAATTATTAATGTATTTACTACCCGGAATAATGGCCACTAATTTAAATAATTTTTCCACCAAAACGAATAACCAATCGGTTAGCCGAGTTGCAACAACAAAAAGAATAATAAAAGCCAAAACCTTGCCGAAATTTTCGCGTCCGTTGACAAGATGCTCTCCCCATGAATAAAGAAGTAAATAAAAATGGCTAGCAACAAAAGCGCCTACAATCAAACCGACAAAATGACCAAGCATTCGAATAATACCCTTGAATAAACCGCTCACAAAGAATCCTCCTAGGATAATAAGCAAGCTGATGTCAAAAATAGACATAATATTTATAAATTATAATCTCGGAAAAAGAGAATCTTTTTTCTTGATTTGTTTTTCCAAAAATTGTTCCTGAACCTTTTGCGCCGCTGTCGGCAAAAAGGGCTCTAAAAGATAAGCAATATTTAGAATACCCTGAGCCAAAGGAAGCAAAATATCCGCTACTTTCTCCTTTTCTTTTATTTTCCAAGGAGCCATTCTGCTCAAAGACTCATCACATTCGGAAATCTTTTCCCATAATATCTGCAAGACCTCGTTGAATTGGCAAGAAGCCATTTTATTTTCCATTTTGTCGACAACCGGCTTAATATCTTTGTTTTCCAAATCAACTCTCAACCCAGTTTCAATCCCATTTTTTTCCAACAAATTAGAAACTCGCGCCGTCAAATTACCCAAACCATTGGCCAAATCAGCATTATAGCGTTCAATAAATTTTTCTTCGGAATAATCGCCATCAGCAAAAGGAGACATTTCGGCCAATAAATAATAACGAACGGCGTCAGCGCCATACTTATCAGCCAATTCATAAGGATCGACCGTATTACCCAAACTCTTGCTTATTTTTTGGCCATTAGCCGTTAAAAATCCAAAAACCAAAATCTGCTTCGAAGTCGGCAAGCCGGCCGACAATAACATCGCCTGCCACATAGCCGATTGCGGGCGAAGATTGTCCTTACCGCAGACTTGAAGACCGGGCCAGTATTTTTGATAATTCCCTTTTTCTTCCGGCCAACCCAAAGTCGAAATATAGTTTACTAAAGCGTCGAACCAAACATACATTACCTGGCTGTCATCACCGGGCACAGGAACTCCATGAGACATCTTCTCTTTTAAACGAGAAATACTAAAATCTTCCAATCCCGAAGCAACGAAAGTTCTAATTTCCTTCAAACGACTGGCCGGCAAAACAAAATCTGGATGCTTATCATATAAATCCAATAATTTATCCTGATATTTGGAAAAACGAAAAAAATAATTTTCTTCTTCGATGATTTCCAAATCTTGGTTCGGATGTAAGGGACAACGACCGTTTTCCAGCTCTGAATCTGTTTTTTCCATTTCACAGCCAACACAATATTTCACTTTATATGCCTTCTTATAAATATCACCGTTCTTCTCGCAACGCCGCCAAAATTCTTGAGCGGCCGCCTGATGAGTCGGGTCGGTCGTTCTAATGAACTTATTATAAGAAAGATTTAATTTTTCTTTTAACGGTAAAAACTTTGCCGAATAAATATCACAATATTCTTCAACGTCCATCCCCAAGCCCTGCGCTTTTTGATAAATTTTCAAACCATGCTCGTCTGTCCCGGTATTAAAAAAAACTGATTTTCCTCTTTGCGCTTGATAACGAGCAATCACATCGGCTTTAATAATTTCAGCCGCAAAACCGATGTGCGGCTCGGAATTTATATACGGTAAGGTGGTCGTGATATAAAAATTCTTATCTATTGACATATATTATAATTTATGATATAATGTATTCAGTAACTTAAAACCAAATAAAATAACAGCAAATCAAGGGGCAGAAAACAGCCAAAAAGAACCAAAACTTCAAAAAGTTAACTTATCGCTTCTAAGCATCCAAAAAATGATTGAGGCCCTGACTTTCAAGCGATACGATTTGGTGCTAGCGATGTATGAACCAAAAGGTCAATCAACCAACACGCGCTAGCGCTCCTTCTCCGACAGACAAGAAACCATCCTTGTCTGTTTTTTTTATTTTATTTTTTGAATTAAAACCAAAAACTCCCCCTTCAAAAAGTTTGGATTATCGCTCAATTCTTTCGAAACTTCCGCCGCAGTACCCTGATAAAAGCTTTCATGCATTTTCGTAATCTCGCGCGCTACCATCACTCTCCTATCCGTCCCGAGCTCGCGACAAATATCTTCCAATTCTTTCAAAAATTTAACAATTCGATGTTTAGATTCGTAAACGGCGACTGAATGCTCGCTGGCCATTATTTCTTTAAGCATCTTCTGTCTTCCCTTTTTGTGCGGCAAAAATCCTAAAA
>Ga0265294_10009389_pt1 | contig 11285 bp, 7 predicted proteins | sample MunlanPumphouse3_FD_192504 | JGI IMG/M metagenome (GOLD analysis project Ga0265294, IMG submission 192504) | Groundwater microbial communities from a municipal landfill in Southern Ontario, Canada - Pumphouse #3 | ecosystem: Environmental > Aquatic > Deep subsurface > Groundwater | place...
GTCAGCACCCTGAGGGCGGCGGCGTAGGCGGCGAGCTGGTAGTCAGTGTCCGCGAAGTTCGGGTCGTCCTTGTCGTCAAGGGCGAGCATGGCATCGAGCTGCCGCTTCACCTCATCCTCGACCTCAGGGGCGAGTTCGTCGAGGAAGGCGGTCTCCTCGGAGGTCTGTTTCCTGAGGATGAGGAGGACGGTGCCCTGAACGTAGTTCCCCTTCTTCAGGCCGCCTGATTCGGTCTCGGTGGCGATGCACCAGGCCGCTGTCACCTGTAGCCCCGCCGCCCAGAGGATCATCGCAAGGTCGGCCCATACCCCGGCGTCCTGATGGGTGAACATAACGATCTGGGCGCCGTCATCAGGCATGTGCCCTGTGAGGTTCGCGTAGACCTCGACCATGTTCCGCCGGAACTCTTCGCCGGTGCCGGTGATCGCAAGGGCTCGCCGGGAGTCCGCTGGCCAGTCGGGGAAGAGTCTTTGTAAGGGTTTTTCGTACCAGGCGAGGAAGAACTCGGAGAGCTCGTGGTAGTTGATGGCGTCGGCGTAGGGGGGATCGGTGATCCAGTATGATCGTTTGACCGATTGCATATTTGCAGAAACAATTGATATCTTAAATTCACCTTCAATCGGTCTACACTTCTCCTCAGGTGGGTTGATGGTCTTGATTGTCCTATGGCAGTAATTGTACAGGGTATTTAATGCCTGGTTTAAAAAGACGTTGGCGTGCCCTTCTTTTGAGGGGTGGGGATTCCAGATCAGCAATCTACATCCAACCCCCTTAGTGTCAGCTAACCTGCCAATTTCCAACAGATTCTCGGTCATGATCGGTATGTTACCCGAGGTAAGTTTTTCTGCCTCTCTTCCAAATAACCCCAGCACCAACAACTGTCGCGGCGTGAAGAGGTGGTGCCAGTGCGTCCAGCCCCGTTCCCGATATAGGCGTGAGGTCTCCTCCCCCGGTTCAATCCTCATACTCGGGATATACCCCTTCTTCTGCCACACGTGGAACCGCTCCCGCAGAAGGGCAAGCACCCGCTCCTCTCGCTCGAGATCCGCCGCCGTTGGCACCGAATAGTGTTGCCGCTTGTTTACCTTACCGCCAGCATCAGTGTACTCCTCAATCCAGCGGATGCAGTAGAGCCGCTCCTGAAACACATCATCCGGCCGTGGCACGATATCATCGTTCTCCCAGAGCCGCAGACCTCCGGCATGCTCTCGCCGAATTGAACTCATTAAAATAGGAGCAATATGGCCCGGGCAATCTGGATTAGGACAGACCATTTTACTATCTTTTATCGTTTTCAGGGAGTCGTAACTCTCAAGTTCCCCATCTGTAACACCTGAAATTATGCTTATGGAGTATTCTTTAGATTCAGATAGAGGCTCTAATTTAACAACTGTTCTCGTTTTTTTCCCGATAATCATGGTCGGGAGAAGGGGCACCCGCCACCCGCACTCGGGGCAAATAGCCTCACAGCAGTAGAGGTAAGCATCGGCCCGCCACCCCTGCTCGTTCTCTTCGATCCCCCACTCGACTATCTGCCGATCAACGGCATCATAGACCTCCTGCTGCGCTTGTTTCACCTCTTCGACAATCTCCTTCCCGCCGCCGACGATGTTCAGCGCCGCCCAGGTGAGCAGAGCTGCAACCGGGTTTAAGTCCGAGGCATACACATCGCACCCGATCCGCGCCGCCTCAAACGGCACGCTCCCGCCACCGCAGAAACAATCCCCGACCGACGGCCTCTCACCGAACCGCCGGATGCCGAGTTCTTCCACCAGTTCCGGAATCGAGGAGGCGTGCGTCCCGAGATGTGCGTTGATCTCCTCCCAGGCCGCAGGCGACGGTCCATCAATCTCTTCAGGACGATAGCAATATTTCAGCCGCTCATCGTAGTTCATCCTGAGAAAGACCATCCGCTGGAGATCTTCCTTCTCCTCCCGGGAAAGCCCCCTCCGCAGGCGCTTGCCGTCAAGGTACTCGGATTGCTCCCGTGGAGAGAGGTATCCGGCAAGCACCCTCGCCGGGATGTTTGCTTTCTTCCGCTGCCACATCCCCTCATCGTCCATCGTCAGGATCTTCAAAAAGATCTCCCGATCCCGAACCGGATCAGCGGATGCCGGCATCAAAAGCCCGATCACCGCCGCACGGACAAGGATGAGGGGCTTTCTTCCCCACCACTTCCCGAGGCCAGTGAGAGTTTGTCCAATTCCCGCTCTTCTCTCCTTATAACTCTCCTTTGATACCTTCGAGACCGGGAACTGGCTCTCGATGAACGACGAGATCGAACTATTTTCAGGGGACATTTAACCTGGGCACCTCTCAGAGTGAGAAATGGCTTTTTGTCAAATATAAATATTACATCCCGGCAGTGCAGGAAAAAACAAGAATATCCGGATTATTCCCTCGCAAGATCGGCAAACGTCACCTGCTTCTTATCCACCGGCCCCTTCTCCTCCTCATCAAGTCCGGCGATCAAACCGACCCGCGTCTCCGTGCTCATTCCCCGGATAGGGTTCTCACAGAGGGCGTAGCGCACCGCCACCCGCCACCCCACGTTCCGCCCTGCGAGAGCCTGACCGGTCGCGGCATTCGTCATCGTGTACAGCCACCACCGCTCCTCCGGCTTCAGCCCCAACCAGTTCGCAACCGCTGTCTGGACCCGGCCCGGATCGGCATCCTCAATCGCCCAAGCGAGTAGCACCAGTTCTTTGCCGAAGAGGCGAGAGAGCGGTGTGATCCCCCTCTCCCGCCACCGCCCGCGCTTCCCCCCCTGCTCCTTCAGGCGGGCATTGAACTCCGCAGTCACCGCTGGGACGATCCGCTCCCATCGGTCGCGGGAAAGGATCACCCGCAACCGCTCATCAGTCTCCTTTGTGACAGCCCGGATCTTCCTATTCCACATATCGCGCGACCACGACATGTGCTCCGATATCCAGATATCCGCCGCGCTCGACGAAGAGATCGACACCAGAAAGTAGTGCTGCGACTCGTCGGGATTGAACCCAAACCCGACTCCCTTAAAGTCGTTCCCGCTCACTGTGTGACCTCATCCGTGTTCAGGGTAACCTTATTCGCACTCACAAAATCCTGCAGATCCTTTCCGGTGACAAAGGCCATCGACTGAAATCCAACCCCGACCTGACCATCCTGATAGATCTCCCTGAGAGAATCGATGATCGACTCGATCTGGGCGCCCTTCAGCCCGATCCCATCACCGATATTCAACTCCACCCAGCGCGTACTATCCCCGATGATACTGATCCGCGAGTCAAAAGAAGTTACTTCAAACCTCTTCATCAACGCAATCAGATCATACGACTCTTTTGTCGTCTTGATCGCATGAGAGTGATTCCATCGGGCCGGCTTCGTGGGATCGATCCCTGATCCTGACTTCTCCCAATCGAGATCGATCCGCAAGGTCTCGGAAACAACCCCGGCCTTATCGGCGATGGCAAGAATGGTAGTGTGCGACCGGTCCACACCGAAATCATCACTATAGATCCCGCCCCGCGCCGGGTTGGACCCATCGGTCGTATACCGGATCGTCGCCCCCAGAGGCACCGCTTTCAACTCGACCCGCCTGGTCTCTGCATCCCCATATACCCGCTTCTTCAGCGTTACCTTGTTCTTCCATTCAACCGGATCCCCGGTCTCATGCTCCCCGGTGGAGTCCACACAGAGGAACGACACGACCATCTCGTTCGTGACGAAAGCATTGAGATTCTCTACCCTCATCGACGACGGTGTCGCTGGCGACCCGATATCATAGTAAACCTGATCACCATGTTGCGGATAGACCTTCAAGGTGACTTCCCCCGTATCATCATCCCGGTTCCACTCAGTGACCTGAACGGAGGTCTTCTCCTTCTCAAACGGCCCCTTATTGATATAGTTCCCCTCAACCCGCCACTGATCCCTGCCAACAAGCAGATCCTTGAGATCATCAAGCGCCTTCGGGTGATGCCACTGCCACCTCGTGTTCATCGCTGCCCGGCGCTTCACCTCACTCCACTGCATCACCGGCTGGGAAAACAGCCTCTGTTCACACTTCGCCCTCAGCGAATCCTCACCGATCTCATCGGTAAACTTATGCTTATCCTTGAGGGTTCTCCGGATCAGTTCCTCTCCCCGGCACCGGTTCCCCTCAAAGTTCATCATGATGCCCGCTTGCCTGAGATCCTCGTTCTGCGGGTAAATGAGAACCGTAAATGTCTCTCGTGCCGCACTCAGGAGCCGGTGGATGATATTTTCTTTCAGTTCCTGTGCAGTGATCATCTGGAAATCATCCGATCGGACCCCCTCGCTCTCCATCTCCGAGAGGATCAACTTGATCGCTTTGTACTCCTTTCCTACCAGAGTCAACGCCCTCAACGTCTCGCGCTGGCCTGAAAGGAAGAGAACCCGGTTCTTGTAGTCCAGACCTTCATAAAATTTCTTTATGTCCGGGTGAATCTGTTCCGAGGACGGTTTATACAGGACAAGAGTCACCTTATCCTGGGAGATGGTCAGATCATCAATCGCCGGCAACACGGCGATCTCCTGATAACAATCCTTCAACTCCGGCTTGAAGATCTCTTCAAGACGCTCTTTCACATCCTTAAGGGCCGCCTCGGCGCTGAACGATTCAGAAAGACTCCGGAGCTTTGCCACAAGGTTTTCGGTATTCTTAAAGTAAATCTTCCCGGCATTATCCTGATGGAGATACCAGCAGACCTCGTTCTGCAGGATCGCGAGGATATCAGGGATCTGTTGGATCGCTCGCCCGGGGGCACAGAGATTGGTGACGATCTCTGCCCGGGTCAGGCCCAGCACAGGATTCTGGATATTTGCAAGAGACGACATCAGCAGGAGATTACAGATATCCTGTGCCTCCGTACCGCCCCGGCGTGCGTCCTCCAGCTCTGCCGCTGCCGATCCGTTGGACGCGACATCATGGCTGATAGCGTTCTTGAGCGTGCTGTTGATGGTATCTATCTCGGCAAGGGTATCCGGTTGGTTGAGATCGATCATGTGAGGATGGATGAGCATCGCCGAATCAGCCTGTCCGGAGTTGTATATCCTGGCAACGATTGTCCGCATGAGCCTGATCAGTCCCCGAGTCTGTTGGAAACCAGGGTTCTCCCGGAACCGTGCATAGAGATCCCTGATTGCAGGATGGAAGGGGTATGACTCACGAGCCTGCAGGACAAATGCCTCTGGCGAGACGTGCGTCAGGCCCATCTGTTCGGCCCGGCGGATCTCATCACCGTACGATTGCGCAATCTTCAGGACAACGTCATCGTCCGGGAGCCTCTCGAAGATCCGTTTCTTCAGGATCTGGTAGACCTCATCGGTGTTGAGGCCCACGGGCTCAAGCCTGATGGAAGAGCGGTTCGCTTCGTTCTCAAAATTCTTCAGGGCTTCATTGATGGCCTGGCTTCCTCCCTCATACGTCGCCTTCAGATCAGAGATCACAACACAGACCCGGGAAAGATCTTCTTTATTCACAGCAACAAGAAGATTTGAGAGAGCCGTGCCGGATACAACAGAGAGGTCACTGTTCCCAACTGCCTTCGACTTAGCATTCTCAAAATATGGAGGGAGTTCATCAAGAAGTATAAGGAGTCGCTTTCTCTTCAGAAGGTTTGTCCATGCGCTCTGCCCTGGTGCTTGAGGTGGGGAATAATAATCCTTGAAAACATCCTTTTTCCCGAGCTGATCCGCAATCTCTCCCCAGATGCCATAGGGAGCGTCACTTTCCCGGCCATTGAACGCAACGACCTCAATGGGCTCGTCGTCATATGTGCAGATGTCACCAAGAACCTGCTTCCTCAGTTCAGGGTGCTTCGCAAGCAGGGCAAGAGCGATCATACAGTGTGTCTTACCGCCACCCATCGCCTGGGTCAGTGTGATAACACCAGCATCAGATTTTCCCGAAAATCTCCGAAATGCCTCAGAAAAAAGAGATTGCATTCCATTTGTCAGGTAGTTCTCAGAGAAGAATTTTACCGGATCGATCCTGTTCTCCTTGAGATCCGAGATTAGCAAAACAGTGTCGCGTCTGCTTTTATCGAAAACTCCATCTCTCGGTTTACACAGCTCCTTCAACGGGTACATTAAACTTCCTCTTCGGTAATTGCCATTAGGGACGGACCACTATAAAGTTTTGTGAGACTATCAGGCAGGCGGAGCATAAACGCTCCCAGGGCACTGAATGCTGCAACTGCCGGTATCGAGCGATGCATTCAGGCGATATATTTAAATTGCAAAGAGAAAATGCATTGTATCCGGGATCAGACCATACAAACCGTTCGCTTTGAGATACTCGTAGGTATCATACGTTGCATACCCGGGGTCAGCGCTACATACCGTCGGTACTTTGCCAGTAGTCTGCACCACCTGCTCAACCATGGGCACAAACTGGTGGTAATCGTTCTCATCGGTGGTGACTGTTGCGGCAACAATAATCTGAGATTTGTCATCCACTGCCGTCTGAAAGTTGTAGGCAGGAAGGAGGGCCTGCTTGCATTTCATCGTGCGGGCATCCTCATCGGTGAGGTTGATCCGTTTGTCACCGGAGTCCTGAAGTTGGTTATATGCTGCAACGAGGCTTTCAATCTTCCCCTTCAGATCGGCATCCTGCGCAAACTCTTCAGGAATCAGGTAGGGTGTACCGGCACCAAATATTCCATCCACTTCTTCATCGGTCTTCACCGATTCCCCGAGGAGCTTTTTGATGCGGCGTCTCAGTTGTTTCGGGGTCAGCGCCTTCTTCGGGGAAGCGTTTGCTTTGATCTTGGAACCGTCAAAGGCAACATGGTTCAGGCCCACGATGTTGTAGAGCCTGCTGAGATCCAACCGGTCGACAACAGCGCTGATTATACGTGCCTTGTGACCTGCAGGAATGAATTCATCAAGGGAGAGGGGGAGCAACATGGTTTGCTCCTGATTATATGGTTTGAAGCCATCGACCCGAACCATAAGAACACCATTAAACCCTTCTTTGAGGATTTCTTACTCATATAATTGGTGTTTATTCAATATAGTACTTTTGGAGAGTTATGTCCCAGCCTGATACGCTGAGTTACAGTCCTTGTTTTGCTGGAAGACCGTAGGCAACTTGTGAGAACAGTGATGATTGGTGTCACTCAAACCCGCCAGCCGGCCACATCCCCCCCGGCAGATCACGCAGCCAGCCGGCACAGGAGCGCGGGAGCCAAAAGGAAAGACGTTTATCGCTTGAGATGTGATACGGCACTAATGATCACTCTACTTGGTGTAAAGAACTTTAAGAGCATCAGGGAGGCCAGACTGCACTGTAACGGCGTAAATATCATCATAGGTGCGAATAACTCCGGAAAATCCAATATACTGGAACTGCTGGAATACTACTCGAGATCCCTGACTGTTCCGCTGGAAGAGCTGTTTGGTCCGGGTCCATTCTCATTCTCACAGATATTGCACAGGGGCTCTGACATCAATAGAGATGGGATCGAGATTGATGTAGCGTTTCACGGCAGATCCGGCGATACCGCTCACTCGTATCGGATAGACTCTATTCGCAACCTTCGCGGGAGGCGTCCCAAATTTCGCCTTGAAGTCACTGATGAGTCGATGCACTCCTCAGAAAACCGCATCGTACGTGAACATGAGAGTTTCCTCGTAATGAGGGAAGAAGGGGTTAGCAGAGACCTCCCACCTGAGTTTGTTGATATGTACAATGCTTGCAGGGGTATCCGGAAATTCCAGTTTGTCCCAAAAGAGATCAAGCGAGAGCGCGAGATCGATCCCCTCGAGACGAACATACCCTTCCTCAAGCATAACGGAGAGAATCTCGTCAATGTGCTCTTTGCAATGAGGGATATCAAACCGCAGATTTATGGGGAGATAATCGATGACTTCAAAGAGATCTATCCGGATGTTACAGGCCTTTCCTTTACTCATCTGGGAGACTACCGGTATGCGCTCGAGTTTGGTCGACGGGTCGGTGACAGAAACTGGAGCTTCCTCTCTCCACAGGTATCGGATGGTTTTGTAATCACGCTCGCAGTGCTGACCCTGATCCATCTGCATCAGACAAACAGGATTATACTCATCGAGGAGATCGAGAATGGATTAAATCCCTTCACCCTGGGGATAATCCTCAAAAAGATACTGATATCCTCCGAAGCGGACGATGTGCAGTTTTTTATAACAACGCATTCGCCGGTATTGCTTGACTGCCTCAACACATTCCCTGAACTTATCTTTGTCTGCGAACAGCGTGACGGCCAGTCAGAGTATATCCCTCTCCCAGAGATCCTCGAAAAATTCCGGGATGACTACACCCCCGGGGAATCACTCGTGGAGTTGTGGCTGGAAGGGCTTATTGGAGGCCTGTAATGGCGCCACCGGCCCCCTCCCCAATACGTATCCACCTCATCACAGAAGGGCCGACGGATCGAAAGCTTCTATCCGCCCTTCTATCAAAGATGATAGCGGATCATCTCCTCGAGTTCGTCGAGATGAGTTCGACACAGAGAGCCAGAACAGGGAAACAGGCCTTTGTAAACAATCATTCAATCTTCTCAAAGCACCTGCATCATGGATGCTCTGCCGGGGCGGATATCATTGTAGTTTGCGTGGATAACGATGAAGAACCCGAAAAGAGAGGCGTCGGAAGGGAGAGAATAACCTGGATATCTACATTTTATGAGGCTTTTCTGGAGAAGAACACATTCTACCAGAGCCCTCCATGTCTCGTCTGTGCAGTTCCGGTCCTCACGATCGACTACTGGGTGAAAGCGATCTCTCTGAAAAAGACAGAATGTAGCGATATCCTCCTTGCAATGAGCATACCGAAAGAAAGGATAAAAGAAGAGACGTATGGTAAGAGGTTCGTCTTCAGGGGGACTTTTATCGATGAGGGGGCAATCGGGAGGATGGTCGAAGAGATTGGAAATGACGGATCTCTGGATAAGTTGCGCTGTTTGCCATCTTTTCTGGACTTCGAAAAGTACCTGAAAATCTGTTTTGAAGAGATACTGAGCTTAGAGCCATATCTGAGACAATCAGCAGAGACCCTCCCTTGAGATCCTCTCAAGGGGCCCTGCACCCGCCTGAACCAAAACCTCCGTTACCCCCATTGCACCACGTCCGGCGTCGCCCTGACCCGCGTCCCGGCTCCCCGAAGATTAGGTATTAACCGGTGATGGCGAGATAGATCTTGCCGCAGCCTCGCCCGATACCGGCTTCAAGCCCGGGCACCCTCGGTCACCTCATACGGCAGGCCGGCTCGATCCTCTTGCGAGGGATAAAGCCGGCCGGCCACATCCCCCCCGGCAGATCACGCAGCCGGCCGCCGGCACCCCCGAAGAGAGCACAACCATCACCACCTGCGGGCGTGCGGACTTGCCGGCACCTACCGCCCCTCGCCGGCCAGACCATCTTCACCGATGCACAAAAGCGCTAGTAGACCCACCGGCCCAGATCACCATGTTGACGGGGATGGAGGGGTAGGAGATCCGGGGGTTTTTTGACCGGGGACTTTGTGTTATCTCTCACATTGCGAACCCTTACCCCACCTCTCCTGCTATTTTTCTCTCCCATCACCAACATCTCGATCGAGGCACCCCTCCCGCTCCCCCTCTGATGGTAGTATCCAGAACATCGCAGCTTACTACTTCCTCACTGCCCCCAAATCACCTTAAAGATCGAGCGCTTTCGCTCTTCACTCCCGTTTCCCGTGACGCTCCCGATACTGCAGAAACTACATGCCCACGTCAAACTCCAGCAATCGCAGCCAGGTTACCAGATTCTTCTCATGATCCGGGGATATACACCGGAACCGGCGCTCACCGCCGATGGTGATACCAGAAAAATAACCAAGGAATCGGAAGATCTTCTTAAATCCAGGTTGAATGAGCGGTTTACACCCGTGATCGAGTCCTGGCGGTGTTGACAAAACATCCAGATTTCGGCGCACCAGCACCCGGATCACCGCCTGAATCAGGAGAGAAAACGCCAACAATGTCACGAGAGCAGCGATCCGCTCTGGCTTCTTCAAGTAGATCGTGTCGGCCATCATCGGCCGCTTGATGACCGAAAAGTTATCCTCGACCCTCTTCTGCCCTTTGTACAGACAAAGTATCTCGCGGGCAGGGGCACGCTCAGCGGGGACATTCGTCAACAGCACAAATGATTCCACCTTGCGCAGTTCAGCCAGGTAACCATCCTGCCGCAGCTGCGGGTCGCTGGCCCGGATCACCCACTCGGTGACCTGGATCTTCGGCCGGGGTTTCTTCCCTGGCCGTCCCCGTGGGTTTTTCTCGGTGATCACCGTCTCGATGGTCAGATTGGTCCTCCAGAGTTTATCGAGGAACGAGGCAACAATGAGCGCGGGGAGGGGAATCTGGGAGACAGTGACCCATTGGTGGTCAACCGCCTGCTGGATGACGGTATTCAGTGAACGAGAGGGGGGCGGGAGGAGGCAGTGCATGAGAAGTATATGAAAGGTGGAAAACTGTATTTTTTGACGTATAAATATGATTGTATATTATTCCTCTAAAGGGTTCGCAAAGTGAGCTGACGCGTGATCTTGCGGCACATCGGCATCTCAGCATGTGAGATGGATTGCCTACTGTACACCAGGAAGCACCCATCCCGCAGGTTTCACGTCCTTGCTGGCACTAGCCTTCGTATGAATTGGAGAAGAGGAGGTGGGGTTTTTTCGCGCAAACAGGCCGGGGGTGCGTGGGGGCGCGCTACCTGCCTCGAACTCTTCAGAGATACTCTTTCAGGTCAACCATCCTCGGGAGATCGTCCCTCTTGACCGCTGCGCTTGCGACAACGGCATCCTCGATCATGATGGGGGCCTGGTAGCGTAGGGCAATAGCTATACCATCGCTTGGTCTACAGTCCATGACCTCGGTGCGTGAGCCCTGGCTGAGGAGGAGTTTGGCGTAGAAGACCCCTTCCTCCAGTGAGTCGATATGCAGGGCGTCGAGCGTGATATCGAACCTCTTAAAGAGATCGACGATGAGGTCGTGGGTGATGGGCCGGGGAAGCATCTCACTGACCAGTGCGTTGTTTATCGATATCGCCTCCCATAATCCGACATATATGGGTATTGTACTGTCACTCCCGGTATCCAGGACGACGGTCGGTGCTGCCCCCATATCGCTCACTGACATGAATACACCCTGCACCCGGCAACTCTGCGCTGTCATGTGATCTGACAATAGGTCTGATAACGTTTAAACCTTGGGGTGGATCATCGCTGCCCTCTGGCGCGAGCGAGAAATTCGCGCCGCACAATCGAGAGGCTCGGC
>Ga0265294_10009390_pt1 | contig 11285 bp, 7 predicted proteins | sample MunlanPumphouse3_FD_192504 | JGI IMG/M metagenome (GOLD analysis project Ga0265294, IMG submission 192504) | Groundwater microbial communities from a municipal landfill in Southern Ontario, Canada - Pumphouse #3 | ecosystem: Environmental > Aquatic > Deep subsurface > Groundwater | place...
CATTAGGTTGGTTTGGAATGTTATGGTTAGGATATTACGGTAAAAAAACTGGCAAGAAGATATATTATATTTTATCAATAACGGTTTACGTTTTTTCATGGCTTTTATTAGCAGCAGGTTTTTATTTGTGCGGTAAGGATTATGCAAGTTTTATTATTGATAAATATATTAAAACTTATATGTATCCGGTAGTAATCTTATCTCTAGTTGCTTTTATTTTAATATTTCTTATAAAAAAAAGAAGGAATAAGAAATAAAAAGCATTTTAAAATTGATATTTTGTTTTTATTAAAAATGATTGATTTTTATTGACAAAATTCAAAATTTCTTATATACTTTCTTTATTATATTTCACGCTTAACAAGGATTGTTTGTGAAGATAAAGTACATATCATTTTTTACGCTAGTATGTGTTTTTTTTGTATCTACTGCATGTTTTGCTATGGATGAATTTCTTGATGAATGTTTAAAACTTGCTCAGGCTAGAGATATGAAAATAACTGTAGCAGCAGAGCAAATAGAACTTGCACAGATAAGAGTTACAAATGCTCTTCGTTCTTTTTTTCCTCAAATAACTTTACAAAGACAATCTTCAAAAGGTAAAACTGCTTTGGCAGATGATTTGGGTTTTAGTAAAGAAGAGTATAATTCTGAGCAAATAGGAGTAAGAGCGGTTCAGGGAATATACGAAGGCGGAGGTACAAAAGCCACATTAACATACAATCAATTAATGATGGATGCTTCCAAACTTAATTATACTAAGGCAAAAGAAGAATTGTATGCCAAAGTTAAATTAGCATATTATGAATATCTTACATTAAAAGTTGAATACCTTGCATTAAGCAAAGCTTTCGAAAAAGTTGAAACTTTATTTAATAAAACGAGAGTTGAGTATAAAGCAAAAGCAATATCTGAACTTGATTTAGCTGAATCTGAAAATTTTAGAGATAAAGTTGCAAATCTTTTGAATTCTTCAAGGATAAATCTTGAATTTTCAACTAAAAAATTAATAGAAGCTGTAGGTGTAAATACTCTGGAAGAAATTCCGGCTACTGTTTCTGATGAATTGCCAACTGATGTACCGGAAATGTCATTTACATTACAAGATTGTATCAGTTTTATTCAAACAAATAATTTAGATGTACAGATTGCAAAAATGCAAATGGAGATGTCAGATTCAAAAATAAAAATAAATAGAGCGAAAGTTCATCCTAAACTTTACTTAGATGGCTTCTATGGGAAAAGCGGAGAAGCATTTGTCACAGAACCGTTAGAACTTACTACCTCTTGGAGCATTGCAGCAAAAATGTCTTGGAGTTTATGGGGAAATTCTCTAGCAGCATCTTATAGTACAGACAGAACAGACCCTACAGAGATAGTTGATGCAAGTAAAAGAGTTGAAACAACTACTATGGATATACAACTTTCAATTCTAGATGATTTACAATATTTTATTGATGCAAAAGAAAGTAAGGTTTCTTTAAAACAAGTAAATGCTGAATTAATAGATCTTTTAAGAGATAGCAGATTATCTGTAGAAAAAGCATATAATGAATATCTGGTTTCATTAAATGAAGCAAAGACTCTTAGAAAAGAAATTGAATTAAAAGAAAGAAAGCTGGCTTTTATGAAGAGAAGAAATGATTTATATGAAATTCAGACTGTAGACTTAATGGAAGAATCTTGGAATTATGCTGAAGCAATTTCATCATATGCAAGAGCATCTTATACAAATCATGCTTCTGTTGTTGAATTAGAAAAACTTACATTAATGACTTTAAGATAAATACTATTTGAATTGGGGGGCACATTGAATTTCAAGCATTTTTATTATAAATTTTTAGAAGGGTTGATTTACAAATATAATCAGATAGTTGCTAGGTATCCTAACTTTAAAAAACATCTCATTATTACACTTTTTTCAATACTTGCAGTTATTTTAGGTTTGATTATTTATTTTGTATATATTGCAAAGGAAAAGGTTGTTGAAGAAAAACAAGAAATAATAAGTGTCAAAGTAAAAAAAGCTGTAAGACAAGATTATACTGATACTTATACTGTTATGGGAACAATAAAAGGTGCAGTAGAAAATGAAATGAGATTTGAGCTTGATGGACAGCTTGCTTCATATAACTATAAAGAAGGGTCAAAAATAAAACAAGGAGATGTTATTTGTTCTCTAGATCCTAAGGATGCATTAACAAAAGCAGATTATGCAAAGAGTAAATATAAAAGTGAATTATCGGCTTACAATTCAGCAAGAGAAAGATATAAAGTTTACGAAGAATTATTTAATATGAAAGCTCTTTCAGAGAGTAAATTATATGAAGCAAAGTATGAAATTGAATCTTCACAATCAAAAGTAAAAGCATCATTGTCTGAAGTTGAATTATCGCAGTCAAATTTAGCTAAAACTAATCTGATAGCTCCTAGTGATGGTATTCTTGCCGAAATAATAATCAAATCAGGAGATTATATAACTCCTCAAGATGTTGTTGCGAAATTTATTAGTGATAAAGGAACAAATTTTGAAGTTGATATACCTGAAAAAGATGTTTATAAACTTTCTATAGGACAACAAGTTACAATTAATTGTGATTCATATCAGGGAAAAGATTTTCTTGGCAAATTGACAGAAATTGCCCCTACAGTTAAAGAAAGAACAAGAACATCAATGATAAAAGTAAGTGTTGAAATGAAGAAGGTCTTTTAAGATCAGGAATGTTTGGCAGGGGAGTTATTTTATTAAAGGAATTAAAAAATGTTTTATTAGTTCCTTCTGATAGTATAGTTTCTCTGAATGATAATGCATTTTTAGTACCGGTTGTAACTCCTGATTACAGAACACCAGGAGAGGGTATTATCATGATGAGACCTTGTCAATTAGGTGAAAAGTTGACGGATAAAACTGTTATAGAACAGGGCCTTCAAATAGGAGAGCTTGTTGTTACCGAAACACAGGGACAGCTTTCTGATGGTATGAAAGTTAAATTTTTAGAAGCTATAGAAGATAAAGTAGCAGAAACTCAAAAATAAAATATATAAACATCCCATTAAGCTTATATTGTCATAATATAAGGAATATTTTGATATGATAGAATTCGGAATAAAAAAGCCAATAACAACGTTAATGATTGTTATTGCTATGTTGATGTTTTCTGTTATAACCACATTTAGAATTCCAGTCGAATTAAATCCAAGTGGACAATCCGGGCTTGTCAGTGTTATTACAAGACTTAGAGGCGGCGTTGCCGCAAGTGAAGTTGAAAAATATGTTACCAGACCATTAGAAGAAGTTTTTTCTGAATTAAATGGTTTGAAAGAAATGATTTCATCATCTAAAGAATCTGAATCTAATATTATGATGACATTTCATCATAATGTAGATGTGGATTTTATAGTTATTGATATAAGAGAAAAACTTGCAATGGTAAAACATCTGCTTCCAAAAGAAACAGAAAAACCAATTATTGCAAAATTTGAACAATCCGATAGCCCGATAATAATATTATCATTAAGTTCCAATGAAAAAAGTCCTGAACAACTCAGAGAAATTGCAGAAGATCAAATAAAAGAAAAAATACTCAGAGTTTCAGGAGTAGCAAATGTAGAGTTTGGCGGCGGACGGGAAAGAAAATTTCTAATAGAAATGGATAATGCAAAACTTTTAGGATATAAGCTGTCAATTCTTGAAGTTGTTCAGAAAATTAATTTGGCAAACTTATCAATATCTGCCGGTGAAATTAATCAATATAATCAAAATTTTGTAATTAGAGCTACAGGAGAATATAATAGTATTGCTGAAATAGAAAATACTGCTATTGCGATAACACCATCAGGTTCTATCGTGAGAATAGGAGATATTGCAACTATTAAAGATTCTTTTTATGAGGCTACATCTTTTGCGAGATTAAATGTTCAACCGGTTGTTTCTGTATATATACAAAAAGAATCAAGTGCAAATACTATTAAAGTTGCTAATGAAGCCTTGAAAATAATTGAAAAATTAAAAACGACTGTAGATAAAGATATTGTTATTACAGTTGTAAAGAATGATGCTGAGTTTATTACAAAAGCAATAAGCTCTTTAATTGAAGCATTAATTGTAGGCGGAATACTTTTAGCAAGCATACTTTTTCTTTTTATGAAAAATGTTAGAAGTGTTTTTATTGTTGCAACAACTATGCCGTTGAGTCTTTTCATGTCAATTTTACTGATGTATTTTACAAATCAGACATTTAATATTATGACTCTGAGTGGACTTGCTATGGGTATGGCAAATGTTATGGACAATTCTATTGTTGTAATAGAAAATATTTCGTTCCATCATCATAGAAAAACATTTGCAACAAAAAAGGAACTAGTTGTACAAGGAACTAAAGAGTTATGGCAACCGATTTTCGCTTCAACTGTGACTACAATTATTGTGTTTTTGCCATTGGTTTTTTTGGAGCCTGAAGTCAGACAAATGTATGTTCCGTTTGCTCTTACAATCACTTTTGCACTGGTTGCATCTTTAGTGTCTACAATGATTTTTATTCCGCCACAAATTTATAAGTGGCAAAATAAATTCGAACTGGATTTTCAAAAATGGTATATGAAAGTAAGGAAATATTATGGAATGATTTTAAAATTCTGTTTTAAAAAACAAACTTGGGTATGGATAGCAACATTACTTATTTTCTTTCTGGCAATAAGAGTTTTAATGACAAGAGATTCTGAGTTTATGGATCCTGGCAGTGTTAATACTTTTCGTATAGGAATTCAATTTCCTCCTGCTACTAGGATAGAAGTATCTAATGAAGTAGTGAAAAAAATGGAAGTAGCTCTTGTCGGATACAGAGATCAAGTGGAAAGAGTTTCTTCTAAGGTTGAAAAGTTACACACTTTTATTGAAGTAACCGTATATGATAAGGCAGAAGAATTCAAAGAAGAATTTAGAAAAAGATTCGGAGAATTTTCACCGGCATTTGTTTATTTTCAAGACTCTCAAAGTGCTGCATCAAAAGAAATCTATGTAGATTTTTATGGGCAAAATTATGATACATTAAAACAACTTGCTTTTTCTGCATCAGGTAAATTGCAACAAATAAAGGGTTTGACAGATGTCAAAATCAGAATGAGAGAAGATGAACCGGAAGTTATTCTTACAGTTGATTATAACAGACTTGCTATTTTTGGTCTTACAACATATTATTTTAGTAACACATTACATTGTCAAATAAGGGGTTTGATTGCAACACAATACAGAACAGAAGGTAAGCAGATAGAAACGATATGCAGATTATATCCTGATAGCATTAAAAATGTTGAAGAAATTCCATTTCTCGGTATAGTTAATCCCAGACAGGATATTGTTTTTGTTGGTCAGGTAACAGATATGACCAGAGTTAAAGCAAATCAAGAAATTTGGCATAAAAACAAAAAAAGATTTATACAAATAAGTGCAAACAGGGCAAAAATAGGACTTACAACAGCTGCAGAAAAAATAAAAACTACTTTAAAAGGGGTTGCTTTTCCCCAAGATTATTCATTTAATATATCCGGAGATTATGAAAAGACAGTAAAAAATAAAAGTCAGTTTTTGGTAGCAATATTGCTGACAGTTATATTAATATTTTTTGTGTTGGCTTCTATATTTGAATCATATTTACAGCCTGCTCTCATAATGTTTGCTTTGCCATTAAGTATCATAGGTGTATCTTTTTCTTTATGGGCATTTAAAAAGCCAATCAGTCTTGGTGTGTGGATTGGTATGATGATTTTGTTTGGTTCTATTGTTTACAGTTCGATTATTATTGTTGATAAAATAAACCTTAGAAGAGTTGGCAGAACAAATTTATTACGAGTTATTTTTGAATCATGTAAAGAGAGATTAAGACCGGAACTTATAACTCTTCTGATGAAAACTTTAGGGCTTTTACCTATGGTGCTCAGCAGAGACGAGTCTGCATCTATGTGGAGATCATTAGGATTAACAGTTTTGTTTGGAACTATTTCAGGAACAATGTTAACAATGCTTATTATACCAACAGCTTATTATGTGTTAGAAAAGCCTAAAAGTAGTTTATATAAATTTTTAAAAACTTTAAGAATTATTTTTTTATTTAGTTTATTAAATAAAATTTTCAATAAATTTAAAGTAAAAGAATATAATAATATATGAGAGAAAAAATATGAGTTTATTAAGACTTCCGGTAGATAGACCAGTTACGACTATAATGATATTTCTTGCAATAATATTGATGGGTTTTATTTCGTGGACAAGAATTCCACAAGAACTATTCCCTTCAATGGAGTATCCCCAAATAACAATTGTTACAAAATATGAAGGGGCAGGTCCGGAAGAAGCAGAAAAATTAATCAGCAAAATTATAGAAGAAACAGCCGGTACAGTAAAAAGAATAAAAAGGGTTTCATCTATTTCTAAAGAAGGTGTATCTATTGTTTCCTGCGAATTCATTTGGGGAACTAATATGGATTTTGCCTCAATGGATATCAGAGAAAAAATAGATTTAGTGAAAGAATCTTTGCCAAAAGATTCACTAGATCCAATAGTTTTAAAATATAATCCTATGCAGGTAGAAGCTATGATTTTATCTGCCAATTATAAAGATGGAGAATCGTCTTTGCTTAAAATGGCAGAATTGAGAACATTCGTCAAAAAAAATATTAAAGATGAATTAGAAAGATTAGAAGGTGTTGCGAAAGTTGCCATCAGAGGTGGAGAACAAAAAGAAATTTTAGTTGAAATTGATAAAGGCAGACTGCTTGCAAACCAAGTATCAATCACAGATGTTATAACATCATTACAGACTGCAAATATTACTTATCCGGCAGGAACTATCAAAGAAGAAAAACATGAATATATTGTTAAAACTGTTGGCGAGTTTCAGAGTTTAGAAGATATAGCATCTCTTTCATTTGGCAAACAAACCCAGCAACAACAAAGGCAAAGTTATAGAAAAGATAGGACATATCAAGGCGATACCGGCGATAAAATTGTTTATATGCGAGATGTTGCAGATGTTAAGGAATCATTAAAAGACAGAAAAGGTTTTTCTAGATATAATTCCAGAGAAAATGTTTCTATCAGTATATATCCGCAGTCAGGTGCAAATTTGATTAATATGTCAAAATTAGTTAAAGAGAAGTTAAAAGATTTAAATGATAAAATTCCAAAAGATATTGAAATTGAAATAACTTACGACCAATCAATTTTTATTAAAAAATCATTAAATAATATTTATACATCGGGAATTCAGGGTGCTTTGTTATCTTTGATATTGCTATATTTCTTTATGAAAAGTTTTGTCGGTTCAACAATTATCAATACTGCTATACCTATCAGTTTATGTGTTACACTCAGTATTATGTATTTTCAAGGTATAACAATCAATTCAATGTCGTTAGGCGGTCTTACAATTGGTATAGGTATGGTTGTGGATAATGGAAATATGGTTCTTGAAAATATTTTAATGTCTGTACATAAAAATAAACATTTACCGAGAAAAGAAGCTATATATCAAGCATCTTCGAGCTTGCTTCCACCTATTTTGAGTTCTACACTTACAACTGTTGCTATTTTTATACCATTTATTTTTGTTGCCGGTATGATAGGACAATTATTCAAACAACTTGCATTAACAATAACTTATTCTATGCTTGCATCTATTTTTGCTGCTATGTTTCTTATACCAAGGCTTGCTTTACAAGCAAATATTTCGAAAATTTCAGTTACAGCAGGTATGAAAACCATAGATACATATTTTACTCCGTTATTAAAAAATGTATTAAATTTTAAAGTCAGCAAAATATTCTTCTTTACTTTGATATATGCTGTTTTAGGTTTAGCTACTGTATTTTTGATGCCTAAAGAATTTATGCCAAAAACAGATGAAAGAAGATTTGTTCTAAGTGTATCTCTTCATCCTGATACTCCTCTTGAGATAACCAATGGGGTTATTAAAAGAATAGAAAAAGCCATATCAAAATATGATGAGGTTACAGATATATCAACAAGTGTAGGTTCTACAGGAGAGGATGTCGGATCCGGATCAATAGAAACACTAGGTGTTTATCAAGCAAGAATTATTACAAATCTTACACCAAAAGGCAGATCTACAGATGAAATTGTCACTGAATTGAGTGATGAAATAAAAAAATGGAATGTAAAAGATCTTGAGGCTGAATTTGCAACTCAGCAAGGTCTTTTTGGTTCCGGAATTGGTTCATCTTCAGGTGTAGCAGTAGAATTAAAGGGGAAAGATTTACAAAAACTTAGAGAATATGCAAATAAGTTGAAATCACATATGGAATCGATGCCACAATTTTATGGAATTAAAATTGACCCATCTGATGAAATACCGGAGTTAAGATTAACTATAGACAGAGAAAGGTCATCATTGTTTGGACTTTCAACCCAAGATATTGCTGCTATGACACTTGCAGGTATTAAAGGTTTTGTTGCAACAAAATTAAAATTACCTGACGATGAAATGGATATAAGAGTAAGAATGAAACCTGATGACAGAGATACTCTTGATAAAGTTATGGAAATGACAGCTTATTCATCTTGGGGAATGACAATACAATTAAAACAAATAGCCCAAGCAAGTTTTGTTAAAACTCTTCCTGCAATTAAGAGAGTTGAAGGAGAAAGAACATATTTAGTTACTGCAAATGTTAAAGGTAACTTTACAAAAGCTGTTGGTGAATTACAAATATTATTAGATGATATGTATAATAATGATGAGGTTTCTACTATTGTTACCGGAGAGATGTTAGCGATGAAAGAAGCTTTATCACAGGTATCTTTTGCAATGATTTTAGGTATTATAATTATTTTTATGATTCTTGCATCAGAATTCGAATCTTTATTACAGCCGATAATAGTTATGACGGCAGTTCCTCTTGGAATTATAGGAGCATTAGTAACATTATTTATAACAGGACAATCTATTAATTCAATATCAATGTTAGGTATCATAATGTTAGTAGGAAATGTTGTTAATATTTCTATTTTGTTAGTTGATAGATATAATATGCATTATTCCAAAGATCCTGATCAATATAGAGATATAGTATCTTTAAAACAAATGGTGGTATCAACAACAGTTGACCATATCAGACCTATTGCAATGACAACTTTGACAACTATTGTTGGACTTGTTCCTCTTGCTCTTGGACTTGGAGAAGGAGCAACAACTAACCAGCCAATGGCAATAGCAGTTGTAGGTGGTTTATCATTTGCATTAGCATTAGCATTATTGTTTGTACCTTTCGTATATCTTTTTTCAAAAGGGATGAGAAACAAAACAGAAGATGAAATAATTTAATTATGAAAGTAAAAAAAAGCCTCTCATTTTATGAGAGGCTTTTTTTATAATCTTGAAGTTTATTTTTTCTTAGCAGTCTTTTTAGCAACAACTTTCTTCACGACTTTCTTAACTGCTTTTTTAATGACAGCTTTTTTTACAACTTTTTTAGCAACAGCTTTTTTTACAACTTTCTTGACAGCTTTCTTTACGACTTTTTTCGCTGGCTTTGCTTTGCATCCACAAGGCATGTGTACGCTCCTTTTGTCTCATAAGAGACATTTTTTTAAAGCAACTCCGTTATAATTCGGAGAAGAAAATTTCAAATATCACATATATATAATAAATCAATTTTCAATAAAATGCAAGTAATTTTTTATTTTCACAGTGTTATTTTTGATTGTTTTCACTGTTTAATTTTTCTTTCTTTTTATCTTTCTCTTTTTTCTTTTTTAAATAATTGATGTAATCAGAAAAAGTCATTATTGTTTTGTCTTTATTGCAAACCCAAATAAAAGCACTATAATTTTTCGATAATTCTATTTTTTCTAATTTCCCTGACATTTTATTATCAAACCAAGCCGAAGCTATTATGTTATTTTTCTCACCTTCTTTTTTTGACATAATTAATAATTCTGATTTTAATATTTTTTTAATTTCATCTAAAAGAGGGATTTCATCTTCGAAAATAACATAAATAATCACAGGGTATTTTTTATCATATTGTTTTATTTGTACATTGTAATTTTTTCTTTCGATAGTGTTTATGTTTTCATTTGTAAAACCAATTGCTGTAAAACAAAACATTAACAAAAACCCAATTAATAAATTTTTATATTTCATTTTTTTTCTCAAATTTTAATATTTCATTTACTGCTGAATTAGAAAATATTTTCTCTGCAACTTGTTCAGGAGTTAAACCTTCAGTATTAATAGTTAAATCGCAATTATCATATGCAACTTTTCTTTGAATTAATAATTTTTTTATTTCATCAAAAGGATGCAGCATTTTTTTTATAATAGGTCTGTTATCATCTTCACCAATTCTATTTAATATGTGCTGAGCAGAAGCATATAAATTAATTATTATTCCATTTTTGCGTAAAGAGGTAATATTATTTTTATTCAATACTAATCCTCCTCCGCAAGAAATTACAGAATCTTCTACGTTTGATAATACTGATACAACTTGAATTTCATATTCTCTGAAAGTTTTTTCACCGACTTTTTTAAAAATTTCCGAGATCGATGTTTCTAACTGTTTTTCAATCATTTCGTCAGTATCAAAAAAAGGTCTATTTAATTTTTTTGCAATCAGTTTGCCAACAGTTGTTTTGCCTGTTCCCATAAACCCGGTTAATACAAAATTCTTCATTATATTACCTGTATTCTTGAAATATATGATTTGTAATTATTTTTCATATCTTCTAAACAATCTCCGCCAAATTTTTCTTGCATAGCTTTTGCAAGTTCAAAAGCGACTGCTGCTTCGGCTACAATTCCTGCTGCAGGTACTGCGCAGACATCACTTCTTATAGCTTCAGCTTTTTCAATTTTTTTTGTGTGAACATTAACTGATTTTAATGGTTTTGAAAGAGAAGGTATTGGTTTCATTGTGCAACTAACCTCTATACTTTCGCCATTACTTATACCGCCCTCAGTTCCTCCGGCTCTATTTGTAGTCCTGTAGAATCCTTTTTTTGCTGAATAATAAATTTCATCATGTGCATCTGAACCAAGAATTTTTGCAAATTTTGTTCCTAACCCAAATTCAACGGATTTTATTGCTTGTATAGAAACTAAACTTTGTGCAATTCGTCCGTCTAATTTCATATCCCATTGGGTATGACTACCAAGTCCTACAGGTAAGTTTTCTGCAATAATTCTAAATTTACCACCTAAAGTATCTCCCTGAGAAGAAGCTTTCTTTATGATTTGAATCATCTTTTTTGTTGCTACTGAATCAGG
>Ga0265294_10009391_pt1 | contig 11284 bp, 7 predicted proteins | sample MunlanPumphouse3_FD_192504 | JGI IMG/M metagenome (GOLD analysis project Ga0265294, IMG submission 192504) | Groundwater microbial communities from a municipal landfill in Southern Ontario, Canada - Pumphouse #3 | ecosystem: Environmental > Aquatic > Deep subsurface > Groundwater | place...
TTAAAACACCTGAAAAGAGAAGATATGAAGCTACACTTATTCAAGGTGCTACAGGTACAGGTAAAACTGCAACAATGATTGAACCTATGTGTGCTTGTGATATAGAAAAGAAATTTTTCTTCTTAGAAGAATCTAAAAAATTAGGATATGAAGCATTAAAATCTGGTTTTGCAACATTAGGTAGACCTTTTACAAATGAATTTTTAAATGATAATTTTACATTAGATTATCTAGTACCAGCTGAAAAGCATTTTGATGAATATGTAGATTTAATGAAAAACATGATTCTATATATTGATCCAGATACAAAGAAGATATTCTATAAAACTTTAGGCTTAACATTAATTGCTCCTGATGCTGAATGTATAGGAAGAATTAGAGATGTTGCAAAGAACTATAATATAAATGTTAACTATATTGATCCATTGGATCCAAATTCATTAGGTATGAATCCATTTATATTAGAAGATCCTGCTCAAGTAGCTATAATAATTTCTACAGTATTAAAAGGAATGTATGAATCAGAAAATGCTGGAGAAAGCAATGTGTTCTTCGCTAATGTAACTCAACAAGCTCTTGAAAACTTAACAATATTATTAAAAATAATGTATCCTAGAATGAATAATGGTGCAATGCCAACATTAGAAGATATGTTGAAAATGTTGTATGATTTCAACTTAGTTGAACAAACTTGTGAAGAAATGAAAAAAGATCCAGTACTATTTGAAGAATATAAAGTTTTAATTGGATACTTTGAAAGAAACTTCTATAAACCACCTGTTAATATAAATGGTTTTGAAATTCCAGGTATTATAGGTAGTGGAAGAAGAGATACCGAAAAATTTATTTATGGTACTATAACACAATTAGATAACTTATTAAGACATCCAGGTGTTAAAAATATTATATGTAGTAGAGAAAGAAATGTAGCATTAGATGAAATATTAGAAAAAGGTGGAGTAATTACAGTTTGTACACAAAAAGGTACGCTTGCAAATATCTTATCTAAAGCATTTGGTATGTTCTTTATATTAGCATTCCAATATGCTGTATTAAGAAGACCAGGTAGCGAAGAAAATCGTGTACCACACTTCTTATATATAGATGAATTCCCAGACTTTATAAATAAAGAAACTGAAACATGTTTCACTCAATTTAGAAAATATAGATGTGGTATGGTAATTGCAATTCAAAACTTATCTCAATTGCAAAGAACTCAAAGCATGAAATTCTATAGAGAAGTAGTTTTAACAAATACAAAAACACAAATTATATTTGGTGATACAAATATCGAAGATAGCCTATATTGGGAAAGTACTCTTGGTATCAAAGAAATTTGGGTTTGGGGTACAAGCTGGAACCCTAAAAAGAGTCCAAATGATGATGGTTCTTCAAATATGGGTGGTATTCAACAAATCGATAAGAAAAACTTTAAAGCTACGAAACTTCAAGGTTTAGGATTTAAAAAATGTGCATTCAAAACAAAAGATGCTGCAGGTAAAACAAAAGTTGGTACAGGTTTAACAGATTTCTTAACAGCAAAACATAAGAAACCTCATACAAGTAAATACTATGATTATGAACCATTTGTATCATTAGGATTTAATTCTTCAGAATTCTTTACTGGAGATGATTCAACTGCATTTAGAAATACAATAATAGATAATGGTACAGAATATGTAGATATAATAAATGATGATGTTACAGCAAAACCAAATGATATCAATAATATTAATACTACTAATATAGAAGTACATATCCCTACATTTGATGATAACAATGATTTTACAATCATATTTGATGATGGTGCTGGAAATGTTAAATCTATAGATAATGAAAATGATAGACCTATAGCTAAAAAAAGAGGCAGAAAACCAAAAGAGTCTACTTCACCTATTAAAGATTTATTAGGTGAAACAAACGACAATCCAATAAAAATAAATAACAAAAAATAATATTTATTAGGAGTTTAAATGAAAAACTTAGACAATCTTTCAGAGCTATTAGTACAAGAATGCATAAACGATCCTGGTGTATCTGCACAACTAGTAGGATTAGAAAATCCATATAAAATACTAAAAGCACAAGCATTAGGTGAAATTGAAGAATTCGATAAATTAAATTTAGTATCAACTAAAGGTGACAATATCGGATTAATTATTGGAGACTATTCAGATATCTTAGAAAAGCCAGAATTTGCAGAAGCATTACGTAATAGTTCCAAATACATTTTAGAAGTAGCTACTAAAGACGAAATAGATTTAATGCAAAAACATATTATGGACGTTATAGAAATTAGTCAATATGATTGGTATAAAAAATATGTTAACAATTCTTTTGTCTATATATTACAATTAATCGTAATCAAAAAAGAATTTAGAGGAATTGGTATCTTTCGTGAAATGATTGATACAATTATCCAACACTGTGATAAAAATAACATTCCAATTGCTTTACAAACACATAATATAAATAATATTCCAAAATATGAACATTTTGGGTTCAAAGTAATGGAAAGTATTAAATCAGATAAAATTGATCTTACATGTTACAATATGTTAAGAAAAAAATAAAATAAAATAAATAGAACTTGTACAATAACAAGTTTTATTATTTTTTTTATTGACAAAATGCTATAATGTATGGTATATTTATAAAGCAAATTCATAATATATAAATATATGGCGCCATAGCCAAGTGGTAAGGCAGAGCTCTGCAAAAGCTTCATGCGTCGGTTCAAATCCGACTGGCGCCTCCATATAAAAAAACAAGTTTCAATCGAAACTTGTTTTTATTTATCTGCCTTCATCATCTTCATTTATATCTCTTTTTTCATCAACATCTTCATCTTTATTTACTACAAAACAACTTAAATCTATTCCATAATCTTTTAACCCTGTTACTAATTCATTACCTAAAACTAGATTAATACCCTTATCATTTTGTATCATTGTAATACTACCATTAGATTGTCCCATATTGCTTTTTTCATATCTATCAAGATATAATTTTATAGTATCAACTATTCCCTCTTTCTCCATATATGACGGAGTATTATTTACAACATCAGAAATACTATCTTTTCCGCCAAATACTACTTTATATTTATCATTATCATCATGAGAAAAGCATAAATTCATACCATTATTATAAACATCTAATATATCTTGTCTAATATTATATTGATTTTTTAATCCTGTATTAATTACATATTCATCTATAGCCTGCTTGGTTCCTTCTATTGATGATATAACAGACAACGGATTAACCGGCATTGCATTATTTCTATTATATTCATTTATCTCTTGTTGATTATATGTATAATTACATTTTTCTACATTACCATATTTTATTTCATTTTTTTCTAATCTATGTGAATTTCTAAAATTCATATCAGATTGCAAGGAATTATTTAAATCTGCACCAGATAATATTTCATAAATATCATATGTTAAATCTGCATTATACCAAATATCGTCAACCTTCACTTGATTATATGAATGTCCATTTCCTTCAGAAATACAATCTACAGTTTTAGCATCTATATTACAACAAGCTAAAACATTTCTAAATATATCTGCAAAGCCTCCACAAACACATTTGCCATTCAATAAACCATCTTCTAAATTAATGCACTTATTGTTTAATTTTTCGCTTTTAGCATTTAATAATGCATCTCTATCATATGCTATTCCAGATGCAAGAATCTTTTCGATTTGTACAACTTTTTTAGCATCTGCTAAATTATTATCTACACTTTCAAGTATTATATCTATTATCTGTCTTATATCTGCATATTTATCTACATTATATTCTTCATAAGTATCAAAAGTTCTTAATACGTTTATATTATCAAATTTGCAATAGCCCTTTAAAGTATCTTTCATAATGCTTAATTGACTAATATTTAATTCAGATACATCATTTATAGTTTGATTAAAACTATATCTATCTGGAAATTCATTTATCATTTTATTAATTTCATCACATACTTCTTGTAATTCCACTAAATTTTTTAATTCAATTATATTAATACTAAGATTAGCTGTATTATATACATTTCTAACATCCTCTATATCAGCAATACTACTTACACAAATTGAAGGTATATTAACTGTATATGGTTCAAATGAAGACATATCTTCAATTTTAATTGGCATTTCTGTAAATATTTTTCTTCTAACAGCTTTGTACATCTCATATTGTGTAGTTTCATCATATACCCCTATACTTTTAGCCGTTTGTCTAGATATATCTACATTTTCAGTTTTACAATCTTCTAAATATATATTCATAGTTTTCAAATTTTTAAATTTTTCTAAATCTAAAAAACTATTCTCATTTTTTCTTAATTCTAAGCTTTGCAAATCATTTAAATTATATAAACAATCGAAATTACTATCTTCTAAATTCAATCCACTTATATCTACATAAGACAAATTCATATATGGAGACAATTGAAATAATTCAGATAAAAATTCATTTGTTTTAGATATTCGTTCTGAATTAGATATAACTTTATTATAATCATTATCATCAAGTATAGCCACATCATTATTCTGATTCATATATTCTATTAAATTAAAGTTAAGCATTTTTATTTCTCTTAACTCTTCAATAGTTATATATCCAGGTTCTATATTTAAAGCATATGCTAACCATTTACTATTAATTTTGATTTCCATATATACCTTTTACCTCCTAAATTAGTATATCATATAAAGCGAAAAAATCAACACAACAATATTTAAATATATACAAAAAAATTCAATTTACTATTTTAGTAATGTAATTACCTTTCAGGATCATCTAGTTCTTGCTCATGTACTGGTTTATAATTTTTTATTGAATATTTTTTTGTTTTTTCATTTAAAAAACCTATTAATTCTTCATATTTTTCTTCTCCATTATACTTTATGATTTTATCTTTGTATTCATCTATTCTTTTAGATAATATATCCATTAAATTTAATTCTCTTCCAAAAGAAGAATTAACTGCAATTTTATCTTTATATAGACCTTTACTATCAATGAAAACTTCACACATTGGTAATAAAAATTCACCTTCTTCATATTTAGCATCTCCTCCTGAGACTTGTGGTATGCTACTTTCAAAATTCATCATTTGTTCACGAACTAAATCCATTGGTAAGAAATGTGTCCCTTTAGGAATTGTTATAACCATATATCCATTTTGATTAATTCCTTCTAATCTATTATTAAACAATTGTGGCGTTCTCGTTGTTGATACAAAACTATTATAAACAATTTCATCATTATTTAAAATAGCTTCATTTCCTTCTGTTCTCATTAATTGCATATCTTTATTTAAAACAAACTTTTCTTGGGCTGAATTTATTAAATCAGAAACCTTAACAATTTGTTTTATATTCTTGAAAAATAATTCTTCAGCTTTACTTTCTTTTTCAAAATCAGATATATCTCCCCTTAAAAATGAATTAATTTTTTTAAACCATCCTGCTTTATATAAAGAAAGAGCTTCTAATTCATCTTTTGTTAATTCTACATTTTCATATGTCATTCCTATGACTTTTCTAAACTCATACTCAGAAAGATTACTTTTTTCAATATCTACTAAATCCATATTAGAAACTTCCTGTACTATAGCTTCCTTCATATACTCAATCTCAAGATTATTACTATCTTTATCCTGTATAATAAAATCATTGGTATCATACATAACGACTTCTTCACTTTTATTTATGCTATTTTTACTAGTAGCATATAAACTATCACATTTTATATTTTTAATACTTCCATCATTTTGATTTCTATTAACATAAAGTTTAATATTATAAATTTTTGCATAAATTGACACTGTTATCAAATCATCAATATACTTTGCGACATCGTTAGCTTCAGCAAACGATATGCAATTGCTAACATCATCATTCATTTCTTTTACATATAGATTAGCTTTTTTACTTGTATTATCATTATCTTTAAGGAATTCTAACTTTATATTAAGATACTTCTTAATAGAATCATGTATTCCTATATCAACAATATTGTTATCTTTTGATTCAGCATCACTCTTTAGACTTACGATATAATTTTGCATAGATATTATATCTTTAGGACTAACATTTAAATTTTTATAACCATTTGTTGAACTTTCTAAAATATACATTATTAAACACTCTCCATTTAATAAAATAATACATTAAAATATTCATTTTTTCAATGTGTTTGACAAAATCTTTTAAAAAATGTATACTTAAAATACATTATTTTAAGGAGAAAATAGAAATGAATTTAATATTATCAATAATATACTTAATTTTAACATTTACACTAACCGTATTATGTTATAAATATTTTGGGAAAGTAGGTTTATTTATTTGGATTTGTCTACTTATAGTTATGGCAAATATACAAACAATTAAAATATCTGATTTCTTTGGATTTTCATTATCATTAGGAAATATAGTATATGCTGGAATATTTTTATCTACAGATATATTGAATCAAAAATATGGTAAAAAAAGTGCTGAAACAAGTGTAAAACTAAGTTTTATTGTTATGATTGCATTTACAATATTAATGTATATATTCTTATACTTTATACCAAATGCTTATGATACATCACAAAATAGTTTAGAAGCAATATTTAATATTATGCCACGTATTGCCATAGCAAGTTTATTAGCTTATTTCACAAGCCAGTTTGTAGATATACATATTTTTGATAAATTAAAACAAAAATACAACAAAATATGGTTAAGTAATAATGCCAGTACTATTATAGGTCAAACATTAGATACAATAATATTCGTTTCAGTAGCATTCATAGGTATCTTACCATTTAACGAAGTAATTGAAATAATTATAACCATGTTAGTAATAAAATTTATTATTACTATTGCAGATACACCTTTTATGTATTTAGCTAATAGTATAAAAAAAGTAAAAGAGATTGAATAAGTAAAAGAAGTTGATTATATAATATATTAATCAGCTTCTTTTTTTTTCTCTAAATCCACATCTTTGGCAAAGTGGATTAATTAATTTATTTTTTCTAAATCCTTGTATAATATCTAATACTTTTTTAGATTGTAATACTTCTCTCATATCATCTTTAAATATATTCCCAAGTATTATATCTCCTTCTTGATCAAGACAACAAGGAACTATACTTCCATCTACTAATATTGCTATTTGATCTATTAATCCATAGCATGAACCTTCAATTGAAAATATATTATTATTCATACTAGGCCATGTAAATATCGTATCTATATTTAAAAATATATTTTCCTGTAACTCTACATATCTTTTTTTAGTAATTACATTTTTAATATCATCAATTCCATATTTTTTTTCAAAAAAGTTAAATACTTTTTCATATTCATCAACATTTTTAGTATCTTCTAAATCCCATAATCTATATGATATATATGCACCTGTTTCTTTATGTATATTATTAGACACGTCTACAATACTATTTAAATAATCTTCTTGCACGATGTTTTTTGTCTTATTATGTCTTACACTATGTACCGATATATTTAATTGTCTTAAACTTTTTGAATTAACTAATATATCTTCTTTTTCTTTAAGCAAACTACCATTAGTAACAATATTAACTTTCATGTTATATCTATATGCTAAATCTAATATTTCTTGTAAATGTTCATGTAATAAAGGTTCACCTTTTACATGAAGATATATAAAATCTGTATATTGTGACATCTTCTTTAACACAACTTCAAAGTTATCCACAGACATTTGCACTAATTCTCGTCTATTACTTGGACAAAAATCACAGTTATAATTACATATATTAGTTATTTCAATATATACTCTTTTAAATCGTTTCACTAATTCATATACTCCTTTAATATTTCGAATACTTCTTTTGAATTATCTTTTGTATTAATAATATTCTTTAATTCACTATTATTACTCATTCCTTTAACATAACAGCAAATATGTTTCCTCATTTCTCTAACTGCAACATATTCACCTTTTTGTTCTATCTCTAAATTATATTGTTCTAATATTTTTTCTAGTATTTCTTTTTTAGATACATTAAATACTTCTTTCTTATTGTCTTTATCTATAATATCTTTAAATACCCATGGTTTGCCTAATGCTCCCCTACCAATCATTACAGCATCTACACCAGTATAATCTATCATTCGCTTAAATGCTTCATAATCTACAACATCACCATTACCTATAACAGGAATACTAACAGCTTCTTTAACCTTTTTTATACAATCCAAATCACAAGTTCCTGCATAGAAATCTTTTCTTGTTCTTCCATGAATTGTAATGGCTTTTACTCCATTTTGCTCTGCAATCTTTGCAATTTCTACACAATTAATTACGGAATCATCAAAACCTTTTCTTATTTTAACTGTAATAGGTTTATTGGTTGCTTCAACTGCAGCTTTTACAATTTCACCAACTAATTCTATATTTTTAAGCAAAGCACTTCCTTCACCATTGTTAACAATTTTTGGAACAGGACATCCCATGTTTATATCTATTATATCCGCATAATCTTCTATCTTTTGTATAGCTTGTGAAATTATATCTGGTTCTGAACCAAATATTTGCACAGCTCTTGGCATATTAGATATATCACATTTAACTAATTCTAATGTTTTCTCATCATTATATACTATACCTTTTGCACTTACCATTTCTGTATATACTAAACCAGCTCCATAATCTGCACATATTTTTCTAAAAGCTCTATCCGCAAATCCAGCCATAGGTGCTAAAAATATATTATTTTTTATTTTAATATTTCCAATACTTATTTCTTTTATATACATTTTATCTTATCCTAACAATACAATTTTTTCTCTATTCTTTGCTATATTTATTAATATACCAATAACTATCATATTACACATCATATTACTTCCACCATAACTCATAAATGGTAATGGTACACCTGTAATTGGTAATAAACCCATTGTCATCCCTATATTCTCTAATATATAGAATAAAAACATACCCATTATACCAATCGCAACTTGTGAGCTAAAATTATCTTTAGCAGTTTTAGAAATATATACACATCTTAATAATAAGCCACAGAATAATAATATTACACCAGCTGAAACAATAAATCCCATCTCTTCAGCAATTACTGCAAATATAAAATCTGTTGTTTTGGGATATAAATAGCCTAATTGTGTTTGATTTCCTTCTCCTAAGCCCATACCAGTTAATCCACCAGAACCTATTGCTAGTTTTGATTGCAATATATTATATCCTTTTCCTAAAGGATCAATTGTTGGGTCAAAATATACATCTATTCTATCTACAGCATGCTGTGGCAATACAAAGAAATATAATATGGGTAATGCTACAATAACAATGCCTAATCCAATTAATATATATCTTTTCTCTATATTAGATATAAACAACATTATAACAGTAAAAGTTATAAAAGCCATTGCTGTACCATAATCTGGTTGTAATACTATTAAAACTACTGGTATTAAAACTAAAACTGCTATAAACAATAAATTTTTAATTTTATTTATACCATTTGAATCTCTATCATTTATTTTAGTTATTACAGCAGCAATTGCTATTATAACAGAAATTTTAGCTAATTCTGATGGCTGTAAAGACATAAATTGTAAATTATACCAACTTGTTGCACCATTAATTGGATTTGTAAATAATACTCCAACTAACAACAAAATAGAAACTATATACATTGGTATCCAAAACTTTTGATATAGCGTATATGGTATCATAGAAGTAATTATCATCAAAACAAAACCTACACCTATCCAGATTAATTGTTTGCTAAAATCATTACCTGGTTCATATCCATTACAAGCACTAAATAAAGCTACACAGCTTACTGTAGCTAGTAAAAGCACTATCGCTATTAACTTATAATCCAATCCTTTAAAAAATCTTTTTACCATGTTTTCACCTTCATATATATTATCACATTTTAAAGATAAAATATATAGAAATTGACCATTTTAATATATTAATATTAATTAAAAAAATAACCAAAATCATAATTTTTCATATTTCCTATATTTTATCATAATAAAAAAAATAGAAATGACTTTATCAAATCTATTTTTCACATATTTAATATATTAAATACTTATTCTTCATCATCTGAATTAAATAACTCGTCAAATTTTTTCTCTAATTCTTTTTGTATATCATAAGCAAATTGTTCATTATCAAAAGGTTTATCCTTTTTAACATCTTCAACCGTTTGAGGTATTTCAACTTTTTTCTCAACAACTGTTTTAACTTTTTTAGGAGATTCGTAATCATCATCAAAGAATGATTTCTTTTTTGGCTTAGAAAAGCTTTCAAGTTCTTTTATCTCATCATTTACTTCTTCAGACTCATTACTTTCTTCTAGTTTTTGAACATTTTCAACTTCCTTATTTTTAACTTTTTTAGGAGGTTCATAATCATCATCAAAGAATGATGTTTTCTTTGTTTTTGCAATAACTTCTTCAAGCTCGACCTTTTTTTCTTCTAGTTTTTTAACTTTTGGTATTTCTTTCTTTTCAACTTTCTTTGGTTTTTCAGTAACTTCTGATTTCGCTTTGTTTTCTACATTTGTTGATTCTGTTACTACTTTATCTTCTATTTCTTGAAGTTCCTCAAATAATGATTTTTTATGTGCAATTTTTTTAACTTCAGGTTCTGCGTCAATTACTGGTTCTATTTTTTTCTCAATCATAGAACCTAATTTTTTATCCAAAGCTGATTCTAACTTTTTAGATATCATATCTTCAAGTTTTTTATCAATGTCTTGTTCTACATCTTTTACTATATCAGATTTGTTTATAACTGGTTGAACCGGTTTTTCTTCCTTTGGCACTGAACTTAATTTCTTCGCAATCATATCTTCAAGTTTTTTATCGATGTTTTGTTCTACATCTTTTACTATATCAGATTTGTTTATAACTGGTTGAACCGGTTTTTCTTCCTTTGGCACTAAACTTAATTTCTTCGCAATCATATCTTCAAGTTTTTTATCGATGTTTTGTTCTACATCTTTTACTATATCAGATTTGTTTATAACTGGTTGAACTGGTTTTTCTTCTTTTGCTACTGAGCCCAATTTTTTTTCAATCATTTCTTCAAGTTTCTTATTCATATCTTTCTCTACGTCTTTTACTATATCAGATTTTTTTATAGTTGGTTGAACCAATTTTTCTTCTATTACTGGTTTAACTGACTTAAATGATGTAAAAAATGATTTTTTTGGTTTTTCTTCTATTACTGGTCCTAATATATCTTCCACAACTGG
>Ga0265294_10009392_pt1 | contig 11284 bp, 5 predicted proteins | sample MunlanPumphouse3_FD_192504 | JGI IMG/M metagenome (GOLD analysis project Ga0265294, IMG submission 192504) | Groundwater microbial communities from a municipal landfill in Southern Ontario, Canada - Pumphouse #3 | ecosystem: Environmental > Aquatic > Deep subsurface > Groundwater | place...
CCCAGTCCCCCTGCTTCCCAATGAAAAGGGCGCCTCTTGGGCGCCCTCATGGTTTTGATTGGTTCTATAGGTTATTCCTTGATGGCTGCTACTACGCCGGCTCCTACCGTCCTGCCGCCTTCACGAATGGCGAACCGCAGTCCCTCTTCGATGGCGATGGGGGTAATCAAGCTAATTTCCATCTGGATGTTATCTCCCGGCATGCACATCTCCACGCCTTCCGGCAGGGCGATGTCCCCTGTTACGTCTGTCGTTCTGAAGTAGAACTGCGGTCTGTAACCGTTGAAGAATGGCGTATGTCTTCCGCCCTCTTCCTTTTTCAGTACATAGACCTCAGAGGAGAACTGGGTATGTGGGTGAATCGAACCCGGCTTTGCAAGTACCTGACCTCTTTCGATGTCGGTTCTCTGTACGCCACGAAGCAAGGCTCCGATGTTGTCTCCTGCCTGAGCCTGATCCAACAGCTTACGGAACATCTCTACTCCGGTTACGACTACCTTTCTTCTCTCTTCCGAAAGGCCTACGATCTCTACTTCGTCGGAAACCTTCAAGATTCCTCTCTCAACTCTGCCTGTGGCTACCGTGCCACGGCCTGTGATGGAGAATACGTCCTCTACCGGCATCAGGAAGGGCTTCTCTGTTGCTCTTACCGGTTCCGGAATATAGCTGTCCACTGCTTCGAAGAGCTCTACGATCTTGTCACCCCAGGGGCTTTCCGGATCTTCTAAAGCGCCCAGCGCCGAACCCCGGATAATCGGTGTGTCGTCTCCCGGGAACTCATACAGGTCAAGAAGCTCTCTTACTTCCATCTCTACCAGTTCCAGTAGCTCGTCATCATCTACCATGTCGCACTTGTTCAGGAACACGATGATGTAGGGTACGCCTACCTGTCTCGAAAGCAGGATGTGCTCTCTCGTCTGGGGCATAGGGCCGTCCGTTGCTGCTACTACCAGTATCGCTCCGTCCATCTGCGCTGCGCCTGTGATCATGTTCTTTACATAGTCAGCATGGCCCGGGCAGTCTACGTGGGCGTAGTGGCGGTTCGGGGTCTCATATTCCACGTGAGATGTGGCGATGGTGATGCCTCTCTCTTTCTCTTCCGGTGCTTTGTCGATCTGATCAAAGGCTACCAGTTGTCCCAATCCATATCTCTGGTATAGAGTCTTTGTGATGGCCGCTGTCAAGGTGGTCTTGCCATGGTCTACGTGGCCGATGGTACCTATGTTGACATGGGGCTTGTTACGTTCAAATTTCGATTTTGCCATTGTGGTTTCCTCCTCTATTTGTTTATACTATCCAATAAATTCGCGGGTAGTTTCTCAAAGTGATCAAATTGCATAACGTACACTCCACGACCCTGTGTTTTTGAGCGCAGGTCAGTGGCATAGCCGAACATTTCCGAAAGGGGAACAAAGCCTTTGATGTTCACCGCCCCCAATCGCATGTCGGTACCTTCAATACGGCCTCTCCGAGAGCTCACATCACCGATGATGTCACCCATGTATTCTTCCGGAGCAGTGACCTCCACTTTGAAAATTGGTTCAAGCAGCACCGGTTTTGCCTTTTTAGCAGCCTCACGGAAAGCCATGGAAGCGGCGATCTTAAAGGCCATCTCCGAAGAGTCCACCTCATGATACGATCCGTCATACAGATCTACACCCACATCCACTACCTGATAGCCGGCTAAAGGACCGGACAGCATGGCTTCGCGAATACCCTCATCAATCTTGTTGATATATTCTTTTGGTACCGCTCCTCCGACGACAGTGCTCTTAAACTCGTAACCGGCACCGGGCTCTCTTGGAGTAACCCGAATCTTGACGTGGCCGTATTGGCCGCGGCCGCCGGACTGTTTGGCGTACTTGTAATCCACATCTGCAGGTGCTGACAAGGTTTCCTTATAGGATACCTGGGGTTTCCCTACGTTAGCCTCTACTTTGAATTCGCGCAGAAGCCGGTCTACGATGATCTCCAGATGGAGTTCACCCATACCTGCAATAATCGTTTGCCCGGTGTCCGGATTGGTGTAAGCTCGGAATGTAGGATCCTCCTCCGCCAGCTTCATCAATGCAACGCCCATCTTATCTTGCCCCGCCTTTGTTTTAGGCTCGATGGCAATCTCTATGACAGGGTCCGGGAATTCCATGGACTCCAAAATAATAGGATGCTTTTCATCACAGAGAGTATCTCCCGTAGTGGTGTTTTTCAATCCTACAGCGGCAGCAATATCTCCGGAGTAAACAAAGTCTACTTCCGCTCTGTGATTTGCATGCATCTGCAGAATTCTGCCTACACGTTCCCTTTTTCCCTTAATGGAATTAAAGACGTAGGAGCCGGATTGCAAGCTTCCCGAATACACTCTGAAAAATGCCAGTTTCCCTACAAAGGGATCTGTCATAATCTTAAAAGCAAGGGCTGAGAAGGGTTCTGCATCACTGGAGATCCTCTCCGCTTCCTTTTCCGTTCCCGGCAACATCCCTTTAATGGGGGGAATGTCAAGGGGAGACGGCATATAGTCTACAACTGCATCCAGCAAAGGCTGAACACCTTTATTCTTATAGGAGGATCCACATATTACAGGAACCATGGTTCCTGCCAGGGTCATCTTGCGAATTCCCTCTTTGATCTCTTCTTTTGAGAGCTCCTCCCCTTCCAAATACTTAGTCAACACTTCTTCATCTGCTTCTGCAACGGCCTCGATCAAAGCAAATCTGTATTTCTCAGCTTCAGCCAAAAGCTCAGCAGGGATTTCAGTGATCTGGATGTCCTTTCCCAGGTCATCCATATAGATTTCTGCATTCATTTCTACCAGGTCAATCATGCCGACGAACTTATCTTCACTTCCGATGGGAAGCTGAATCGGTACAGCATTTGCCTTAAGCCTGTCCTTGACCATGTTTACGACGCGAAGGAAGTCAGCTCCGAGAATATCCATCTTGTTGATAAAAATCATTCTGGGAACCTGGTACTTCTCGGCTTGTCTCCAAACGGTTTCAGACTGGGGCTCAACTCCTCCTTTGGCGCACATAACAGTTACCGCCCCATCGAGAACACGGAGAGATCTTTCTACCTCAACGGTAAAATCAACGTGTCCGGGCGTATCTATAATGTTTATCCTGGTATCCTTCCATTGGGCCGTTGTTGCAGCAGAAGTTATAGTGATGCCTCTCTCCTGCTCCTGCTCCATCCAGTCCATAGTAGCTGCGCCTTCATGGGTCTCTCCCATCTTGTGGGTCTTACCTGTATAGAAAAGGATTCGCTCCGTGGTGGTAGTCTTTCCGGCGTCAATATGCGCCATGATACCAATATTTCTTGTTCTTTCCAACGGGAATTCTCTAGGCATATCTTAACTCCTTTCTACAACAATTATCTGTTGTTTTTTCTCGTTTATTACCATCTATAATGTGCAAAAGCTTTATTGGCATCTGCCATTTTGTGGGTATCTTCTTTCTTCTTCACTGATGCACCGACACCATTGGCAGCATCCATGACTTCCTTAGCAAGCCTCTCGGACATAGTCCGCTCGCCTCTGGCCTTGGTGTATTTTGTCAACCATCTCAAGCCCAGGGTCTGACGTCTTTCCGCTCTGACTTCTATTGGAACCTGATAGTTGGCGCCACCAACACGTCTTGCCTTTACTTCGAGTACCGGCATAATGTTATTAATCGCCTTCTGGAAAATCTCCAATGGTTCCTCTCCGGTGGTTTGCTTAATCTTGTCAAACGCATCGTAAACGATGGCTTGCGCAACTCCCTTCTTCCCGTCAAGCATGATGCTGTTAATGAGCTTTGCCACAACAACACTGCCGTAGACCGGATCAGGAAGTACTTCTCTTTTAGGTATATTACCTTTTCTTGGCACTTCTCTTCCCTCCTTGTTTGCACACAGGCATACGTCCTCGGTACTCGACCTCCTCAATAGAGGCCGCGGTGCCACTCAATATATATAATTAAGGGCACATTCGCTAAATTTCCCTACGAAACTTACCTTGTATACTTTCCCGTGATTACTTCTTCTTGGCTCTCTTGGCTCCGTACTTCGAACGGGCCTGGCCTCTGTTCGTCACACCCGCTGTGTCCAGTGTACCTCTGACAATATGATATCTGACACCGGGCAGATCCTTGACTCTGCCGCCTCTGATCAGCACAACGCTATGCTCTTGCAGGTTGTGGCCGATGCCGGGGATGTATGCGGTGACTTCGATACCATTGGTGAGACGGACTCTGGCTACTTTTCTCAGAGCTGAGTTCGGCTTCTTCGGAGTGACAGTCTTAACGGAAGTGCACACGCCTCTCTTCTGCGGAGCCTCAATTTCAGTGGATTTTCTTCTGATGGTATTGAGACCTTTCAACAGTGCAGGTGATTGGGACTTCTTTACGGATCTTGTCCTTCCTTCTCTTACCAGTTGGTTAATGGTTGGCATTCTGTATTTTCTCCTTTCTTGCTGTATAGATTCTTTTCCCCTTTGTGGGGAAATTCTTACACAGCATACTGTGCTTTATCTAAACCTCTATTGTAAAGGGTTCAAATCTTTATTGCTGACGTGACATGGCTCCCACCATACATTTGTTACGCAAATGTGGCTAGGAGCACAGCGAACCGGCGTTTAGTATATCACCGCCGGCTCATTTTTGTCAATCTTTTTTATCTTACAGGATCTCATCCATGTCCGCCACGGACTGGAACAGAGCTGAAATATCTCCCTGTGCCAGCTCCTTGACTGAGCTTTCAGGCTCTGCTTCGGTTTCTATCTCTTCATCTTCTTCTAGGAGATTAAAGGACTCCATGTATTCGGTGTTGACACCGTAATCCAAATGGATATCCTTGTACCTCTTCATGCCCGTTCCCGCAGGGATGAGCTTTCCGATGATGACGTTTTCCTTGAGACCCAGCAAATAGTCTGTCTTACCTTTTATTGCTGCGTCCGTCAGAACTCTGGTCGTCTCCTGGAAGGATGCCGCTGAGAGGAAGGAGTTGGTCGCTAGGGAAGCCTTTGTAATACCCAAGAGTACCCTTTTCGCTTTGGCCGGATCCCCACCTTCTTCTACCACGATGTTCTTGTTTGCCTCTTCCAGTTCAGATAAGCTGTAAAGTCCGCCCGGCAGCAGGTCTGTCTCGCCGGCCTCATCGATCTTGTACTTGGAAAGCATCTGACTGAGAATAACCTCAATGTGCTTATCGTTGATATCTACACCTTGATTCTGATAAACTCTCTGCACTTCCTTGAGAAGGTATTGGTAGACGCCTTCAACGCCGTTGAGTCTCAAAATATCGTGGGGATTCAAAGGTCCTTGCGTAATGGCTTCTCCTGTCAATATGAAATCGCCCTTGGAAACCCTCATTCTGGATCCGTAGGGAACCACATAGTCCTTCTCTTCTTCTCCGCGAATCTTCACTTCAATCTTATTGTCTTTTCTCGTTTCAATGGAAACCACAGTACCATCCGCTTCGCAGATTTCCGCCAGGCCTTTGGGCTTTCTGGCTTCAAAGAGCTCCTCTACTCTGGGAAGACCCTGAGTGATGTCGCTGCCCGCAACACCTCCCGTGTGGAAGGTACGCATGGTTAGCTGGGTTCCCGGTTCACCAATGGATTGTGCCGCTGTGATGCCTACCGCTTCACCGATATTCACAGGTTCTCCCGTAGCAAGGTTCCTGCCGTAGCAGGTTCCGCAAATCCCGTATTTGCTCTTACAGGTCATAACGGAACGGATGGCCACGGATTCAATGCCCGCAGCATCGATTTCGTCCGCATGTTTCTCAAGGATTTCCTGTCCTGCTTCCACGATAACCTGACCCTTGTTGTCTTGAATATCCATCAATGCGGTCCTGCCGATGATACGCCGTTTCAGAGCTTCAATGATTTCTTTTCCATCAGTGAATGCCCGAACCTCGATGCCCTCGTTTGTGCCGCAGTCCATCTCTCTGACGATAACATTATGGCTCACGTCTACCAGCCTTCTGGTGAGATAACCGGAGTCAGCCGTACGGAGAGCTGTGTCGGCAAGGCCCTTTCTGGCACCGTTGGTTGAGGTGAAATATTCCAGTACGGACAAACCTTCACGGAAGTTCGAGGTGATGGGGATCTCAATGGTGTACCCGGAGGCATTGGCCATCAGACCACGCATACCGGAAATCTGCTGAATCTGCTTCTTGCTTCCTCTGGCTCCCGAATGTGCCATTACATAAAGGTTATTTAAGGTGCTGAGAGAGTCCATCAAAGCATTGGCTACATCGTCAGTCGCCTTGCTCCATGTCTTTAGAACTCTATCGTATCTTTCGGAATCGGACATCAGTCCTTTCCGGTAAGCAGCTTCGTATTTATCAACGCTTTCGTTAGCTTTCGCAATAATCCCGGCCTTTGCTTCCGGAATCTCCATATCCGATACACTGATCGTGATGGCTGACATGGTAGAATAATGGAATCCCGTATCCTTAATGTGATCCAGTATGTTTGCGGTAGCAGTGTTCCCAAAATTCCGGTAACAGCGGTCGATGATCTGTCCTAACTTCTTCTTGTCACAGAGGAAGTCCACTTCAAGAGAGTAGGGATCCGTTGTTCTGTCCACGTAACCCAGCTCCTGGGGGATATTTTCATTGAAGATAAACCTACCCACCGTGGATTCCACTAGTTTGCCTCTGTCCTTAGGATCCATTTTCTTACGTACTTTTACTTTTGCATGGAGGCCTACTACGCCGTTGCGGTATGCCATCAGCATCTCATCAAAGTCGGCAAAGATCTTTCCATCACCTTTTTCAGCAGGTGTGTTTCTTTCTTCTGCACCGGGATGGGTGAGGTAATAGCTTCCCAAAATCATGTCCTGGGTAGGAGTAGTGATGGGGCTACCGTCCTTGGGTGCCAAAATATTGTTGACCGACAGCATTAGGAATCTGGCTTCTGCCTGCGCCTCTACGGATAGGGGCACGTGAACAGCCATCTGATCGCCGTCGAAGTCTGCGTTGTAGGCGGTACAAACCAGAGGGTGAAGCTTTATAGCCTTACCTTCTACCAATACGGGTTCAAAGGCCTGAATGCCTAGTCTATGCAACGTGGGGGCACGGTTCAACAAAACCGGGTGCTCCTTGATAACTTCGTCAAGCACATCCCAGACTTCCGGTCTAACTTTCTCCACCATTCTCTTTGCGCTCTTTATGTTATGAGCGTAGCCATCCTGCACCAGCATTTTCATAATGAAGGGTTTGAACAGCTCAAGAGCCATTTTTTTAGGCAGTCCACACTGATAGAACTTCAGCTCGGGGCCAACGACGATTACGGACCGGCCGGAATAGTCTACCCGCTTGCCTAACAGGTTCTGACGAAATCTCCCCTGCTTACCTTTCAGCATGTCAGAAAGGGATTTCAAGGGCCTGGATCCCGGGCCTGTGACAGGTCTTCCCCGTCTGCCATTATCGATGAGTGCATCCACCGCTTCCTGGAGCATGCGCTTTTCATTTCTCACTATAATATCCGGAGCACTGAGGTCCAGAAGTCTCTTCAGACGGTTGTTCCGGTTGATGACCCTTCTGTAAAGGTCATTTAAGTCGGAGGTTGCAAACCGTCCCCCGTCCAATTGAACCATAGGCCGCAGATCCGGCGGAATGACGGGAATGACTTCCAGTATCATCCACTCCGGCTTATTACCGGAAATCCGTAGAGCCTCGATGACCTCTAAACGTCTGACAATGCGGATTCTCTTTTGTCCCGTACTGTCTCGCAGATCCTCTCTTAGCTCCTTGGAAAGCTCATCCAAATCAATTTTGGCAAGCAATTCTCGAATGGCTTCGGCTCCCATTGCAGCCTTGAAGGTGTTTCCAAAATCCTCCTTCGCCTGACGATACTGCTGCTCTGTGAGAATCTCCTTATATACCATACCGGTGTCACCCGGTTCCAACACAATATAGGCAGCAAAATAGAGCACCTTCTCCAGGTTTCTCGGAGAGATGTTCAGCACCAGGCCCATTCTGCTGGGGATACCTTTGAAGTACCAAATATGAGATACGGGTGCAGCCAGTTCGATATGACCCATCCGCTCTCTTCTGACTTTTGCTTTGGTGACTTCGACGCCGCAGCGGTCGCAGATAATTCCCTTGAATCGAATCCTTTTATATTTGCCACAGTGACACTCCCAGTCTTTGGTAGGGCCAAAGATCTTTTCACAGAAAAGGCCCTCCTTTTCCGGTTTTAGTGTTCTGTAGTTGATTGTTTCCGGCTTTTTAACTTCGCCTTGTGACCAGCTCCTGATCTTATCCGTGGATGCCAGACTGATACGAAGCGCTTCGAAATTGTTCAGTTCCTGCATATTTTACCTCCTACAAGATTTCCCCATCAGCATCGAAATCTTCTTGAAGCTCCAAGTCTTCACTGTCATCCGGTAATTCTCCATCACTGGTATCTTCACTGAAACCGGAGTCACTATCAAAGAGCTCTTCTTCGATAGCGATACTTTCGATATCATCGAACATTTCCACTCCGATGGAATCCTCGAACTCGGTGGATTCCTTGATATCAATCACTTCATTGGTCTCCGTGAGAACTTTCACATCCAACGCAAGGCTCTGCATTTCTTTAATCAGTACCTTGAAGGACTCGGGTATACCGGGTTCGGGAATATTCTCACCTTTGACGATGGCTTCATAAGTCTTGACCCTGCCAACTACGTCGTCGGATTTCACCGTTAATATTTCCTGCAGAGTGTACGCTGCACCGTATGCCTCCAATGCCCAAACTTCCATCTCTCCAAACCGCTGCCCTCCAAACTGGGCTTTTCCTCCCAAAGGCTGCTGTGTAACCAGAGAATAAGGGCCTGTGCTTCTGGCATGGATCTTATCATCCACCAGATGGTGAAGCTTCAGCATATACATGTAACCCACTGTTACAGGATTATCGAAGGGTTCGCCTGTCCGACCGTCACGGAGGGTCAGCTTACCGCTCTCCGGATAGCCGCAATCACGCAGCAGGTCGATGATGGCCAGCTCGCTGGCACCATCAAATACAGGGGTGGAGATGTGCCAGTCTTTATATTTTGCCGCCAGGCCCAAATGCGTTTCCAGCACCTGTCCGATGTTCATACGAGAAGGTACACCCAAGGGATTCAACATGACCTGCAACGGCGTTCCGTCCTCCAGGTACGGCATATCTTCTTCAGGAAGAATTCTGGAGATGACGCCTTTGTTTCCGTGTCGTCCGGCCATTTTGTCGCCGACGCTGATTTTGCGCTTCGTTGCAACGTAACACCGTACCAGCTTGTTGACGCCGGGGGGCAGCTCGTCGCCTTTCTCCCTGGAAAAGACCTTGACGTCTACTACGATACCCGTCTCACCATGGGGCACTCTCAGGGAAGTATCTCTTACTTCTCTGGCCTTTTCTCCGAAGATAGCCCGAAGCAGTCTTTCCTCTGCAGTAAGCTCCGTCTCGCCCTTCGGTGTAACTTTGCCCACTAAGATATCAGAAGAGTTCACTTCCGCGCCGATGCGGATGATTCCTTCTTCATCCAGATCCTTCAGGACATCTTCTCCCACATTGGGAATATCTTTTGTAATTTCCTCAGGACCCAGCTTGGTATCTCTGGCTTCGGATTCATATTCCTCGATGTGAAGGGAGGTTAAGGAGTCCTCCATGATCAATCTCTCGTTGAGGATGATCGCATCTTCGTAATTGTAGCCTTCCCACGTCATAAACCCGATGAGCAGGTTCTTGCCCAGAGCGATTTCACCCATATCTGTGGAGGGACCGTCTGCAATGACTTCCCCTTCTTCAATCCGCTCACCGTGATTTACGATGGGCTTTTGGTTGATGCAGGTGCCTTGATTAGAGCGTTTGAACTTCAGCATCTTGTATTCATCAACGCCGTTGTCCCGATCTCTGCGAATGCGTATTCTGTTAGCATCTACATATTCCACCGTGCCTGCTTCTTTCGCAAGGATCACAACTCCGGAATCTCTCGCTGCGGTGTATTCCATGCCGGTGCCTACGATAGGTGCATCCGTGACAAGGAGAGGCACTGCCTGTCTCTGCATGTTGGAACCCATCAGAGCACGGTTGGCATCGTCGTTTTCAAGGAAGGGTATCATAGCCGTTGCTACGGATACTACCTGCTTAGGGGAAACGTCCATGAAGTCTGCTTCATCCTTCTGAACCAGATCCAATGCGCCCCCGGGCTTCCGCACAACGACTTTACTGTTGATGAAATGCCCTTCGCTATCTAATGGCTCATTGGCTTGCGCGATAATGAGCTGCTCTTCTTCATCGGCTGTAACGTACTGAATATCTTCTGTAACCCGGCCGTTGACCTTGTCTACGATCCGGTAAGGCGTTTCAATGAAACCGTATTCGTTGATTCTACCGTAGGTAGTCAGAGAGCCGATGAGTCCGATGTTTGGACCTTCCGGTGTCTCAATGGGGCACATCCTTCCGTAGTGGGAATGATGCACGTCCCGCACCTCAAAACCCGCTCTTTCTCTTGACAGACCGCCAGGGCCCAAGGCTGAAAGCCTTCTCTTATGCGTGAGCTCGGCCAGAGGGTTCGTCTGATCCATAAACTGAGACAGCTGGCTGCTACCGAAAAATTCTTTGATTGCAGCAGTCACCGGCCGAATATTCATCAGGGCTTGCGGTGTCGTGACCTCGATATCCTGGATAGTCATTCTTTCCTTTACGACTCTTTCCATACGAGCCAGACCAATACGAAATTGATTTTGCAGTAATTCCCCTACGGTTCTGAGCCTTCTGTTGCCCAGGTGATCAATATCATCCGTTGCGCCGATACCATCGGAAAGGTTTAGAATATAACCGATGGATGCGATGATGTCATCGAGGATAACGTGCTTGGGAGAAAGCTTGTTCTTAGCGGCAATCAAGGCTTCCTTTATATTGTTTTCCCCCTCATAGTTCTCAAGAACCCATTTCAAGGCAGGGTAGTGAACTTTGTTAGGCAGCTTCAATCCTGATACATCAAAGGGAACAAGATCTTGAAGATTGACGAAGCAATTCCCTATCACCTTCACCGGCCGGCTATCCTCTGTCTTGCTGTAGACCATGACAGACTCCGCTCCGGAGTTTTCAATAGCCATCGCCAAGGTTCTGTTGATAATCATTCCTTCTTCTGTAAGCACTTCACCTGTAGAGGGACTTACCACTGCTTCCGCCGCTTTACAGCCGACAATGCGGTTGGCCAGACCCAGCTTCTTATTGTATTTATATCTGCCTACTTTAGCCAGGTCATACCGCTTCACATCAAAAAACAACGCTTCAATGAGATCATAGGCGCTTTCAAATGTAGCGGGTTCT
>Ga0265294_10009393_pt1 | contig 11284 bp, 12 predicted proteins | sample MunlanPumphouse3_FD_192504 | JGI IMG/M metagenome (GOLD analysis project Ga0265294, IMG submission 192504) | Groundwater microbial communities from a municipal landfill in Southern Ontario, Canada - Pumphouse #3 | ecosystem: Environmental > Aquatic > Deep subsurface > Groundwater | place...
GATTAATCATAATAATACCAGATATCTCTTCTAGAAAAACGCGGTGTGTGTGACCAAATCCAACAATGTCATATTTATTTAAATACGCTTTTTGTAAAAGCGACGAGACCCCACTTTTTACATGATAGTGATGCCCATGAGTAAAAAAACAATTAACTCCTTCGAAATTAAAATTAAGTTCAGTGGGAAATTTTGGTTCAAAAGGATAATTTCCTTTTACACCAATTATCTCTAAATTACTTAATTCATTCTCACTCATTTCCGAATCTCCAAGTGATATGATTCTATCAAGAGGTATCCATTGTTTAATTATTCTATCGATATTATACCTTTCTCCATGATTATCACTAAAAATAAGTATTCTCATTTATTCCAAATTCCTTATCAATTTAGTTATTGCTTTACCTCTATGTGACAAATTTTGTTTTTCATTTAGATTTAGTTCTGCATAGGTTTTATCTGTTCCGTTCACTAAAAAAATAGGGTCATAACCAAAACCATTTTTCCCACGTGGATGTTCAATAATTAAGCCTTCTGTTCTACCTTCAAAATATCTGATATCGAAAGGATTAATATAAAGGCAAATAACCGTTATAAAATACGCACTACGATCAATTTTATTTTTAAGTTTTTTTAATAATAATCTGATATTTTCTTCATCACTTTCTTCTTTTGAAAAACGTTTTGATTTAACCCCTAATTCGTTAGGTAGAGATTTAACGATGATACCAGAATCATCAGCTAAAACTGGTTTTTGATATAAATCATATAATGCTTTTGCTTTGATTAATGCATTTTCTTGAAACGTAATACCAGTTTCCTCAATTTCAACATTCACACCTAAATCTATCATTGAATAAAGTTTATAATCATTTAAAGCGTTTTGATACTCTTTTATTTTGCCAGGATTTGCACTAGCTATTATAATTTCTTTCATCTCTAATATTAAAAAAGTTAAGAAACAAATTCTTAACTTATCCCATAAACTTCTTCTGTTTTAACCATTGGGTAAATTTTTCAATTAGGTCATTTCGGCCAACCAGTAAGATTTCATCATCTGGCTCAAAAGGTGTTTGGGAACTAGGTATTAATATCTGATTATTTCTTCTCACAGCTACAATGTTTATTCCAAAACTCTTACGAGTGTCTAATTCCATTAAATTTTTACCAATCATTTTCTTAGTAACTGAAGTTGATATAAAAGAGTAATCCTTATCTAATTGTAAATACTCCAAAAAATTACCTGATATTAAAATTGTTGCTAAACGCTTTCCAGTTGCTTGTTCAGGCCAAACAAGATGTTCTTGATCAACGCCTAATTTTTCTACTACTCGTGCATGATATTCACTTTGAACCTTAACGTAGATTTCATTAACACCTAAATCTTTTAGAATTAACGTAGTAAGAATTGAATTATCAACATTCATCCCAGTAGCTATAATTACAGTATCATAATTATTTATCCCAATTTCTCTTAAAGCCTCAATATCTGTAGAATCTAAACATACAGCATTTGTGACTGTCTTAGCAATTTTTTCGATTTTATCAAAGTTTTTATCTATAACCAAGACATCCGCATCAAGATTAACCAATTCTTCAATTAAGGCAAGTCCGAATCGACCAACCCCGATTATTGCAAAAGATTTTTTTGACATGCTCTGTTCCCCGCTTTCTATACATATCTTATTATACTAAACAATCCGTTTTTGTCAATGTAACCAACATCTATTTTACTAATATTTTAACTATACAAAATATCAACTTTCGTTTATAATACTTGTAACGAGGTGATAACTTTATGAATGACTATGATGATTTATTCGATAAAGATCCAAAAATCGAACAAGAATTAATCACAAAAAAAACTACAATAAATAATGATTACGCAAATGATTTTTATGAACGAGCAAAAGAAGATAAACGAAACGGTTTTATTATTATGGTTTATATCTTAGTTCAAATTTTAACAGCTTTCGTTGTTCCATTAATACTATCTGCTAATTATTCCTATTTAGAAGAAAGCATAGAAGCTATTTCAAATCCAAATCCAATAATTTTTAGTGTTGAAGAAAACATTAATTCATCAACTGGTTTAGTAGATGAAACAAACCAGTATATAGTTCTTGTAACAGGTACATTCAAAAATGAATACACAAAAGTTATACCTGTTTTTAGAACTAAAATTGATTTTTTTGATAAAGAAAATGTATTAATTGGCACATTCTACTTTACTGAAGAAAACTTTGAACCAAATAAAACATTTACTATTGATGAAAAATTATTTTCAAATATTGAACCAATAGAAATCAGCACTAGTGTTGAAGCTGATGCCCCTTCGATGTTTTACACTTTAGCTTCACTTTTATCAATATCTATAGTCGCTGCAGGAATATTCTACATTGATAAAATCAATTTTAAGAAAAATTGGATTGCTTTTAAAGCAAACCCTAAACACAACATTTTACAAATTTTAGGTGGTTTCGCATATGTCTATTTTGCCTTAATTATCGCAAACCTAATTCTTACTGCTGTAGGCGTTTCTGAAACTTCACAAAATGAAATGACAATTCAATCATTGTTTAATAATAACCCATTAAATCTCTTCTTCTTATTCTTGTTACTTTGTGTAGTAACACCAATAGTTGAAGAAGTTGTTTACCGAAAAGTCATTTATAATTTTATTGAACCAAGAAGCAATTATAAAGTAGCTATTGTAATGACAGGTTTAATCTTCGGTTTAATGCATGTTATTAGTTATGGAGACTTCATTCAAGCTATTCCATATGTATTCATGGGCTTAGTATTCGGTTATATTTACTGGAAATCAAATAAAAATATCTATGTTGTCTATGGTGTTCACTTCTTAAACAACTTTCTATCATGGCTACTCTATGTTTTAGCTATTTATGGAGTAATCGGCCTTTAATAAAAACAAAAAGACTTAATTAATTTTAAGTCTTTTTTTTACAAAAAAAAAGCTAAAACCTTGTATAGTTTTAGCTCTATCGTTAAAAAAGATTAACGAACTTTTTCTTTTAAAACTTTTCCTGCCTTGAAAGTAGGTGCATTCAATGCTGGAATATGAATTGTTTCTCCGGTTCTTGGATCATGTCCAGATCTAGCTTTACGTTGTTTAACTTCAAAAGTTCCAAAACCAGTTAATACCACTTTTTCACCTTTTACTAATGCTTCTTGGATAGCTAATACAGTAGAATTTAAAGCAGCTTCAGCATCTTTTTTTGATAATTCTGCTAAGTCAGCAATTCTTGCAACTAATTCTGATTTGTTCATATTCTTTATTTCCTCCTTTTAAAGATATGCTAATTATAAAACTTATAATTCGAAAAAGCAAGGCATTTAGCGAAAAAAATGCTTTTTTTAATGAATTTATTCACGATTTCTTAAAATAATCGATATCGGAGTGCCAAAAAGGTCGAAATTCTCACGTATTCTGTTCTCTATAAACCGTTGGTAAGAAAAATGTAAAGCATTAGTATCATTAACAAATAACACGAAAGTAGGGCATTTTGTCTTAACTTGAGTTGCATAATAAACTTTTATACGTTTATGATTATGCTCCTTAGGAGGAGTGATAATCATTGATTCTTGTATGACTTCATTTAATAATGAAGTTGATACTCTTCTTGTATAATTTTCATAACATGTTTTTAATAATGGAAATAAAGTATGAATCCTTGACTTAGTCTTAGCTGATAAAAATACTATAGGAATATATGATAAAAATCGAAATTCAGCTCTGATTTTTTCTTCCCATTCATGCATAGTTTTATCAGTCTTTTCAATAGCATCCCATTTATTAACAACAATTATCAAAGATTTCTTACTTTCAATTGCATAACCAGCAATGTTCTTATCAGTAGCTACAATCCCTGTAGTTGCATCAATCATCATTAAACAGATATCACTTCGATCAATCGCTTGCATCGCTCTTAAATTAGCGTATTTATCGATATTTTCATAGATTTTACCACGTTTTCTCATCCCCGCAGTATCGATAACTACATACTTCTCTCCATCAATTGTAAATGGGGTATCTACAGAATCTGTAGTTGTACCTTCAATATTAGAAACAATAACTCTGTCATAGCCTAACAAAGAATTAGTCAATGAAGATTTTCCAACATTAGGCCGACCAATTACCGAAATCTTTATTGTATCTTCATCATAATCCTGAGTTTCTTTTTCTGGAAAATGACTTACAACTTCATCAAGCAAATCACCAATACCAATTCCATGAATAGATGAAATATTCATAATTCTAGTTGCGCCTAATTCATAAAAGTCATATAAGGAATCTGCATATTTTTGTGTATCAACTTTGTTTACAGCAATAATTACAGGTTTTTTTGATTGATATAAAATATGCATTACATCTCTATCACTAGGAACTAACCCACTTTTACCATCAACAGCAAAAATAATAACATCAGCTTCAGTGATGGCTATTTCAGCTTGAGCTTTAATCTCAGTTAAAAAAGGTGCATCGTTTATCTCGATGCCCCCTGTATCAATCACGGTAAAATTTTTATTTAACCAAGACCCTTGAGCATAAATTCTATCTCTTGTAATTCCTGGTTGGTCATCAGTTATTGATTTTCGTTCTCCAACAATACGGTTGAAAAGTGTTGATTTACCAACATTTGGCCTACCAACTATCGCTACAACTGGTAACATATTATCACCACGCTTTATTTTTTATAATTTTTAAATAAATCTCTTAAACTTTGATCTGAACTAACATTTTCTTGTAGTTGTTGTTCATATACAGCACGATTTTTCTTATCTAGAATACTTTTCATAGAAACTGTTAATTTCCAATCTTTTGGATAAAAATCCAATACTTCTACAGTAATGATTTGATCAACTTTTAATACATCCTCAACACGATTGATTCTTTCAGTAGAAATCTCACCAATTGGAAGGTAACCTTCAACTTCTTCAACCCCAACAATTGCGCCTTTTTCTTCTATTCTTAAAACAGTTGCGCTTACTAATTCGCCTTTTTTAAGTTTTAAATCAGCCCAAGGATTATAATCTAAATGTTTCTTTGATAAAGTAAATTGTTGTTTCTTATTATCTATAGAAGTGATTTTCACTTCTAATGTACTACCAACTTCAACGTCACCGGCTAAATTTTCATTTGGATTCCATGAATAATCATAGCGATTTAATAAACCAGTGATTTCTTTTTCTACTTCAAGTAACATACCATATTGCATTTTTCTAATCACTTTCGCTTCAACTTTGTCTCCAACTTTATGATTAGTTAAAAAATGTTCCCAAGGTGTGGGTTGCAATGCTTTTAATGATAAACTTACTTTTTTCCCTTTTATTTTGATAATTTTTGCATCTAATTCATCACCAACATTAAGAAAATTCTCAACGTTTTTAACATGATAGTGAGAAATCTCAGAAATATGAATCAAACCATCTACATGATCGCTAATTTTTGCAAAAGCACCATATTCGGCTAATCTTTCAATTTTAACTTTTACAACTGATGACTCTTCAAGAACAGCTAATTCTTCTTTTTCCTGATTTTTCAATGATTCAAAAACTAATTGTTTACGATTAACTGTTATTTTATCGCGATTTCTTTCTTTAGTAATTTCAATAATTCTAGCTTTAATTGTTTTATTTACTAAAGCGTCTTTGTTTCTTTCTTCTTCTTGGATAAATATTAAACTTTCAGGTAAGAAGGCTTCTATTCCTTTGTGTTCAAGAATTAGTCCACCTTTAACACTCTTTTTAACTTTAAAATCATAATCATTACCAACAACTAATGAATCTCTTACTTCTTCTTGTCGTTCGTTTTTAAGGATGTCAATGCGTGATAATAATAGCGAATCGGATTCATCCCCTTTTTTAAACTGAGTAACTTTAACTTTGATTTTGTCGCCTTCTTTAAAAAGTTCTTGTGCACTTTGCAATTTATCAAGACTTAAATAATCTTTGTAAATCACACCTTCACAAGCGTAGTTAATATCTACCAATACTTCTTCTTTGTTAACTTTAACAACAGTACCAGTAACTATATCTCCTACTCTAGGGGTATACATATTGTTTTCGCTATAAATGTCCATACTAAAATTCTCCTTTGTCAACTATCTCCATAAATTTTTTGTATAATAGATCGCTTACTTCATCAATATTTTTGTCAGAAGTATCGATATATATAGCATCATCAGCTTGCTTTAGCGGATTATATTTTCGACTAGAATCATAAGCATCTCGTCGTTTAATATCATTTTCCAAACTCTTTAAATCTACTTTATTACCTAAAGAAACTAACTCGTCATATCGACGTTTAGCCCTTACTTCCACAGAAGCTGTTAAAAACACTTTTAATTCAGCGCTTTTCAAGACCACAGTACCAATATCTCTTCCGTCCATAACAACATTATTATTAGCAGCTATTTCTTTTTGTAGATTTACCAGTTTATTTCTTACTGGAATATGTGAAGAGACTAAAGACACGTTATCACTGACTTCTTTTAAGCGATTAAGACTAGTCATATTGACAGAATCCATATATAACTCGCCGTTTCTAAATATAAACTCTGTGCTATCTAAAAAATCAAATGCATCAGGATCATTAAGATTTACTTCTAAGCTTAAAGCTTTATATGTTGTTGCACGATACATAGCACCAGTGTCAATATATACATATTTAAGTTTTTTGGCTAAAGTTTTCGCTACTGTAGATTTGCCAGCTCCTGCCGGTCCATCGATAGCTAAAGCGTGATAAACCATAATTACCTCCTATAACCTTTTAACATTATACCATATTTTTCCAATTTAACCACAAATTTCTTAAGTTAGTTTAATAAAAATTCATTCTAATCTTATTAATAAATTATTTGTTATTGACAAGGTTATAGAGTGTTTTAATTTCATGAGGTTTAAGTGTACGATATTGACCTTCATAAAGTCCATCTAACGTAATAGAGCCATATCTAACTCTTTTTAATTTGACAACTTCATGACCTAATGAGTGAAACATATTTTTAACTTGATGATATTTACCTTCAGTAATAATAATATTTAAGTATGTATTTTCTTTTTTATCATCATATTTTACATTCTTAATCTTTGCAGGTTGAAGTTTTTCTCCATCAACAATTAAGCCTTTTGCTATTTTATAGGAAGACTCTTTTCTAAAAAGCCCAGTAATCTTAGCATAATACTCTTTTTCTATTTTATACTTTGGATGCATTAACATATTAGCAAAGTCACCATCATTAGTCATAATCAAAACACCTGATGTATCATAATCCAGACGCCCAATAGGGAAAACTTGTTCTTTCTCATGTATTAAATCAACAACTGCTTGACGATCAAATTGATCATCTGTTGTTGAAATATAACCGCTTGGTTTATATAATACAAAATAAACTCGTTCTTGAACGAGAATCTTTTTATTATCAACTTCAACTTCATCAGCAGAACTTACTTTTGTTCCTAACTCTTTAACAATAACTCCATTAACTTTAACGCGCCCAGAAGTAATTAATTCTTCAGCTTTTCTCCGAGAAGCAATTCCTGCTTTAGCGATTATTTTTTGTAATCTTTCCATATTATTTGCCGCTTTCTTTGCTAATTTTTAAAAAAGTGAGGCAGCAATTCCTCACTTATTCTTGGCTTTCAATTACATTTATTTTTAATAACACTGTTTTTATCCTTCTTTTTGTTACTGAAAGAATCTTAAATACCAAAACAGCTTTTTCTTCATTAATTAATTCGCTTAAATCATCATATTCCTGATTATACCTAACCTCATACTCAATTTCTTCATCAACTTCAGGTATATCTTGGAACATTTCAAATAACCAACCGCCAACACTTGTAGAATCAGAAACAGGAGGTTTACCTAAATTTAAATCTTCAAATAGGTCTTCAATATCATAATCAGCATTAATTAAATAAGTATAATCATCTTGTTTAATTACAGGTTCAGTAATATCATCATGTTCATCATAGATTTCTCCAACTAACTCTTCAAGAGCGTCTTCCATTGTAACAATACCATCAACTCCACCATACTCATCTACAACAATTGCTAAATGCATATTTTGTGTTTGTAGTAATTCAATCAAAGCATCAACCTTTGTTGATGTTGGGATAAATAATGGTTGTCTAATCATCCTACGAATATTAATGTTTTGTTCTTTGATTAATTTGGTATAAAAATCTCGCTCAGATAAAACACCAATAATATTATCTGTATTAGTGTCATATACTGGTAAACGCGAAAATTTGTTTTTAAAGAAAATCTCCGTGATTGTTTTTATATCATCATTTACTTCAACAGCGATCATATCAACTCGTGGAGTCATGATTTCTTCCACTGTGATTTCTGATAAGTCTAAAACTTTTTGTAACATATCAGCTTCCTCACCGTCAATTGAACCCTCTTCTTCCATAGTGTCAATAATTGTCTCAAGATCAGATTCTGTAACACTGATTTTATTATCATTATCAATTCTTCTGGTGACAGTTCTATTTAACAGCAAAAATGGATATGTGATTGGCGTCAATACTTTTATTAAGAAATAAATAATCTTTGATTCCCATAGTGCTATATGTTCAGAATTACTCTTCGCAGCACTCTTTGGTAAGATTTCTCCAAAAATTAGAATTATGATAGTCATAACTCCTGTATTCATTAAACTAATAACTGTATCAGCTGTTTCTGGGTCTTCAATTCCACTAAACAGCCCTTTAAATAAAAGCACACTAACCGTAGCTAAAGCAATATTAGCTAGGTTATTTCCAACCAAAAGTGTAGTTAATGTTTTATCAAAATTATCTACTATCCATAAGGCTTTCTTTGATCCTGGTTTTTTTAATTCAACTAAAGTCTTCATCCTCAATCTACCAACTGAGGAATAAGCAGTTTCAGTCATTGAAAAGAATGCCGATACTAGCAACAGTCCAATCATTAAGATCAACAATGCTGGACTAAAACTAACGGTCCCGAACAACAGCCACGACTGACTAACTTCCAAAAAAAATCACTCCCTTTATATTACTTAGCTCTGGTATCGTATTTACCAGTAGCAGTTGATACAACAATCTTTTCACCTTCATTAATGAAAAGAGGAACAGACAATCTTAATCCTGTATTTGTTAAAGCTTCTTTAGTAGCGTTTGAGGTAGTATTTCCTTTAGCGCCACCAGCAGTTTCAATTACTTCTAATGTTACTTTTTCAGGTAATTCAATTCCTAAAATTTCTGAACCATAAGATATAATTGTTATGCTCATACCTTCTACAAGATAAAAAAGTTCACTCTCAAGTTTTGATTCATGTAATTCAATTTGTTCATAAGTTTCCATATTCATAAACACATGAGTATCATTACTTTTGTATAAGTATTGCATTTCTGATTTATCAATCATTGCAGTTTCTACTTTAATGCCAGCATTAAAAGTCTTATCAATAACTGCACCAGTTCTTAAATCTCTTAATTTCGATCTGACAAAAGCGCCGCCTTTACCAGGTTTTACATGTTGGAATTCGATAACTTGATAAATACTATCTTCATAAAGAATCGTAACTCCAGTTTTAAAATCATTCGTTGTAATCATCTTTTCACTCCTAATATATTATATAACAAAAGATATTATAATACAAAATTGTCTTATTGACAATAGATTTCATCTCTACTATAATATTAATGACGTAATTTAGAGGTGAAAAATATGTTTTTAGCAGAATTTAAAGTTACTGATTATATCATACCAATCATCCTTGGTGTAGGAATCGGATTAGTAATTGCTTTTTGGCGTAATTCAAAAGGGATAAAAGCAACTTACTTAGTACCTGAAGATTTTAGAGCTAATATGCGAAAAGGTCAACTTATAGATATTAGATCTAAAGAAGAATTTACTAAAGAAAGAATTAATGGCAGTAGAAACTTTCCTAAACGTACTGTTTTCCAAAGTATGCATCTGCTTCGTGCTGACCAACCGGTATTCATTTATGCTAACCAGGACAAAGGTATTGTAAAAGCAGTTGGAAGAAAACTAATGAAAAAAGGATTTCATACTGTATATATTCTAAGTGGCGGTTTTGAAAACTGGCCATATCCGAAAAAATAAAGAATAAGTTGAGACATTTCTCAACTTATTTTTTTTATATATTTAGTAATTTCTTCAATTGTATTAGAAAAATTATCAAAATTCACATTAAACCAAGTAACATTCATTTTATTTTTAAACCAAGTCATTTGTCTTTTTGCATAACGTCTAGAATTTCTTTTAATAAGTTCGATGGTTTTTTCTTTAGAATAATTACCTTCAAAATACTCATAAAACTCTTTGTATCCAATTGCTTGAACTGATTGCCCCACGATATTTCTATCATATAAACTTTTGACTTCTTTTTCTAAACCAGAATTAATCATTTCATCAACACGACAATCAATTCTTTTATATAAAAGGTTTCTTTCTGTTTCAAGACCTATTATTACTGCATTATCATAAAAAGGTTTTAATTCTTTTTGAACATCAGAATCATTTTTTTCTAAAGCTCTTAAAACTCTTCTACGATTTGATAAATCACATTTTTTAGCTAATAATGGTTTAGTATCCAAAAGCATTTTAGCCAATTCTTCAGTTGAAAAATCAAGATATTTTTCATTCAAAACACTATCACGTTCTTTACCAAAAAATTTATAATCATCAATTATTGAGCTTAAATATAGACCACTCCCACCAACGATTATAGGACATTTTTTCTTCCTTTTGATTTCTTCAACCTTTTCTCGTACTAGTTTTTGATACTCAACTACAGAAAAAGCTTCTTCAGGGTTTAAAAAATCTAGTAAATGATGAACTATATCCTGCTTTTGATCTTCTTTAATTTTTGCAGTACCAATGTTTAATCCTTTGTAAAATTGCATAGCATCTGCGTTTATAATTTCTCCATCAAAAACTTTAGCTAATTCTATACTCAAATTTGTTTTTCCAACAGCTGTTGGGCCAACAATCATAATTAAATCGCACATCATAAAACCCGATTAAACCAATATTCGATTTGACGATGACTTATATCTACAATAATCGGTCTACCATGAGGACATGTAAAAGGCCTTTCACATTTACGCAAATCATTTAACAGTTGATTTGCTTCAATTGAAGAAATATAATGATTAGCCTTTAGCGAATGCTTACAAGATAGTAATTTTGCTAAATCATCAATTAAAGTCTTCTGGTTAACTACTTTTCCTGAAATTAAATCACTAATTATCGCTTCAACAT
>Ga0265294_10009394_pt1 | contig 11284 bp, 8 predicted proteins | sample MunlanPumphouse3_FD_192504 | JGI IMG/M metagenome (GOLD analysis project Ga0265294, IMG submission 192504) | Groundwater microbial communities from a municipal landfill in Southern Ontario, Canada - Pumphouse #3 | ecosystem: Environmental > Aquatic > Deep subsurface > Groundwater | place...
AAAACTACATCAATTACCTTGATGCGCTCATCTATTTCTTTAAGGGCTTTAGCCATATGCCCTGGAAACCATTGATATTGCTTCATAATTACTCCTTATAAAAACTTTGGAAAATAGAATTTAAAATTCTTACCATCAGCGCTTTCCCCATAGAGGAAGAAGGCTCTGGCTACTATTTGATTCTTGGTATATTGGAATCCCCTTAAGGCTCTTGAATCGATTGAAACTGCCCGATTATCCCCCATAACAAAGTATGAATTCTCATCTAAATCAAGACCAGCACTACTACAAATGCCATAACTACTACTATAACAAGTGTAGGCTTTAGCACTTTCATCGATGAAATCTTCAGCTATAACCTCACCATTGATATACAAAGTTGTACCCTCATAACGAACATTTTCACCAGGCAAACCAATTACTCGTTTAATTAAGTTATATTCGCTACCATCATCGACTAGAACAATGTCGAAACGTTGAATTCCAAAGATAATCTTGGTCTTGATGCCGATGTCATGTTCATAAAGGGTTGGTTCCATACTTTCTTCTAGAACATAAAATGGAGAATATAAGTAACTACCAGCCAAATATGAAACAAGAAAAACCACCACACAAATGGCGATAATCCAAAGTATTTTGAAAGATTTACTCTTTTGTTCTAACTTATCTTCTAGTTGCATAGTCATATTTTAACATAAAAGCAAAAGAAAAGAGCGACTAATCGCTCTTTTAGTGTCACTACTCAGCTTTTGGAGCTGCTTCTTTTTTCTCTTCGACTGGTTTTGCTTGTGGTGCTGGTTTAACTTCAGCTGCTTTTGGAGCGGCTTGGTGTTTAGCATCATCAGGCTTTTCAGCGTGTTCGCCTTTAGTGTCCTTAACTTCTGGCTCAATGGCCTTAAGCTTGGCTTCTTCAGCGATACTTTGTACTGTGAGTTTACGATCTTCACTAATTCTTGCACCCTTACCAGAACGATTACGTAAGTAAAATAACTTACTACGTCTAACTTTACCACGTTTTAAGACTTCGATTCTAGCAATTAATGGTGAATGGATTTGGAAAACTCTTTCAACTCCAACAGAGGAAGACATTTTTCTTACAATGAAGGTTTCAGAAATTCCTGTTCCACGTCTTGCAATAACAACACCTTGGAAATTTTGGATTCTTTCTTTGTCGCCTTCTACGATACGTACGTGAACTTTCACTGTATCACCAGGACCAAATGTAGGAATATCCTTCTTCATTTGCTTAGCGGTGACTTCTTTAACTAATTCCATGTTCATGTATCTCACTCCCCTTCAAATCTTAGGGCATTCACAAGCTGTGACGAGCTTGGCGGATTACTTGCAGCACTTTGACGTGCTTTATAATATTAACATAACTTACGCTAGATTTCAACACTAAAAGTGCTTTATTCTTCACTCCGAATTTCCATAATGATGTCACGTAATTCGGCCGCCTCTTCAAAATCAAGTTTACGAGCTGCCTCATTCATTTGTTTAGTTAATTGAACTAGTAATTGATCTTTAGATTTAGGTTTTAGTTTCCTACTTGTCCCAGCTAAGTATTTATCGATACCACTAATATCTTCGCTGATGTGGACTGGTGGCTTAACTTCCTTATAAATAGTTTTTGGAATAATGCCATGTTTTTCGTTATATTCTTGTTGGATTTTACGTCTTCTATTAGTTTCACTAATAGCCTTCTCCATTGAATCAGTGGTTTGGTTGGCATACATAATGACAGTGCCATTAACATTTCTCGCGGCTCTTCCAATTATTTGAATCAAAGATTTCTCAGAACGCAAGAAACCTTCTTTATCAGCATCTAAAATCAAGATTTTAGAGACTTCTGGAATATCCAAACCTTCTCTTAATAAGTTAATGCCCACTAAAACATCATATTTACCTTTTCTAAGTTCATAGATGATTTGCGTTCTTTGTAAGGTTTTAGTTTCATTATGTAAATACGCCACTTTATAACCTCGACTTTTGAGATAGGCAGTTAAATCTTCGGCCATTCTAATGGTCAGAGTTGTAATTAAAACTCTTTCATGATTTGCAATTGTTTGGTTAATTTCGTTAATGATATCATCAATTTGATGTTCAGCTGGTCGCACAATAACTTGGGGATCAACTAGACCTGTTGGACGAATAATCTGCTCTACCACATGATGGTTGGTTAAGTTCAATTCATAATCACCTGGAGTCGCTGACATAAAGATAACTTGGTTAATTTTACCTTCAAACTCTTCGAACTTTAAAGGCCGGTTATCCAAAGCACTTGGTAACCTAAACCCATATTTCACTAACGTTTCTTTTCTCGCTCTATCACCATTATACATACCTCTAACTTGTGGTAAACTCACGTGTGATTCATCAACAACGAGTAAATAATCTTTGTTCTTAAAATAATCAAATAAAGTATATGGCGGAGTTCCCGGTGCTCGTTTATCGATATGTCTTGAGTAGTTTTCAATACCTGGACAAATTCCAAATTCTTGTAAACTTTCAATATCATGCAATGTCCGATCTCTTAATCTTTCTTCTTCAAGCGGCTTACCTTCATCTCTAAAATAAGCTAGTCTTGGTCCTAGTTCTTCTTGAATGGTAACACAAGCTTCTAAGATTCGATTCTTACTTGAAGCATGCCCTGCCGCCGGATAAATTGGATAAGATTGATAACCCTTAACTACTTGACCTGTAACTGGATCTACTTCAGTAATTCTTTCGACCACATCGTCGTCGAGTTCAACGCGAACATAAAATTCCTTGCTCCAAGGTGGCGCAATTTCTAAAACATCGCCCCGGACTCTAAAACTGCCCGGTGGAATATCGAGTTGGTTACGTTGATATTGAGCATCAATTAAGTTTTGAACTATTTCTTTGCGATTAAGTGTCTCTCCAACTCTTAAATAGAAGAGTAAACTTGAATATTCTTCTGGGTCATTTAAGCCATAAATAGCAGCCACTGACGCCACAATAATTGTGTCATCTCGTTCTAGTGCTGAATTAATAGCACTACTTCTCATCATTTCAATTTCCTGATTCATTACAGCATTCTTGTCAATATAAGTATCAGTTTGTGGAATATAAGCTTCTGGTTGATAGAAGTCAAAGTTCGAAACAAAATACTCAACTCTATTTTCTGGAAATAAAGCTTTTAGTTCACTAAAAAGTTGCCCAGCTAATGTCTTATTATGCGATAAGATTAAAGTTGGTTTATTAACAGTATTAATGACATTAGCAATGGTAAAAGTTTTACCCGAACCCGTAACACCCATTAAAACTTGGGCCTTTTTGCCCTCTTTTAAGCCGGCTACTAATTCTTTAATTGCTTCAGGTTGATCGCCTGATGGTTGATATTCTGAATTTAATTTAAACATATTTTTCTCCACCCATAATCATAACATAAAAGAAAAAGTAAGCAAATGCTTACTTCATCTTATTTAAATATGCAAGTGCGGAACGATAAGCAATTGTGCCATCGCCAACCGCAGTCGTTAATTGACGGACTTCTTTAGCCCGGCAATCTCCGGCTACAAAAACACCTGGAATTGTAGTTTCAAGTTGCTCATTACTAATTAAGCCACCGTTCTTATTGGTCTTAATCATATCTTTAACTATTTCACTATTTGGGATCTGACCTACTGCTAGGAAAGCCCCACTTATTTCATAGTCTTTAACTTGACCTTTTTCTTTCACTGAAACGCTTGTTAAGTCTTCATCAGTGCCATTAAAACTTTGAACTTCACTACTATAATGGATTTCAATATGCGAATGATTCATAACCGCATGAATTCTTTCATCTTCGCCATAAAGTCTTGGACCATCGGCAAAGAGATAAACTTTCTTGCAAATTGGTGCTAACTCTAAGGCGTTAATTAAAGCACTATTTCCACCACCGATGACAGCAACTGTTTTATTTTTATTAAAAGCCCCATCACAGATTGCACAAATTGAAATACCATTACCAAAGTATTCATCTTCACCTTTGACTCCTAGATGTTTAAATCTAGTTCCAGTCGCGATGATGACTGTTTTAGTGGTGTAAGTTGCATCACTAGTAATGACCTTAATTGGATTACCAGGCACAATTTTTTCTACTTCTTCAATCTCAACATCGCCCCCAAAACTCACGACTTGTTCATAGAGTTCTGAGACAAAGTTTGGTCCAGAGGTAACTTTAATGCCAGGATAGTTTTCAATCCTTGGTGATAAAGCAATATTACCCCCAATACCTTCCCGCTCTAATATGAGGACTTTCCGGTCATCCCGTAAAGCATATAAGGCGGCGGTTAAGCCACTTGGTCCAGCCCCAACAATGATAATATCGTAAAGCATTAGTGAGTCGCACCAGAGAAGCGTTTAATGTCAGCTAATGACACATATTTTTCAACATTACCTGCATGAACAAAGGCTAATGTTGGAGCTTTTTTAATGGCATATTCTTTACTGAGATCAATGTTCTTTTCAGCATCAATATATTCATATTGTTGATGATTTTTATCTAAGATTGACTTCGCTGTCTTGCAGTTTGGGCAACCTTCTCTCCCAAATAAGTAGACACCATCATGTAACTTAGAACAATCACAACTATGTTGATGAGCTTCTAAGTGAGAATGGTTAATATCATAAACCTTTCTTTCCTTGAATTCTTGGCTCTTACCATCATTCCAATTCTTGACTGGACGATAGTAGCCAGTAATTCTTGAATAGACTTCCGTTTCCTTACCACAAGTTGGGCAACTATAATGTTCACCAACGATGTAGCCATCGTGTGGGCAAACAGAATATGTTGGTGACATTGTGTAATATGGAAGCTTGTAGTTAGTAGCAATCTTTCTAACTAGATTTGCCGTGGCTTTCCAGTCTGATAATCTTTCACCTAAGAAGGTGTGGAAAACGGTACCTGAAGTATAAAGAGTTTGTAAGCCATCTTGAATATCAAGGGCTGCAAAGACATCTTCAGTATAACTAACTGGTAAGTGGGAACTGTTGGTATAATATGGAGTCTTATCTTTAGTAGTTGCAGTAATAATATCTGGGAATTGTTCTCTATCGTGTTTAGCAAAACGATAAGCTGTTGATTCGGCAGGTGTTGCTTCTAGGTTAAATAAATCGCCATATTGTTCTTGATAATCAGAAAGTTTATTCCGCATAAAGTTCAAAACTTCTTTAGTGAAATCTTGAGCTTCTTTGTGGGTTAAATCTTCTTTTATCCACTTAGCATTTAAGCAAGCTTCATTCATACCAACTAGTCCAATAGTGGAGAAGTGGTTCTTAAAGTGGCCTAAATAACGCTTAGTATATGGATATAAACCGGCATCAAGAAGTTTAGTAATAACTTGACGCTTAATATTTAGTGAACGAGCTGAAATATCCATTAATTTAGTTAATCTATTATAGAAATCTTCCTTATTCTCTGATAAGTAAGCAAGACGAGGCATATTAAGGGTAACAACACCGATTGAACCTGTTGATTCACCACTGCCGAAGAATCCGCCTGATTTCTTTCTTAATTCTCTTAAGTCAAGTCTTAATCTGCAGCACATACTTCTAACATCGCTTGGTTCCATATCGGAATTGATGTAGTTAGAGAAGTATGGAGTACCATATTTAGCGGTCATTTCAAATAATAACTTGTTATTTTCTGTTTCTGACCAATCAAATTCTTTGGTGATTGAATAAGTTGGAATTGGATATTGGAAACCCCGTCCATTAGCATCGCCCTCGATCATAATTTCAATGAAGGCTTTATTGATCATATCCATTTCTTTCTTGCAATCTTTGTATTTGAAGTCTAACTCTTTACCACCAACATAGCAGTTTTGTTCTGCCATATCAGCTGGAACTGTCCAGTCTAAAGTGACATTAGTAAATGGAGCTTGAGTTCCCCATCTGGATGGCGTATTAACACCATAGATAAAGGATTGTAAGCATTGTTTAGTTTCCTCAAATGAGAGATTATCAACCTTAACAAAAGGTGCAAGATAAGTATCAAAGGATGAGAAAGCTTGGGCGCCAGCCCATTCATTTTGCATAATACCTAAGAAGTTAACCATTTGGTTGCAAAGCGTAGAAAGGTGTTTGGCTGGAGAAGAGGTAATCTTACCAGGCACGCCACCTAAGCCTTCTTGAATAAGTTGTTTTAAACTCCAACCGGCACAGTAACCTGTTAGCATTGATAAATCATGAATATGAATGGCTGCACTTTGGTGAGCCTTAGCAATTTCTTCATCATAAACTTCGCTCAACCAATAGTTGGCTGTGACAGCACCGGAGTTAGAGAGAATTAAACCACCCACAGAATAGGTAACAGTGGAGTTTTCTTTAACTCTCCAGTCATTAATATTTAAGTAGTTATTAACAACTGCCCCGTAGTCAAGATAAGTTTTCTTAACATTTCTCAACTTTTCATGGAGCTTACGGTAAAGGATATAAGACTTAGCGACATCGGTATATCCAGCTTTGGATAAAACGACTTCAGCGCTATCTTGAATATCTTCAACTGCAATAATTCCATCTTTAACCTTTGGAGCGAAATCTGCAGTGACTTTAAGTGCCAAAAAGTCGATGACATCATCATCATATTGAGCATCAACAGAGTCGAATGCTCCCTTTAAGGCTTTCCGAATTTTATCAATATTAAATTCAACGACTTGCCCTTCTCTTTTTCTTACTTTATACATAATTGTTACCTCTTTCTCTATGCCCTTATTTTTAGGTTTGGATATTGTTTAGAATATTTATTCATAAATGTTTGTAATTCAACATTGGTGAAACTTTGTAATTTGTGATTTGGAACTGACTCACTGTCTTTGAAGTTTTGGAGATAGTAAGGACGCTTAGTCCCAACTAATTCTAATATACTTCTTAGATCCTCTTCGTTATGCAGACCTTTGACAATGGTTGTTCTAAATTCAACTTCAATCGGTGCTGCTAATAGAATCTCTATACTCTTTTTAATTTCTTCTAGTTTGACGCCATGTCTTAAGGTCAACTCGTATTTAGTTAAACTATTCTTTAAGTCCATGGCCACATAGTCGATTAAACGAAGGTCAATTAACTCTTGGAGTAGTTTTGAATTCAATCCGGTAGTATCAAGTTTTACCAGCAAATTTGGATACTTTTTCTTAATACTTTGAATAAATTCTTTTAAGTCTTTTTGGCTTAGTGGTTCTCCCCCACTAATGACAATTCCATCGAGAATCTTTGCTCTTAAATCTAAGTAAGCGAATAGCTCTTCCTCACTCACTGTCCCTGGAGTATCTAGATCAATAATCTCCGCATTATGACAATACTCACAAGCGAAGGGACAACCTTGGGTGAAGATAATACAAGCCACTTTGTCAGGATAATCAAGTAAAGTCACTTTTTGTAGTCCCGCTATCTTCATACCTTGAGACCCACTTTCATAACCTTGACTCGTTTCTTGCTCGCATCTTGAATTAACTTTTGCAGTTTAACTTTTGTTAAGGCTTTACCTTGTGAAGTGTAAACAAAGTTACATTCATCTTGATAAGCACTAACTAAGGCTAAGTCACTGCCTAAGTAAGAGGCTAAACTTTGATAAGTATTGCCTTTTAAGACTTCGACATTACCATACATTGATTTATCAATTGCATGGATTTCTTTCACTCCTTCATTGAGCATTTCACTGCAAATGAAGTTTAATTTAGTTTCTTGGGTATAACTTTGAAGTTTGGTTTGAATATGTTTCAAGATTTCTAAACCCAAGTTGGTATCGATCTGCTTACTGTGTTTTAAAGCACATAAGCATTCCCCAAGACCAAAGAAACCAATTACGCAAGAGCCATGTCTTAAGACTTTCCGAACTTTTTGTCCCGCTTCAAGTTTACGGCCTTCATAGAGATAATCTTGTTCAAAGATGAATTGATAATTCTCCTTGGCCTTACTAGCTTGTTGTTCGTAACGTTGTAACATCTGGTTCTTACATAATTCCAAGACTTCATCCAACTCTTGATAGAAATCTTTCATCGTGGTTGGACCATACTTTAGACCAAGTCTAGCCAAGTTAATGGCAGATTTAGATAAAATAAGTTGGCCTTTTGGAGTCTTGGCTTCTCCCCAGAGAAAGAAAGTCCCATCGCTGAGACACTCCTCATCTTCCTTAAAGAGTAGGAGAATGTTTTGACCGCCTAGAATTGCGTCCAGAACGACACTTGGCACTTCACCATTCACCTTGTAAATGGTGGTCAAGTTTGCGATTGGTCCAACTTTGCTTAAGCTTTCAAAATAGATTTCTTGAAATTTAAGTAATTCTGGTTGATTTCCATAACGTAATGAGATGGAAATGGCATTTGAACCAACAATTGGTAGCAAAGACTTTATTTCTTGGAAGAACTTAGTGATGCTATCGCTAACCCTGGTAGCTAAATCCCGTCTTGTCGCTGCGATTATTTCGCGGAAGTAGTACGCTAGTGTTGGATTTAAGATACAATCCTTAAAGTCAGCTTCGCTAACATAAATAGATGTAATCTTATTAATCTCTTCCTCTAACTTCCCTTTGGCTAAATAATCATAAACGCCCAGCATAGTTAAGATAGTTTCTAAGTTACTTTTGAGTCGCCCTTTAAAGTCGTTAATGGCAACTGCTTGGTAGTATAGGTTCAAATCAGCTAGAACTTGCTCGCCATCTTGTTCTTCTTTGAAGTGTTCCACTGTTTTCGCCAGATCAATCGTGAAGTCGGAAATCGTGTTACTTGCTAAACTTTGAAGATTAAGACAACTGGAAGAAGTAATCCCTAAAGCATAAGTATCTAGACCCGCAATATAGATTCTTCCTTCTTTATAAGCTCGATCATACTTATTGCCGATGAGGTAGGCTTCCGAGAACTCTTGGGAAATGGTTTTGCCAAATCCGAGCATTAAATTAAGTGGTTTACTATCTTTTGTATCTTTAACAGTCAAACCAATCTTCTCTATCGCCTTAACAAATTTATGTTGTTCCTTCACCGAGAAGACTTCTCTAGAAGCGGCTCTTCTTAAGCGATATTCATTAAATGAATTATAAACATCGTTGTAGCCACTCTTCTTTAAGTTATCTTCGATGATGTCTTGAATATCTTCAACATTGATAGTTTTCCGATGTTCATAGACAGCGACAATATAGTCTAGAACCGAGTTATAGACTTTATTGACATCAGCCTCTGCTAGATTTTGATTGCAAGATTCGAATGCAAGTTTAATCGCCACAGCAATTTTGGCGCTGTTGAAATTAACTCTTTGTCCGCTGCGCTTGACCACCATTAAGTGTTCAAGGGTTTTATCAATATCTTTCATGGCTGCCTCGTATCATCATTATAAACAAAGACAATGAATATGCAAATGTTTTTTTATAAAATAATTCAAATATTTTTCTTGACTTTTCAAAATGCAATGAAAAAACGCATAAAAAAAACATTTAACGTCAACCCCTAGATATCATAGAAATCTACTAATCTCATAAAATAACGAAAACACAAACAAAAAACCACCTTTTTTGATGGTTTATTTGCGTTTATTTTGATTTTTGGGTTTCTAGAAAGGACTTTTTACTAGAAAAATGCGAAATGTTTTTTTTCTTCAAATTTGAAAACGCTATCATATTTTAAGCAAAGATAATTTATTTTTTCAACAAATCAACAACTTCTGCTAATTGGTTAACTTTACCCAATTGACGTTGCTCATACAAGTCTTTATTGATTTTTCCTTTAGTGGCATCATCATAAACCCCAGTCACTGGGATTGAACGTGCACTTTGATAAGCTTCAAGTAAAGCGGAATAACTAGAAGCACTAAAGCCCATGGCATTTAGATACTTAGTTAAGTGTTCTTCAAAGGTTTCGCCCTCTACATAAGCCGTATCATAAACTACTTGTGCCCCCTTTTGTGGGAGATTAACATCTGGAGTAATTCCAATCTTATGTAGTTTGGCACCATTAGTCCGATAAAATTCAGCATAGGTATAACGTAAAGAACTACCATCACTAAAGGAAACTGTTCTTTGAGCAATGCCCTTACCATATGATAAGGTACCAATAACAGTCACATTTTTGAGATTATCTTTCATAGCACAAGTAAATGACTCTGAAGCCGAAGCACTGTTGCCATTAATTAAGATGTAGATATTATCAAAAGTATATTTTTGGGCTGAAGAAGCATAGACATCATAAGAATCTTTAGAATTCTTAAATTCATAATGTCCAAACTTAGTTCCTTTAGGGGTGAATAAATCAGCTAAAGCAGTGAAGGCCATAATAAGTCCTCCCCCATTATCACGTAAATCAATGATCAAATCTTTCACAACAGTTCCATCATTATTAGTAAAACCTTTTAAGACAGTATCTGCTGAAGTGGCAGTATCGTCATTGAAACTGGATATTTCTAATACACCATACGTTCCATGATCATAACCACGTACACTTTCTTCCACCCACACGTTGCGAGTCGCAGTGATTGTTTTATTAACATCGTTACGGATGATAGAAAGACTGACATTGGTGTTATAATCCCCTTGAATTAAACTAGAAACGGCACTTAATTCAAGATAGCGAATTGAAACGCCATTAACCGCTGTAATTATATCATCTGCCATTAAACCCGCCCTAGAGGCCGGAGAATTGGCATAAACGCGATCAATAATTAAATATCCATCATAGGAAGTTACGACCACACCAAGCCCATAAGTGACTTTAACTTCACTTGCAGGAGCCGGATAATAAGTTAAGTAAGAATCAGTACTTTGACCATTGACCATTGCACTTAGAGCCCGATCAATATAGGTGGCTTCACTTTCAGCTTGGTCACCAAAATACCATTCATCTGCTATCACATTATAAATCTCTTCAAATTTAGCTAAGTTAGCATCGGAATTAGTTTTATTATTGCCTTGATTCTTCATCACGACGGCTGTGATACTGATGCCCAAACAAAGACAAACCACGCTTGAAATAAGGGTGACAATTAAATGTTTCTTTTTGTCTTTCTTAAGATGCTTACGCATTTCATCAGTCATGTATTCCATGCTTTTACTTACCTTTCAACCGTTTAATACCGGGTTCTTTAAAGCCCTCGCCCAAAGTCTCTTTAGCATTAACAATAGTGATAAAGGCTTTTGGATCCACCTCATGCACATAGTGTAAAACTAAGTTGTATTCATTTCTAGAAACAACAGCTTGGATCATTTGGCGTGGTTTCTTGGTATAACCACCAATACAAGGCACAATTGTGGTGCCTCGATTGAGTTCTTTTAAGATATAATCGTTAACCAGATCCAACTGGT
>Ga0265294_10009395_pt1 | contig 11283 bp, 8 predicted proteins | sample MunlanPumphouse3_FD_192504 | JGI IMG/M metagenome (GOLD analysis project Ga0265294, IMG submission 192504) | Groundwater microbial communities from a municipal landfill in Southern Ontario, Canada - Pumphouse #3 | ecosystem: Environmental > Aquatic > Deep subsurface > Groundwater | place...
GTGACCAAAGAATCATATGTGTCAGATGTAATCATTGTCGGAGGGGGGCCTGCGGGGTCGACTGCCGCCCATTTATGCGCTAAAGCAGGTTTATCCACACGTGTTCTCGAGGAACACTCTTCTATAGGATACCCTGTTCAGTGTGCCGGTCTTCTTTCGAACAATGCCTTTGCCGAATGCGGTGTTTCTGACAAATCAGTGTATAATACGGTAAGCGGGGCAAAAATCTGCGGGTCAAAGGGACATGCCCTCACGTTCGATGCAAAAATCACCAAAGCCTATGTTGTTGACAGAGGGCGGCTGGATTATGAAATGGCAGTTCGTGCGGCCGAGTCCGGCGCCGAGTTCTCTTTCAAGACCTGTGTCACGAAAATCAATCCGGCGAAAAAAATAATTCATACGGCGGGCGGTGAGGATATTCCCTATTCTCTTCTGATAGGAGCGGATGGTCCGAGGAGTGTGATTGCCCGGGGTCTTTTGATTCCTCCATCCAGATTTATTTACTCGGGAATTCAGGCGGAAGTCCCGTGGGAAGGAGACCCATCACTCGTGGAACTTCATCCGAATGCCGCTCCCGGGTTTTTCGCATGGGTCATCCCTCTTTCTAAGAGCAGGGCACGGATGGGTCTGTGCGGGACGAAGAATGTGCCGGACCTTTTTGCAAAGTTTCTCTCACGGTTTAAAGACAGCACTGTTCATTCGGTCACGGGCACGATTCCGATAGGAATCCGGACCAGAACGTTCGGATCGGGTTGTCTGCTTATTGGCGACGCTGCCGGTTTTCCAAAACCCACGTCCGGCGGAGGGGTGTTTACGGGCGTCAGGTCTGCCCGGTATGCAGCTCAGGTCGCGATACATTCGGTTGAAGCCGGTGATATGACGGACAGTTTCCTCTCCCGCTATGAAACCCTATGGCGTGAGGATTTCGGGCGTGAACTGGATATGGGGCTGAAGGCTCTGCAGTTCCGCCGTAATCTTGATTCGCGGGATATTGATTCGGCAGTAGATGCTCTCAATACGCCGGAGACACTCGACCTTATAACCCGTTACGGGGATATGGACCGGCCTTCTGATTTGCTGAAAAGACTGGCGATGAAGCCCGAGCTTTACGGGACGTTCGGAAAGATCGGGGTGAAGGGGATATTCCGGTCATTGTTCGGGTAAGGGTTGTGCAGATTTTTCCAGGAACCGGGCGGGCTGTTTTTCAAAAGATTACCCTGTTTGTCAAATGGTTTGACAGGCAGAGGTTACACGCGGTCTTCCGGCACAAAATAATCTATGTTTTAATCGTAATACCAATCCAACTGTCTTTATGTCATCAAAGCATACATAATCCATATTCATGCACCTCATTGAAACCCGGGACCTCTGTTACTCATACAGCACATCCAAAGCACCGGTTCTGAACAATATTAACTTCATTGCCGGAAGGAAACAACGTATCGCCGTCCTCGGTCCAAACGGAGCTGGGAAAAGTACCCTCTTCCGGCATTTAAACGGCATTCTCCAGCCTAAATCCGGTTCTGTTTTAATCAAGGGAGAGCCCATCACGAAAGCAAACATCCACGAGGTGCGGAAGTTTGTCGGGCTTGTCTTCCAGAACCCGGATGACCAGGTATTTTCCACCACCGTCGAACAGGACATCGCCTTCGGCCCCTACAATCTCGGACTCGACGAAGAAACCGTGGCACATCGGGTGGATTCCGTCGTAAGTATGCTCGGGCTCGAAGACCTCCGTGACCGGGCACCCCACCATCTCTCAGGCGGAGAGAAAAAACGCGTGGCGATAGCAGGGGTACTTGCCATGGAACCCCAGGTTCTCATCCTCGATGAACCCACCGCAGGACTCGACCCGCAGGGCGTCAAAGAATTATCCGGATTCCTCAACGCACTCCCGGAAAAATTCGGCTTCACCGTCATTTACTCGACCCATCAGGTCGACCTCGTCCCGGAAATGGCGGACTTTGTTTACATTATGGAAAAAGGCGAAATCACCGGATACGGAACGCCAAAGGAAATCTTCCTCCAGGACGATCTCCTCGCCCGTGCCCATCTGGAACTTCCCGCACTCCCGAAACTCATCCGTGCCCTTCAGGCTCAGGGAGTGGACATTGAATCCGCCTACACGTATCAGGACGCAGAGGACGCATTCATGAAAGCGTTCGGAAAACAGCCTGTCCCCCGCAAGAAAGTGGAAGACCCCCTTCCCTACGGGCTTGACCTTCCGCATACCCATGACCACGACCATGAACACACCGCGGACCATTATCATCACCACCATCCTCACCAATGACGCTTATCGACGAACTTTTTGATATCGAACGCGAAGCCTACCGGAAAAGTCCGGTACATGCTATGGATGCGAGAGTAAAACTCATCCTCTGTATCCTTGCGCTTCTGGTAACGGTCCTTCTCCCCTACGTCAGGATAGATGACCAGATATTTGCCTGGCCGCAGATATTTGCCTTTGTCGTCATTTACATGCTTTTCTGGGGTCTGTATTTCCTGTCAGGTTCGTCCATCAGATATTACCTCGTCCGGCTCCTTCTCATCATGCCTTTCGGGTTATTCTTCATCATTCTCCAGCCGTTTTTCGGAAACCCCTACTATGATGTATACCATGTCCTGTTTTCATTCCCCTTCGGGATAACCATGTACTGGGAGTCACTTGTATTCGGCATATCCCTCTTTGCGAAGTTCGTCATCTCCCTCTCCTTCATTATCCTTCTTTCGGCAACTACCACCATGCAGGGCATGCTTGAAGGGGCGGCCCGGCTTCATGTCCCTAAACTCTTCATTACAGTCATGAGCCTGACAATCAGGTATATCTTCGTCTTCGCCCTGGTGTTCCAGAAGATTCAGTCCGCGTTTGCCTGCAAATGTTTCCGCTGGTCCGACCGCCGTCTTCCGCTCGGGTACCGGCTCAACGTAATCGGGAATGCGGCGGGTTCGCTCTTTGTCCGTGCGCTGGATCAGGGTGAACGGACCTACACGGCGATGTGCTGCCGGGGATATGAATCAGAATCTTCGCTGCACTTCAGAAAGAAACCTCTCGTCCCTGCCGAGTGGATATTTCTGCTGTTTGGCGCAGGATATGTCATCCTGTTTCCGGTGCTTGTCTATCTGATATTCTAATAATATTATAACGGACCGGTTTCAACAATGCGACTTTTGGCGGGCGATATTTTGCGCGCGGTAAATATTGTGCGATAATGCCCGCGACTCTCTGCAATCTGCCCGAATCTTTCGATTTGCGTCTATTTGCTTGGGATTTGACGGGAATATTCTTGGCTCATTACAAAACTATTTACAGTGCTAAACCAATGTAGAGAATAGAGAGTTCCACGGGATTAAGGCGACGTGGTATAACTTTCACCGGGGAGCCGGATAGGGGGTCAGTAACCTCCGAATGTTGCAGTATTTGAGATAAATGCGGTGCCGGGAAAAACGGGTGTAAGCCCGTTTCACTGTAGAAATTTATCCGAATTCAGGTAACCAGTCAATTTGCGTAATCACTAAAAACCGAGGTGAAAACCAAATGCAGAAAACCCCAATGGCAGGCAAAAAAGACTCCAAAGAAGCAGCACCAGCAAAAACTGAAGCAGCACCTGAAGCAAGCCAGTCAAAATCCTCAAAGAAAGGACAGCGCAAATAAATTTGCGCCCTTTCACCGAGTAAGAATAGTTGAACATTCCCTTATACCGGGAGAAGTACCCTTCTCGGTATAAGGCCGCCCCAACACTTGGATATTATTCTGTTTTCGTTATTTTCGCATTGGATAACATGAGTTTGATTCTGTTTTCCTGATTGATGCGGGTTGCTCCCGGGTCATAGTCGACAGCGACGATGTTTGAGTCCGGATAATCCATTTTGAGCCGTCTCATCATGCCTTTGCCGACGATATGGTTCGGCAGACAGCCGAACGGCTGCGTGCAGACGATGTTCGGTGTTCCCGAGTGAATGAGTTCGAGCATCTCGGCGGTAAGCAGCCAGCCTTCGCCCATTTTATTACCGTATCCCAGATAGCCTTTGATGAATTTCTGCAGATCGGCGAAGGTCCCCATGGCACGGAAGGTCCCCTCCTCCTTTATGACATCGATCATGATATTCTGACATCTCATAATGTAGTTCTGTGCGAGACCAATCACGAACTTCTTGAGTCTGCTTCCTCCGTACAAATCCGCATCAACGTAACGGTTATTGAATTTGAAGAGCATGAAGTCAGTGATGCCCGGCACGATGACCTCTACGCCTTCATTGAAAAGGAAATCCTCGAGATTGTTGTTCCCGAGGGGAGCATACTTGATATAGATCTCGCCGACGATGCCGACGCGGATTTTCTTTTCAGTGCTTTTGGGAATTGCCGCGAATTCGCGGGTTATCTTCTGCATGTATGATTTCATCTGACCCCGGCTCATCCCTTTTCCGTGAATGAAGAGGTCGACGAGATTGTCGGTCCATTTTTCAATCAGTGTGTTGGTTGTGCCTTTCTCCAGCTCGTAGGGTCTGCACTGGTTGCCGAGATGGACGAGAAGGTCCCCGTACATCATGCCGAAGACGAGCCTGCGGGCAACTTTCAGGGGGATGGAGAATCCCGGATTCTTTTCGAGACCCGAGAGGTTGATGGAAATGACGGGAATGTAGTCGAGACCTGCTTTTTTCAGGGCTTTTCTGAGCAGGTGGATGTAATTCGAGGCACGGCAGCCTCCTCCGGTCTGGCTAATCAAAAGAGCTACTTTGTGCGGGTCGTATCTTCCGCTCTGGACTGCTTCGATGAGCTGGCCGATGACAAGGAGAGCCGGGTAGCAGGTGTCGTTATGGACATATTTGAGTCCGGTTTCCACGACTTCACGACCGGTTGTCGTCAGAATCTCCATTTTGTATCCTTCGAGTTCGATAATTTTCTTTAAAAGTTCGAACATCACCGGGAGCATCTGGGGGAGAAGGATGGTGTATTCCTTTTTCATCTCCTCAGTGAATAGGAGACGACCGGTTTCATCGTAGACAAGTTCTGCCATTATTGTGCCTCACGTGCTTTGACTGCGGCTATAAGACTTCGGAGCCGGATTTTGACGGCACCAAGATTGGTGATTTCATCAATTTTTATCTGCGTATAGAGTTTGCCGCCGTTTTCGAGGATGTCACGGGTTTCGTCCGTCGTGATTGCGTCCGTCCCGCAGCCGAACGAGACGAGCTGGATGAACTCCATGTCTGCCTGAGTGCAGACATATCTCGCAGCCGAGTAGACTCGTGAGTGATATGTCCACTGATTGAGGACCTTTCTTGGCTCTTTGTTCATGAGATAAGCGACAGAGTCTTCGGTGATGAGAACGAATCCGTAGGAAACGGCGAGTTCGTCGATACCATGCCCGATCTCCGGGTCGATATGATAAGGACGACCTGCCATCACGAGTATTTTGTGTCCGTTCTCTCTTGCGAATCTGATATATTCCCCGCCCTTTGCCCGGATTTCGGATTTGTACTGCTCGTAGGCATCGTAGGCGGCTTTTACCGCCTGCTTCGTCTCTCTCTTCGGGATGCCGAACTCTTTCTCAAAGTAGATTTCTGCACGTTTTGCGAAGTCTTTGGGTCGGTGGAGACCGAAGTAGGGAATCAGGAATCTGACTTTGTCAAGTTCAGAGATGTTTGCCGCGAGAAGTTCAGGATAGTAGGCAACGACCGGGCAGTTGAAGTTGTTATCTCCTGCTCCTTCGTCGAAGTTATAGGGCATGCATGGATAGAAGATTACGTTGATTCCGTCATTGATTAGGGAAATCACATGACCATGCATGAGTTTTGCCGGATAACAGACCGTATCCGAGGGTATGGTGTGTTGTCCGAGCCGGTAGACGGCACGGGACGATTCCGGAGATAATACGACCTCGAAGCCGAGTTTTGTAAAGAACGCGTGCCAGAAGGGGAGATTCTCATACATATTGAGTCCGAAGGGGATGCCGATTTTTCCGCGTGGTCCCGGAACTCCTTTGAGCGAGAGGAGATGTTCGTATTTCCATCTGGCAAGATTCGGGAGATCGGATCTCTGTCTGCCGAGTGGTCTGGTGCACCGGTTTCCAGAAACAAATCTGCGTCCGTTGTCGAAGGTATTTATGGTGAGACTGCAGTGGTTTGTGCAGAGTTTGCAGGTGATGGGTTTTGCCTTGTGAGTGAATCCGGCGAGCTGGTCCGGGTTGAGGAGGGTTGTCTCCTCATGAATCGTGTCTTTTGCATAGAGTGCGGCACCGTATGCTCCGGAAATTCCTGCAATGACGGGGCGTGTGACCTCACGTTTGAGTTCCTGCTCGAAGCTCCGGAGAACCGCGTCGTTTTTGAATGTGCCCCCCTGAACGACAATGTGCCTGCCCAGGTCATCTGCACTGGCTGCCCGGATGACTTTGTAGACCGCGTTTTTTACAATCGAGATGGATATTCCGGCAGAAATATCGGCGACTGTTGCTCCGTCTCTTTGTGCCTGCTTCACGGATGAGTTCATGAAGACGGTACATCGTGAGCCGAGGTTTACCGGATGTTTGACGAATAACCCAAGTTTCGCGAACTCCTCGATTTCATAACCGAGAGCCCGGGCGAATGTCTCGATGAACGAACCGCATCCTGACGAACATGCTTCGTTTAAGAAAATACTGTCAACTGCCCCGTTCCGGATTTTGAAGCATTTCATGTCCTGACCGCCGATGTCGATGATGAAATCCACGTCAGGGTTGAAGTGTTTGGCAGCCTGATAATGTGCTATCGTTTCAACGAGTCCGACATCGAGACTGAATGCGTTTTTGAGGAGGTCTTCCCCGTATCCGGTGACAGCACTTCCCCGGATTTTTATTCTGTCACCAATTAGTCTGTAGATTTTATTCAGTTCGGAGAGGACGATTCCAACCGGGTTTCCCTGGTTTGAGCCATAGTAGGAGTAGAGAATCCCGCAGTCTTTGTCAATCAGGACGAGTTTGGTGGTTGTGCTTCCTGCATCGATTCCGAGCCAGGCGTCCCCCGCATATATGGATATATCGGTTTTGGGCGGGGCATTGGCATTATGCCGTTTGCAGAATTCTTCGTACTCTTCAACTGACTCGAAGAGCGGAGGCATGGTGTTCGAGCGGGTTGTGTCGTCGATACTTTCATTGATTTTCTTCAGGACATCATCGAATGCAAAGGTTTCGTATCCGTTTGTGGATAAAGCAGCTCCGAGTGCGGCGAAACAGTCTCCGTTTTCCGGGAAAACCGCATGGTCTTTGTCGAGGGATAATGATTCAGCGAATCTCGTTCTGAGTCCTTTATAATAATAGAGCGGTCCTCCGAGGAAGACGACGGTATCTCCAAGACTTCTGCCCTGGGTAAGCCCTGAAATCGTCTGGTCGACGACTGCCTGAAAAATCGAGGCTGCCACATCCTCTTTCTGTCCTCCCTGATTGAGAATGGGCTGGATATCGGTTTTCGCGAACACACCGCAGCGGGATGCTATCGGATATATTTTTTCATAGTGTTGCGAAAGTTCATCGAGTTCTTCGACGGTGACATTCAGGAGGGTTGCCATCTGGTCGATGAAGGCGCCTGTTCCCCCGGCACAGCTCCCATTCATTCTCTCTTCGAGGCTGCCCCTGAAGAATATTATTTTGGCATCCTCTCCGCCAAGCTCGATAACAGAGTCTGCCTGTGGAATATAGGTTCTTACGGCCTTTGCTGTGGCAAAGACTTCCTGGATAAAGGGCAGACCTGCGGATTTGGCGACGCCTAACCCGGCTGAGCCGGTAATCAGTAATCTGATCTGTTTTCCATTGAGAATATGTGATGCCCGGGTGAGAAGTTCCCCGGTTTTTTCCCGTACCTTTGAGAAGTGACGTTCATATGCCCTGAAAAGAATCGTGCCGGAATCATCCAGTACAATTACTTTGACGGTTGTCGAGCCGATGTCGATGCCGATTTTTAATATTGGGTTATATAGGGGCTCCGTCATTTATGCAAACAATATTAGTCCGGCTTTTCAATATACCTTGTGGGATGGGACCGCTTGTAACATGGATTAATACAGTTAAGGACCCTATATTAATTACTTCAGGTGAAAATATGGCAGAAGAAACAGGGGCACTCCCCTCCCGTACCGATTTTAGTGCATGGTACAACGAAGTCATCCGCCGTGCGGATATTATGGATGTCAGATATCCTGTTAAGGGACTTTATGTCTGGTATCCGTTCGGATTTGCACTCCGTAATCATACCTACACGTTTCTCCGTTCCCTTTTGAACAGAGATCATGAGGAAACACTCTTCCCTCTCCTCATTCCGGAAACTGAGTTCATGAAAGAGGCAGAGCACATCAAAGGATTCGAAGATGAAGTCTACTGGGTAACTCACGGGGGTCTCAGCGAGCTTGACGTCAAGCTTGCACTTCGCCCGACCAGTGAGACGGCAATCTATCCGATGTATGCTCTATGGGTGCGCTCACACGCGGACCTCCCCTTAAAACTCTACCAGGTTGTAAACACCTTCCGGTATGAGACAAAACATACGAGACCGCTCATCCGCCTCCGGGAGATTACCTCTTTCATGGAGTCCCACACGGTGCACACGGACTGGGACGATGCGAACAGGCAGGTTGAGTATGAACTTGGTCTCGCTGCAGAGTTCTATCGTGAACTCGGTGTTCCGATTATTATCTCACGTCGCCCTGACTGGGATAAATTTCCGGGCGCCGATTTTACGATGGCCATCGACACGGTCATGCCGGATGGACGGACGCTCCAGATCGGAACAGTTCACCATCTCGGGGACCACTTCTCGAAGACCTATAACATCACCTATGAAGATATCAATGGTGAGCAGAAGCTTGCATCCCAGACATGTTTCGGGATTTCCGAGAGATGTATTGCCGCTGTCATCAGTGTTCACGGGGATGACAAGGGTCTGGTTCTTCCGGCGACGGTTGCCCCGACCCAGGTTGTCATCATCCCGATCATTGTTGGAAAACGCGGTGCAGAAATTACGGCAGCGGTCGAAACACTTGAAGCCGAACTCAAAGCTGCAGGTCTTCGTGTCAAGACGGATGCGCGGGATATGCGCCCCGGTGCAAAATACTACCACTGGGAACTTCATGGTGTTCCGCTCAGAGTCGAGCTTGGTCCGCGTGATCTTGACAACCGCCAGATCGTCTGTGTAAACAGGCTCGGTGTCAAGACCACCATTCCAAGAGAGAATGCTGCAGAATCCGTGAAGAAATTACTCGGCGAAGCTCACGACCAGATTCTGGATAAGGCAGAAGATCATCTGAAGAATCACCTGAAGATGGTTACCACCGTCGACGAATGTAATAAGATGCTTGAGGACAACATCGTTGTTGTCCACTGGTGCGGCGACAAAGAATGCGCCGACAAACTTGAAGAGCTCACGAACTCATCCCTTCTTGGGACGGGTGTCCGCAGCAAATATGTAGTGGATGATGAGGGACCGTGTATTGTCTGCGGTAAAGCAGGCAAAACCGCCCTTGTCGGCAGATCATACTAATCAGAAAATACGGGGCGGGAGCGCCCGCCCCTCATAAAATTTCTCATATAAAAACAGATTATATTATGGAAAACAACAATCAATACCCAAGTCAGCGTGAAATTTTTACGCATGACAACTCCCAGGTCTTTAACCTGGAGGCAATGGAACGATCTCTTGGATTCAAAGAGCGCCGATATATAGAAGAACTCCGTATTTTAACCAAAGCAACGGCGGTTGATTGCGTAATTGATGACCGTTTCGAGAGAATTATCTATGTCATCCGTCCGGGCGACATGGGGCTTGCAATCGGCAAAGGCGGAGACAATATCAAAAAAATGTCCCGTGTTCTTGGCAAACGTATCGAGATGGTCGAGTATAATGAAAATCGCGAGATGTTCATTGCCAATATGTTCAAGCCGGCAGAGATTTCCCAGGTTTCTTTCGGGGGACAGGGCGAACCGATTATTGTAACCGTGCCTGAAAAAGGGGACTTCGGTCTTGCAATCGGCAAAGGCGGCTCGACGATTGAAAAAGCCCGCATACTTGTGCGGAGATTTTATGGGAAAGAGGTTGGAGATATTCTTACATCACCCGGAGAATCAGTATGACGGATGCAAAAGTGTTTGATGAACTCTGGCAGGTAATCTGCGAGAGGGCGGAGTCAGCCGGCACAGAAAAATCCTATGTGCGGCACCTTCTTTTCCATGAGAAGGGTATCGATAAGTCGCTAGAGAAAGTCGGCGAGGAAGCGACAGAATTTATTCTCGCGGCGAAAAACGGTGTGCGGGAAAAAACCGTGGGTGAAGCCGCAGATTTGCTCTTCCACCTTATGGTTGCCCTTAAAGCCTCGGATGTAGATTTCTCTCTTGTGGAAGAGGAACTGGCAGTACGTCGTGCAGGTATGCACCTCCACGATTAATTTTTATGCCATCCGAGACGTAATCCCTATTAACAAGCAACACCACATAATATACATGAAACTCTTAGTCAGCCCTAGCTCAATAGACGAGGCAAAATTCTGTCTTGATGCTGACATTATTGACGTCAAACGACCTGCCGAAGGATCGCTTGGGGCTAATTTTCCGTGGGTAATCCGCGATATTAAACGTATGGCTAATTCCACTCCCGTTTCTGCCGCAATCGGAGATTATCTTCCGACGCCCGGAAATGCATCACTTGCAGCATACGGAGCCGCATGTGCCGGAGCGGATTATGTCAAAATCGGTCTTATGTTCAATGATAAAAAAGCCGCAAAGGAACTTATTGAAGCTGTAGTCCGTGCAGTCAAAGAGCCGTTCCCGGAAAAGATGGTCGTCATTGCCGGATACTCTGACTTTGAACGCCTCGGTTCAATAAGTCCGTTTGATATCTCGCCATTTGCAGCAGAATGCGGAGCCGATTTTTCTATGATTGATACCGGCAGAAAAGACGGTAAAAGTACGTTTGAATTTATGAACAAAGATGTTCTTCAGAAGTTCACCGATTTGAATCGCTCTCTTGGTATTGGAACCGCTCTTGCAGGCTCCCTGAAATTTGCGGACATCCCTGTTCTCAAAGAGATCGATCCGGAAATCATCGGGGTCCGCGGCATGGTATGCGGTGGAGACAGAACAACCATGGTTCAGGAAAAACTCGTGAAGAAAGCAATTCAGATGGTAAGGTAATTACTATGTATGGAGAAAAACTCAACATCCCGACAGCGCTCACCTTTGATGATGTGCTGATTGAACCGGCAGAATCATGGATAGAGCCAAATGATGTAGATGTACAATCCAGATTCTCCAAGAATATCCC